>Ga0157370_10002352_pt1 | contig 22841 bp, 18 predicted proteins | sample C35metaG_FD_113463 | JGI IMG/M metagenome (GOLD analysis project Ga0157370, IMG submission 113463) | Corn rhizosphere microbial communities from Kellogg Biological Station, Michigan, USA - C3-5 metaG | ecosystem: Host-associated > Plants > Roots > Rhizosphere > Soil | place: USA: Michigan...
GGCGCGGTGCCGTTGTTCACCCAGGCATGCATCGTGCCGCGCTGGATCACCACGTCGCGCTCTTTCAGATGCACCGTCTTGCCGTCATCGAGCTCAAGATCGCATTCGCCCGAGAGGATGATCGCGTAATCGAGCGTCTCGGTGCGGTGCATGAATTTGGGCCCGCCGGGCAATAGCTGGGTGATGCGGATCACCGTGCCCTCGCCATTGCCGACATAATTGTAGCGCTTGACGAAGCCCTGGCGCTGCGCCGCCTCGGCCTCGGCCGAATTGTCGACCGGCATGGTATTGCTCGACCAGATCTCGCAGCCGGTCAGATAGGGCCCGCGCCGCTGCACCGCGTCGAGCGTCTCGTCGCGCGCGATGATGGCCTTGCCGTTCTTGTCATGACCGGTGATCACCCGGCGCACCGCGAGTGCCATGTCTCCTCCCCCTCGTGCTGTGCGTGACGGCGCCGATCAGCCGCGCTTGGCGAGCGCCTTCTTCAGCGACGCCGTCGGCTTCATGAAGAAGACCAGCATGGTGCAGCCATTGGGCGCGACCGGCGCGTGGCGGCTGCCCTTGGCGCGGATGACGAAATTGCCGGCGGTGCAGGCGCCTTCGTGATCCTCGAGCGAGCCTTCGAGAATGAGGGTCTGCTCCAAATCCTCATGTACATGCTCCGGGATGCCGGCGCCCGGCTCGAGCTTCGTCAAGATCGTCAGCATGTCGGTCGCCGGATCGTGATAGAGCACCTTCATCTTGTTGCCCGGTGCCGTATCGATCCAAGGCATGGACTCGATATCGACGAATCGCGAGGCGAGCGAGCCCAGAGATGATCCTTCCGCCATGACGGCCTCCCGTGGATTGGTTGCTCCGCAAGCCTAAGCCTTCCCGCCGCTTCGGTCCATCGCCTTGCGCCGGGCGCAGCGCCGCGGCCTCCCTGCGGCCCGAGCCGATCATCAACGCTGCGCAGAGCGAGGAAAGCAGCGCCAACGCGGCGGCGATCAGCATGACGGTACGAAAGCTCGCGAGATAAGCCAGCGCCACGGCCTCTTCGAGCGCCTGCGCCTCGCCCGGCCGCAAGCCCTTCGGCAGCGGCAGCGCGGCGAGCTTGTCGCGGCTCGCGGCGAGAAAGCGCGCGCCGTCGGGGCTGAGCGCGAGCCCGCCTGTCACGGCATCAATGGCGTGGCCGAAAACCGCAACCGCCAGCGCGCCGAAAGCCGCGACCGCTAGAAGCGAGGCGATCTCCGAGACGGCGTTGTTGACGCCCGAGGCGATGCCCGCGCGCTCGGCGCCGACTGCATTGAGCACCGTCGTCGTCAGCGGCGCGATGCTGATCGCCATGCCGAGGCCGAGGATAAGCATCGGCGGCAGGAAATCGCGCCAATAGGACGCATCGAGCCCGGGCCGCGCGAAGAGCGCGAAGCCCGCGGCAGCGATCAGCGGGCCGATGATGAGCGGAAGGCGCGCGCCGAATCGGTCGATGAGGCCGCCCGACCAGGGCGACAGCAACCCGATGAGAAGCGTGAAGGGCAGAAACACCGCCCCCGCTTCCGCCGCGCCGTAATGGCGCGCCTGGATGAGATCGAAGGGCAGAAAGAAGAACGCGCCGCCGAGCCCGGTATAGAGAAAGAGCGTCAGCAGATTGGCGCCGCTGAAGTCGCGGGCGCGAAACAACGCGAGCGGCACCATCGGCGCGCGGCGCTTCGCTTCGAGCGCGACAAAGGCCAAGAGAAGCGCGATGCCGACAAGCAGCGCGCCCCAGACGAAGGGGCTCGACCAGCTGAGGACGCTCGAGCGGATGAGCCCCAGAGCGAGTGCGCCAAGCCCCGCGACGGCGAGCAGCGCGCCCGGCCAATCCTGCCGTCGCGGCGCGTCCCCACTTCGGCTTTCGGGCAAATGGCGCCAAGCAATGGCGAGCGTCAGAAGCGCCAAGGGCAGGTTGATGAAAAAGATCGCACGCCAGCTGATCGCGTCGGCGAGCCATCCGCCGAGCACGGGTCCCAAGGCCGCCGCCATGGCCGAGGCCGCCGCCCAGCTGCCGATCGCCTTGCCGCGCGTCTCTTTCGGAAAGCTCGCGCCGATGATCGCAAGATTGCTCGGCACCAGCAGCGCGCCGCCGACACCCTGGACGCCGCGCGCGATGGCGAGCTCGACCGCGCCGCGCGATAAGCCGCACCACAGCGACGCCAACGCGAAGAGAGTGACGCCGATGATGAAGATGCGGCGCCGGCCATAACGGTCGCCGAGCGATCCGCCGATCAGCATCAGCGCGGCGAGAAACACCGTATAGGCATTGACCACCCATTGCATGAGGGTGATCGAGGCGGAGAGCTGGGCCTGGATCACCGGCAGCGCGACGCTCACCGCGCTGCCGTCGATATAGGCCATGCTCGAGCCGAGGATGGCGGCGGCAAGCACGAAGCGCTGTTGCCGCGCCGTGCAAGCTGGCCCCGCCCCAGCCGCGCGGATCGCGGCTTCATCGCAGGGCCGCGGCTGCGGACTCACGTGCGCGCGCTCAAGCCGCCGCGTTCACTCGGCGGAAGCCGGGTAGAGCCGCCTGGCGTCACGATGCAGCGCGGCACGCGAGCCCGGCCGCAGATACATCATGTGCCCGCCCGGGTAGAGCGTCAGCGCGATGCGCTCGCGTGGAATCGTCGCCGGCAGATGATCCACCACATAGCGGCTTGTCATATAAGGGGTGACAAGATCGGTCATGCCATGCGCGATCAACACCTTGAGGCGGGGGTTGAGCGCGAGCGCGCGCGCCAGTTCCGAAGCGGCGCCGACGGAATTGCTCGGCCCCTGCGTACCCCATTGCCATTTGCGGCCGACCTCGCCGCTCAAGAGCACATAGCGCCGGTCGGTCTTGAAATTGAGCTCGTCGCGCAGATAGGCGACGAAGCCACCGGTCAAAGGCGCGGTGATGCCGGCGAGGATCGGGTCGCCGCGCCGCGCGACGTAGAAGGAGGGATCGGGATCGGGGCCGGCCACCGACCCGTCATAGCGGCTGACCACCTCGCCTTCGCTGTGGTGGATGCTTTTGATGAACAGGTCGGTTGGCACGCGCGCGCGCCAGCGCGCGACCTCGGCTTGAGGCAAGCCGATGAGCTCGGCGACTTTCGCATCGAGCTTCTCCACCGCGGCAGCATCGCCGACGGGTGCCGCCAGCCCGGTGAGATAGTCGCCGAGGGCAAAGCGTTCGGCGGGCTTCAGCGCCTCGGGCGTCAGCGCGTCATGCTTTTCCAAATTGACGGCGGCAAAGGAGGGAAGTTTGAGCGCCCATGCTAGCGGCGCGAAATCGCCGGGCTCGATCAGCGCGAATTCGAGCACCGGCGAGATCAGCACCGCGCCGCTGACGGCGATGCCTTCATCGCTTGCCAAGGTCAGGGGCAAGCGCGCCGCCCGCAGCCCGCCATAGCTTTCGCCGACGAGATAGACCGGCGAGCCATAGCGGTCGAGCTTCGACAGCACGCGGCGGATGATCGCGCCGAGGGATTGGAGGTCTTGGTTGACGCCGAAGAACGCCTTTTGCGCGTCTTGCGGGCTGGTCGTCGGCAGGCTGTAGCCCGTGCCGACCGGATCGATGAAGACGAGGTCGGTCGCATCGAGCCAGGTGTCGGGATTGTCGATCAGCTTTGGATGCGGCGGCGGCAAAGCGCGTCCGCCGCCGAAATCGAGAATGCGCGGCCCGAGCGCGGCCATGTCGAGATAGGCCGCGGCCGCGCCGGGCCCGCCATTCAGCGCGAAGGTGATCGGCCGCTTGCTCTTGTCCTCGCCGTCGCGCGTATAGGCGATATAGAACACCTGCGCGAGCGTCTGCCCTTTGTCGTCGCTGAGCTCGAGCGTGCCGGCGCGCGCGGTATAGGCGAGTTTCTGCCCGGCGAGCGTTATGGTGTGCGCCGTCACCGCGTCGGGCGGCAGCGGCGGCAGCGCCGCCTCCTTCGCGGACGCGCTGCCGGCAGTCTCCGGCCCGGATACGGCGGCCGGCGGCCCGGAGCGCTGCGCGCGTTGCGCAAAGCTGGGCGGCGCGAGCACCGCGCCCGCCAGCGCCAGGATTAGCAAGATCGCAGCAGCGCGTCCCCAACGCAGCGGCATCACGAATTCGAGAGGCCGCCTACCCCGGATGCGCATCGGACCATCTCCCGCTCGAGCCTCAGGCCGAGTGGGTTGCTAGGACCGCTCCTGCCCGGCCGCAAGAGCGCGGCCGGAATGGAGACGGCGCCGCGCGCGCTGCTTGCGCTATTTCCCCTGCGGGTGCAGCTCGGTCCAGGGGTCCTTCACCATCTTGAAAGTCTCGAACTCGACATTGGCGAGCTTGCCGTTTTTCTTCTCGACGCGGCGGATATAGATGTTCTGGATGATCTGACGCGTCTTGGGGTCGATCGCGAAGGAGCCGCGCGGGCTTTCATCGGTCTTGTAATGGCTCAGGATCGCCATCGCCTGATCGCCGGTAAAGTTGCCATGCGTCTTCTTGATGACGTCGAAGATCATCGCCATCCCGTCCCAGCCCTGCACGGCGACGAAATCCGGGATGACCTTCGGCCCATAGGCCTTCTCCCAGGCCGCAAGGAACGCCTTGTTGGCCGGCCGGTCGGCCGCGACCGAATATGTGCCCGAGCTGACGACGCCGAGCGGGATATCCCCCATATTCGGCAGCTCGCTGTCGATGACGAGATCCTGCGTCGTCACCAGCGTGATGCCCGCCTGCTTCAAGCCGAGATCGCTATAGCTCTTCATCATCTGCGTCGATTCCGGCCCGCCGGGCACGAAGATGAACAGCGTCTTCGGCTTGGCGTCCTTGATGCGCTGGAGATACGGCGCGAAATCGACATTCTCGACCGGAAAGCGCACCGCGCCGACGATCTTGCCGCCGCCGTCGAGGATGCCTTTCTTGAAGCCGCCCTCGGCATCCCAGCCGGGCGCGTAATCGCTCACCGCGATCGAGGCATCGCCCTGGCCGTGCTTCACCGCCCATTCGGCCATGGGATAGGAGACCTGCCACAGAGTGAAGGAATCGCGCACGATATAGGGCGATTTGAAGGGCAGCTCGGCCGCGGCCGCGTTCATATCGACGAATGGAATCTTGGCCTCGGTCATGATCGGCGCGATGGCGAGCGCGTCGGGCGAATAGACGGCGCCGGCGATCATATCGACATGGTCGCGGGTGATCAGCTCCTGGGCGAGCCGCTTGGCGACATTCGGCGCAACGCCGGTGTCGTCGCGCTTGATGAGCTCGATCTTGACGCCCGCCGGCAGGTCCTTCTCGTGCAGCTTCGTATAAAGCGTCAGCCCCTTATCCATGGAGATACCGGGGGGCGCCAGGGGGCCTGAATATGTGGTGATGATGCCGATCTTGATCGTCTTTGCCGCCGCTTGCCCCGCGAAGGGCAGCCCCAGCGCCATTACCGCAACAAGACCGACCCAAATGCTTCTGCTTCTCATCGTCGCGCCTCCTAAAATTCGTCAGTCAGGAACACGCGCGAGGTGGTTTCTTATTGCCGGGGAGCCTAGGCCAATCGCGCCGCCGAGGCAATTCGGACGGGACGGGGCGACCTCGGGCGCGATCGCGATTCAATCCGCTGCACCGCTGTCATAGAATCGGCGCTTTCGGGATTGGAGACGAGGAGAGCCGCCATGGCCGAGGAGCACGTTACCAAGGTTCATCTGACCGCCGAGGATTATCGCCGCCTCCTCGAGCTGCGCCACCAGCGGCCCTCGGAGCGACAAGCGAAGCCGCATCATCTGAGGCTCGGTCAACGCGTCGCCGACTGCGTCGCGGCGACCGTCGGCTCCTGGCATTTCATCATCGCGCAATCGGTCATCCTGGCGCTCTGGATCGCGCTCAACGTCGTGGCGTTTATCGCTCACTGGGATCCCTATCCCTTCATCCTGTTGAACCTCATCCTCTCCTTCCAGGCGGCCTACACCGCGCCGATCATCATGATGAGCCAGAACCGGCAATACGAGATCGATCACCGCCATGCCGAGCATGATTATCATGTCAACGTCAAGGCGGAGCTCGAGATCGAGTTGCTGCATCAGAAGATCGACATGTTGCGCGAGCAGGAAGTGGCACGGCTCTTGACCGTGCTCGAGAATGTCTCGGCGCATTTGGCGGCCGATGCCGCGAAATCCTAAGAGCGCGCCGGGTTTGACGCCCGGGAAACGCGCTTCCTATCATGGCATCCGTGATAAGCGGTGGTGCCGCAAGGGGAAAGCTGGTGAGTAACGAGCGCATCTGGCCCGCAGCGGGCGAAACGCGCCTGCCCTATTGGGTCTATTCCGATCCCGGCCTCTATGCGCTCGAGCAGGCGCGAATCTTCTGCGGTCCGACCTGGAATTATGTCGCGCTCGAAGCCGAAATCCCCAAGCCCGGCGATTTCAAGCGCACCTTCATCGGCGATAAGTCCGTGGTGGTGGTGCGCGACGGCGCAGGCGGGATCAATGTCCTCGAAAATCGCTGTGCGCATCGCGGCGCGCAATTCTGCCAGCGCCATCTCGGCAATGCGCAGGAATTCATCTGTCCCTATCACCAATGGACCTACCGGCTCGATGGAACGCTCCAGGCCGTGCCCTTCCGCCGCGGCGTCAAGGGCCAGGGCGGCATGCCCAAGGATTTCGCGCTGGACCAACACGGACTGCGCGCCTTGAAGGTGGCGCGTCGCAACGGCGTGGTCTTTGCTTCCTTCGCCGACGCGGTCGAGCCCTTCGAGGACTATCTCGGCAAGGAGATCCTGGCGCTGTTCGACCGGGTTTTCGACGGGCGCGGGCTCACCGTGCTGGGCTATTCGCGGCAACTGACGCCCGCCAATTGGAAGCTCGTCATCGAGAACATCAAGGACCCCTATCACGCCAGCCTGCTGCACGTCTTCCTTTTGTCCTTCGGGCTCAACCGCGCCGATCAGCCCAATCGCCTCGTGATCGATCCGAGCGGACGGCATGCCGCGGGCATGACCTGGCGCGGCGAGCAGAAGCGCACCGCCGACAATGTCGAGATGCGATCGTTGATCGAGGATCTGAAGCTCGCCGATCCGTCGATGCTCGAGCCGGTGAAGGAATACGCGCAATACACCATCGTTCTGATGACGATTTGGCCCAATCTCGTCCTGCAGCAGCAATCGAACACGCTGGCGATGCGCCAGGTCATTCCGAAAGGCCCCAACGCTTTCGAGCTCGCCTGGACCTTCTTCGGCTATGAGACCGACGACGAGGCGATGACGCGCCGTCGGCTGCGCCAAGCCAATCTGATGGGCCCGGCGGGCTTCGTTTCGATCGACGACGGCGAGGTCATGGGATTCGTGCAGCAAGGCGCCAGCCAGGCGCCGGGCGCCGCCGGCGTCCTCGAGATGGACGGCAGCGGCTGGAGCGAGGAGACGCCGCACGCCGTGACCGAAGGCGAGATCCGCGCCATGTACCGGCACTACCGCAAGGTGATGGGGCTTTGAACGTGGCCGAAATCAGCAATCCCCGCGAACTTTCGTCCCTGGAGCTGCGCGGCGTCATCGATACGCTCTATGCCGATTATCAGGGCTGCCTCAATGAGGAGCGTTTCGAGGATTGGCCCGGTTTCTTCACCGAGGACTGTCTCTATAAGATCGTGCCGCGCGAGAACTTCGAGCGCGGCCTGCCGCTCGCGACCTGGCTGTGCGAAAGCCGCGGCTATCTCCTCGATCGCGTCACCGCCATCCGCAAGACGGCGGTCTATGCGCCGCGCGCGATCCGTCGACTTTATTCGGGAATCCGGCTGCTCGGCTGGAAAAGCAACACAATCGAGGTGCGTGCCGATTACGCCGCCTTCGAGACGCTGCTCGACGAGATGACGCGCGTCTTCAATGTCGGCGTCTATCACGACCGTATCGTCTTCGCGGATGGCCGCCCCAAATTCAAGGAGAAGATCTGCGTCTTCGACAGCGTGCTCGTGCCGAACAGTTTGATCTTCCCGCTCTAACGCGTCATCGCGTTCGCGGCATTGCAGCCCAAAGATCCTGGTCCTGGACCGGGGTTCTTGGCCGAAAGCTGACAGCTTAAAGCTGAGAGCTAAAAGCTGACAGCTCCCCCTATTTGTTCAAGTGATTGTAGACGTCGTGGAAGGTGTAGATCTCCTTGTTGATGAGCTCGCCGTTGCGCCGCTCGATCTGGCGGATATAAATCGGCTGGACCACGTCGCGCGTTGCGGGATCGATGCGGATCTTGCCGCGCGGGCTGTCGAGCGAGAGCGTTTTGAATGCCGCCATCGCCTTGTCGCCGTCGATCTTGCCCTTGAGCTCGGCGATCACGTGATAGATACCGGCCATCCCGTCATAGCCCGAGACCGACATGAAATCGGGATGAAGCCCGGTTCCGAAATATTTGGTGTAATCGGCGACGTATTTCTTGTTCACCGGGTTGTCGAGCGACCAGGAATAATTCTGCACCGAATAGGCGCCGATCTCGGCGTCGCTCGCCGCGCGCGCGGCCTGGGGCGACGCATCGAACAGGTCGGTCGCGCCCAGAAGCTTCGTGCCGGCCGCCTTCATGCCGGTCTGCACATAAAGCTTCGAAAAAGATTCGGATTGCTTGGTGCTGGCAAGGAACAGGAAAATCGCCTGCGGCTTGGCATCGGCGATGCGCTGCACGTAAGCGGCGAAGTCGAGCTCTTGCAGCGGCACGCCGATCTCGCCCGTGATCTTGCCCCCGGCCTTGGTGAAGGCCTTCTTGAAGGCATCGCCCGCCGCATGACCCGCGACGTAGTCGGCGACGACGACGTAGCAATCCTTGATGCCGTTCGCCGCCGCCCACTCGCCCAATTTGGTCTCGAGCGCCTCGAGCGTCGAGGCGACGCGCACGAAATAGGGCGAGGTGTCGGTGATCGACATGGTGGCAGCGTTCATCACCATGGCCGGCGTTTTCGACTGGGTGATCAGCGGCGCGATCGCAAAGGCGGTCGGGCTGAAATCGATGCCGGCGATGAAATTGACCTTGTCGCGGGTAATCAGCTCCTGTGCGAGCTGTTTGGCGCGCTCGGGATTGGGGCCCGCCTGATCGCGCTTCAGAATCTCGATCTTCTTGCCCGCGACATGGTCGCCATGCTCGCGCACATAGGTCTCGATGCCGTTGCCGATCTGCTGGCCGAAATCCCCGAACATGCCCGAGAATTGCGCGATGACGCCGATCTTGATCGTGTCCTCAGCGCGGGCTGGCGTCGCCGCCGCAAGCCCCGCCGCAGCGGCAGCCAGAAAAATTGCCCGCAGCGAATGATTACCCCGCTTCATTGCGATACCCTCCCCCGTACTCGTCCATTGTCGGACCTTCCACGCAGCATGCGCGGATTCGGCTTCCGGGGCAACCGGTCTCGCCCCCACCATGTCGAAATTGCCGGCTTGCGCCAAGGCGCTTATCATCCGCTCAAAGCGCGTGAAAGGGAGACGCCGATGTTTCTCATGAACCAGTGGTATGCGGCGGCGCTCGGCAAGGAGCTCGGGCCGCGCCCGCTCGCCCGCACGATTTGCGACGTTCCGGTCGTCATGTTCCGCACCGAAACCGGCAAGGCCGCCGCCTTGGACGATCGCTGCCCGCATCGCTACGCGCCGCTCTCGGCCGGAGAATGCCGCGGCGAGATCATTGCCTGCGCCTATCACGGCATCGAGTTCGGCGCCGACGGCGCGTGCACCCTGATCCCGCATCAGCCGAACATTCCGCCGAAGATGCGCGTGCGTTCCTATCCTTTCGTCGAGCGCTGGGGCTGGGCGTGGATCTGGCTCGGCGATCCGCTGCGCGCCGATCCGTCGACCATTCCCGATTACGCCTGGTTCGGCGCGGCGGGCTGGCACAGTTTCCAGCGGCATTATTACGTCAAGGCGAATTGGGAGATCTGCGCCGACAATCTCCTCGATCTGAGCCATACGCCCTTCATCCACAAGAAGACCGTCGGCGTGCCGGAAATGGCGACGATCCCGGTCGAGACCACGGTCGAGGGCGACCGCGTGTTTCAGCGCCGCGTCATGAGCCAGGTCGTGCCCAGCCCCTTCGTCGCGGAATGGGGCGGATTCAAGGGCCGGATCGATCGGCGGGCCACCGTTGTCTGGGAGCCGGCCTCCAACATGAACGCGGAGCTGCTCTATGAGGATTCGGCGAACAGCATCATCCTGCGCTTGACCAATCCGGTGACGCCCGAGACCGAGCGCACGACCCATGTCTGGTTCGCCTGGTCGCGCAATTTCGGCTCGGCTTCCGACGCGGATCCCATGGCGCTGCGCTTTCAAGAGCAGAGCTACGCCGTGATGGCCGAGGATGTCAGCTTCATGGAAATCCAGCAGCAGGGTCTCGATCGCGCCGGCGATTTCCAGCCGGTGGCGATCCGCGCCGATGCGACCCTCATCCAGGCGCGGCGGATCGTCGAGAGGCTGCGCCAGGAAGAGCGCGCGCAGGCACGGCGCCAAAGCGCCTGAGGCGCGGCGAGAAACCTCGGTCTTTCGGCGCACCCGAATGCACCGTATTTGCAAACCGGCGGGCGGAGCCCGCTGCGCTGCCTTATCCGATATTGACGACGAAATATTCGCCAAGATCGACAAAATCCGCAACGAACCTCACGCCTTGTGGTGGGGCCGAGATCGGCATCTCGTGCGCTGCGTCGCCCAACCCCGGAGCCGGCAAGACGACATTCTTGGCCCGGCGCCGCCGAAATAAACTTTTGAGCTATATCAAAGCTAAACAGCCGTCCGCCGGCTAATTTGCGGCAATCATGACAGGTCCGGCGGATCTTACGTTAGAGAAGCAAGCGCGCGAGCGCGCGGCGCGCGGACGCTTGCGCCTGTCGCGCCCGCTTCTGTTAGGCCTTGTTGCATTCGCGCTTCTTGTGGGCATTGCCTTCTGGCTTTCGCGCGGCGAAGCGCCGCGGCGCTACACCACCGCACCGGTCACCCGCGGCAGCATCACGCGCGCCGTCACCGCGACCGGCACGGTCAACCCGCAGCTGACGATCATCGTCGGCTCCTATGTTTCCGGCGTCATTCAGACGATTTCCTGCGATTACAACACCAAGGTGACGAAAGGTCAGGTATGCGCGACCATCGACCCGCGCCCCTTCCAAACCGTCGTCGATCAGAACAGGGCCAATCTCCAAACCGCGCAGGCGCAGCTGCAAAAGGACGAGGCTGGCCTCGCCTATGCGAAGCTGACATCGGATCGGCTCTCGCGCCTCGTCAAGCTCGACTCCGCCTCGCGCGATGCCGCCGACAACGCCAGGAACGCCTATGACCAAGCCCTGGCGCAGATCGCGCTCGACAAGGCGACGATCGCGCAGCGCGAGGCGGCGCTGCAGGCGGCGCAAGTCAATCTCGACTACACCAAGATCATTTCGGCGGTCGACGGCACGGTGGTGTCGCGCAACGTCACCATCGGCCAGACCGTCGCTGCGAGCTTCCAGACGCCGACGCTTTTCCTCATCGCGACCGATCTCACCAAGATGCAGGTCGACACGAATGTGAGCGAGAGCGACATCGGCAACATCACTGCAGGCGACAAGGCGATGTTCACCGTCGAAGCTTTTCCGAGCGAGAGGTTCACGGGCGAAGTCACGCAGGTGCGCCAAGCGCCGCAAACCGTGCAGAACGTCGTCACCTATGACGTCGTGGTCGGCGCCGACAATCCCGATTTGAAGCTCAAGCCCGGCATGACCGCGACGATGCGCGTCGTAACCGACGAACGCCAGAACGTCCCGCGGGTGCCGGACCAGGCGCTGCGCTTCTCGCCCGCGGGCCTCGGCGGCGGCCGCTCCAGCGAAGGGTCCCGCGTCTGGGTGTTGCGCGACGGCGAGGCGGTTGCGGTTCCGGTCCAGACCGGTCTCGACGACGATAGCAACACGGAAATTACCGCCGGCGCGCTCAAGGAGGGCGACAAGGTCATCACTGGCGAGCAGCGCGATCAGAACGCTGCCGGCTCGCGTCCGCGACTCTTCGGATTCTTCTAGAGGCCGCCTTGCCCGCCTCCGACATCGTCATCGAGCTCAACGACGTGACGCGGCTCTATACGCTCGGCGGCGTGGCCGTGCGCGCGCTCGATGGCGTCAGCCTCACGATCCGGCGCGGGGAGTTCGTTGCGATCATGGGCTCGTCGGGCTCCGGCAAATCCACGCTCATGAACGTGCTCGGCTGTCTCGACCGCCCGACGAGCGGACGTTATCTCTTCGAGGGCATCGACGTCGAAAGCCTCGACGAGCCGGCGCTGGCCGCCATTCGCAGCGAGCGCATCGGCTTCGTTTTCCAGAGCTTCAATCTTCTGGCGCGGACCAGCGCGATCGAGAACATTGCCCTGCCGCTTTTCTATGCGGCTTCCGGCCCGCCCGGGCGCGCCGCGCGGCTGAAGCGCGCGCGCGAGGTCCTCGCCCTGATCGGCCTCGGCGACCGGGCGCAGAACACCCCAGCACAACTCTCGGGCGGCCAGCAGCAGCGCGTTGCGATCGCCCGCGCGCTCGTCAATTCGCCGGCGGTGCTGATGGCCGACGAGCCCACGGGCAATCTCGACACCCGCACCTCGCACGAGATCATGGAAACGCTGCGCAGCCTCAACCGCGAGCGCGGCGTGACGATCGTCATCGTCACGCATGAGGCGGATATCGCGGCTTACGCCGACCGTGTCGTCACCATGCGCGACGGCCGGATCGTCTCCGATGCGGAAAATCGCGGGCCGGCCAAGACCGCTCCTGCTTCGCTCGCGCCAACGGCCGCGCATCCGGGCGAAGCCGGCGCCGTGACCGGCATCGGCGGCTTCGCCCTGATGATCCTCGGCGCGGCCGCGCAGGCGATCGGCCGCAACAAGCTGCGCTCGGCGCTCACCATGCTCGGCGTCTTCATCGGCGTCGCGGCGCTCATCGCCATGGTCGCGGTCGGCCAAGGCGCAAACATGGCGGTGCAGAAGCAACTCCAGAGCCTCGGCACCAACATGGTCGTGGTGGTGCCGGGGGCCGTTACGGCCGGCGGGGTGCGCGCGGGCTTCGGCAGCGCCTCGACCCTTACCGTCGCCGATGCGCAGGCGATCAAGCGCGAAGACGAAGCGGTCTCGCAGGTCAGCTACATCATCCGCCAATTGGGTCAGGTGCAATTCGGCAATCGCAACTGGTCGACCAGCATCCAGGGTGTCACCGCGAGCTATCTCGATACCGCCAATTGGCAGATCGCCGCCGGCCGCGCCCTCACGCAACAGGACGACAGCACCGGTGCGCTGATCTGCATCATCGGTCAGACGGTCTATCGCCAGCTCTTCGGCGAATACGAAAACCCGGTCGGCGCGACCATTCAGGTGAAAGGCGTGCCGCTGCGCGTCATCGGCGTCCTCGCCGCCAAGGGCCAGACACCTTTCGGCCAGGACCAGGACGATCTCCTCATGGTGCCCTTCACCACCGCCGAGCGCCGCGTCTTGGGCGTCGCCGCGCCGACGCAGCAGCAATCGGCGATCTCCGCCGCCTATCCGGCGCCGCCCAACCCTTACGGGCTGACGCCGCGCCTCACCGGCTACGTCAATCAGATTTTCGTCCAGGCGGCGAGCCCCGAGCTGGTTCAGCCTGCGATACAACAGGTGACGCAGACGTTGCTGCGCCGTCATCGCATCCGCACGGGCGACACCAAAGACTTCGATATCCGCAACTTGAGCCAGATCGCCAGCGCCGCCGAAGGCAGCAGCCGCATCATGGCGCTTCTTCTTGCGACCGTCGCCTCGATCTCGCTCCTCGTCGGCGGCATCGGCATCATGAATATTCTTCTGGTCTCTGTTACCGAGCGCACGCGCGAGATCGGGCTGCGCATGGCGATCGGCGCGCGCCGCCTGCAGGTGCTGCTGCAATTCCTCGCCGAAGCCGTGTTCCTCAGCCTCAGCGGCGGGCTCGCCGGGATCGTGAGCGGCGTCATCGCCTCGCAGCTCATCTCGCGTCTTGCCGGCTGGCCGACGCAGCTTTCCTGGGTGGCGATGCTGGGCGGCTTCGTCTTTTCCGCCGCGGTCGGGATTTTCTTCGGCTTCTACCCGGCGCGCAAAGCCGCGCATCTCGATCCGATCGAGGCGCTGCGTTACGAATAGCGCCTCGGCGCGTCAGCCCATATTGACGACGAAATACTCGCCGCGATCGACGAAATCCGCGACGAGCTTCACCCATTGTGGTGCGGCCGAGATCGGCATCTCATGAGCCGCGCCATGGATCAGAATGCGCGTACAATGGGGGATCGCCTCCTGGTAGGGCTCGAGCGCCGCCTCGGGGATCATGTCGTCATGCGTCGCGCAGATCAGCAAGACCGGCACGGCGATCTCGGAAAGCCGCGCCTTCAGGTCGCCATTGCCCTCGGGTGCGGTGAAACGACCCATGTTTTCCCGCGCGTTGCGCGCGATGCGCCGGCGCTCCTCTTCGCTGGGCGGCGCCGTCCAGCTGGGGCTGTCGCCATAAAGCCGCTTCTCGATCGCCTCCATCGGCGGCGGCGCGCCGCCGGGAGGCCCGTGGCGCACCGCGAAAGCGGCGGGCGCCGAGAGCACCAGGTTTTCAACCAGCTCCGGATGGCGGATGGCGAGCCACGCGCCGATCGCGCCGCCCGCCGATTGCGCGACGAGATGAACCTTGCCCGGAGCGATGTTGGCGATGAATTCGGCCATGCGCTCGACCACGTCGAGCAGCGTCTTGCAATCGCCGACCGGCGTATCATCGAAACCGGGCCGCGACGGAATCAGCACACGGTGCCGCTCCGCGAGCATTACAACGAAAGAGGCACCGCGTGGCGGCGCGCCGCCTGCGCCGTGGAGAAAGACGATAGTCTTGCCCTGCCCCGCCTCGCGATAATGCAGCGGTAATCCGCCAAGTTCGACGATCTTCTCCTCGATGACGGCGCTCACAGCGTCTTTCCCTCGGGCATGACTTCCTTGGCGAAGAGCTGGATCGAGCGAATTTTTTTATCGGGGCTCCCCGCGCGATCGAAAATGAGATTGAGCACGCCGCAGCCGATCTCGTCATGAAGCCGCTTGATCTGCTTCAGCGCCGCTTTCGGCCCGCCGCAGATAACCGTGCCGCGCTCGACCGCTTCCTCGACCGAGCGCGGCTCGTCCGCCGCGAGGTTGCGGAAGCGCTCGACGAGCTTGGTATCCCCGCGCCCGAAGAAGCCCGAAGTGGCGACGAGCCGGTTCGCATCGACGAGACCGCCGGTGAGGGTGCTCCCCGCGAACATTGGCCGGACCGTCTCGAACGCCTCTTCGTCGGTCTCGCCGACATAGATCGGCAATTGATAGACGATCTGCTCCACGCTCGGCTGCCAGCCATAGTCGGCGCAGCGCGCGCGGTAATGCTGCGCTGCTTCGGCGGCGAGCGGCCGGTTGGTGAAAGCAAGGCCGAGCCCAACCTTCTTTCGCGCGGCGAACTCGCCGGACTCCTTGCTCGAGCCCGAGACATAGATCGGCGGCGTCGGCTGTTGCAGCGGCCGCGGCCAGATCGAAACGTTGCGGTAATGAAAATGCCGGCCTTCCCAGCCGAAAGGCATGCGGTCGGTCCAGGCGCGCACGATCAAATCCCAGGCCTCTTCGAAGCGCGTGCGCGATTCCGCCGGGTTGACGTTGTAGACGAGATATTCATAGGGCGCGCCGCGCAGCAGCCCGGCGACGAGCCTCCCGCCGGAGAGATTGTCGATCATCGCGTATTCTTCGGCGATGCGAACGGGGTTCCCGGTCAAGGGAATGAGCGCGCCGAGAATGGCGATCTTGGCGCGCTTCACCTTCTGGGTCAGCGCGCTCGCCAGAACGGTGACATTGGGCGCGAGGTTGAAGGGCGAGTAGTGATGCTCGGCGCAGGCGATCCAATCGAAGCCGAGCTCGTCTTCCATCTCCACTTCATCGAGGCAATTGGCAACGGCGCGGCGCGCCTGGTCCGGCTCGAAATAGCGATTGGGCACCGGCCAGCGATTGCCCGGCATGCGAATGCGGCCATAAGGCATGCCGTTGAAGATCGAGAATTTCATGACGAACTCGCGGGTGGTGATAGCTTCAGCGCGGCAGATAGGCCTCGGTCACGAGCTTCTCCGCATCGGGCGCCTTGTCGAGCACGCCGAGATCGACGAAGGAGCGCGCCATGATGCCAAGCGCCTTTTTCGAGAACCGGCCGTCGCTCGAGAAGGACGGCATCATCACGTCATAGGTGCTCGATGAAATATCGGGATCGACATGCTGGATTTGCGCCGCGATCGCGACCGATTGCGCCTTGTTGGCGCGCATGAAGGCGATGGTCTCGTACCAGGCTTTCAAAAATTTGCGCAGCGTGTCGGGATGATGGTCGATCAGCGCCTTGTTGGCGATGAAGACATAGGCGTGAAAATCTTTGACATAATCGCCGAACTTCAAGAACAGCTTGCCCTTGCCCTGACGCTGCAGCTGCAAGGCGGTCGAGAGATCGATGGTGAAGCCGTCGACATTGCCGGCAATGAGGCTCGCCAACCCGCCCGTGCCCGAGGCGACGAGCTCGATCCCTTTCATGCCCCAGCCCTGCTGGCGCGAGATCTCGCTGACGAGCCAACCGGTCAAGGTGCTGACTTGCGAGACGGCGATCCGCTTGCCTTTGAGATCGGCGACCGTCTTCATCGTCGTGTTGGGCGCGGCGACGATGGTGATCTCCAAAGGCGCATTGCCGATCGCGCCGACACCGAGACCCGGCAGCCCCTTGGCGATCATCGCGATATCGGAGCCGCCATCGAGCCCGATATCGACCGCGTCGGCGGTCAAGGCCTGCACCAGCATCGGCGCGCCACCGAAGCTGGTGATCTCGACATCGAGGCCGTATTTCTTGAAGATGCCTTCGCGCACGCCAACATCGAGCGGCACAAAGCCGAAGGCGGTCGGAAACGCCTTGCCGGCGCGCAAAGTTTCGGCCACGCCTTGACCCGCGATGCCGAGCACGCCTGCCACAACGAGTGCGAGCGAGATGCTCAGCCGTAACCGCCGATAAACCGATAGAGCCTTCACGGATCGTCTCCCCATCCACGCACGATTTGCGCCAGAGCCTATCGCGCGCGCCGGGCTCAAGCCAGCCGATTTCGCGCTACCACGCTTGACCTGAATCAAAGCCGGCGCGCTGAAAGAGGTTAGCCTCGGGTGGTCAATTCGACGGCGCAGGAGCCGCGCATGGATACACTCTCGCGAGGCGAGCGCCGTCTCATCGTCAACGGAAGCAGCATCGCCCTGCCGCAAGAGGCATCGGAGCTTCCGCTCCTCTGGTTCCTGCGCGACCGGCTCGGACTCAAGGGCGCGAAATTCGGCTGCGGCCATGGCGGCTGCGGCGCTTGCCTCGTCGAGGCCGATGGCGAAGCCATGACCGCCTGCAATCATCCGGCCGCCGCGTTCCTCGGCAAAAGCGTGAAGACGATCGAGGCGATCGCCGCGGAAGAAGACAACCCGGTCATCCGTGCCTGGCTCGCGGAGCAGGTCCCGCAGTGCGGCTACTGCCAGCCGGGCATGATCGTCGCGGCCAACGCGCTTTTGGCGCGCGACCCCAAGCCGAGCGATCACGCGATCGATCAGGCGCTGTCGCATGTGCTGTGCCGCTGCGGCACCTATCCGCGCGCCCGACGCGCCGTCCATCGCGCCGCCGAGGGCCGATGGGCTGGCGCACCCTTCCCCGAAGCGCGCATGACGCCGGCGCCGCAAGCGCCGGCCAGCGCCGTCGTATTCAATCCTTGGGTCAAGATTGCGCGCGACGGCACGGTCGTCGTTGTGATCGGTCAAGCCGAGATGGGCCAGGGCATCACGACCTCGCTGCCGATGCTGGTCGCCGAAGAGCTCGGCGTACCGCTCGAGCGCGTGGCGACCGAGACCGCCCCGGCCGATCACATCTACGATAACCCCTTCATCCACGAGCAGATGACGGTCGGCAGCCTCAGCATCCGAACAAATTGGGAGCGCATGCGCCGCGCCGGCGCGGAAGTGCGCGAGCGCCTGATCGCGGCCGCGGCCGCGCGCTGGAATGTGGCGGCGAAAGAATGCCGCGCGCAAGAGGGAGAAGTGGTTCACACTCTTTCCGGCCGCGCTCTCAATTTTGGCGCGCTCGCCGAAGCGGCAGCCGCGCTGAGCGCGCCGAAGAATCCACCACTCAAATCGATCGATGAATTCGAGCTTCTCGGCAAGCCGACGGCGCGCCGCGAGATTCCGGCGCATATTGCCGGCCGCACCGTCTTCGGTATGGATGTCGATCTTCCCGGCGCGCTTTGTGCGACCATGCTCATGCCGCCGGTCATCGGCGCGAAACTCGAGCGCGTCGATACGGCGGTGGCGCGCGCCATACCGGGCGTGCACGATGTTGTCCATATCCCGAGCGGCATCGCGGTGGTAGCCGATGATTTCTGGTCCGCAATGAAAGGCCGCGAGGCGCTCGGCGCGCTTTGGTCGGGCGGTCTTGCGGGCGTCTCGAGCGGGCAGATCACGCAGCGCCTGCGCCAGGCGCTCGGCCGTGAGGGAGAGCACATTCAAGAGCACGGCGACGCGCTGGGCGCCCTCGATCGCGCTCGAACCGTGATCGAGGCGGAATACGAGACGCCCTATCTCGCCCACGCGCCCATCGAGCCGATGAATTGCGCCGCGCGCCTGACCGACGGGTTGTGCGACATCTGGGTTCCGACCCAGAGCCAGACGATCGCGCAGGATGCTGCCGCGCGCGCCGCCGGCTTGCCGCCCGAAAAAATTCGCGTGCACACGACCTATCTCGGCGGCGGCTTCGGCCGGCGCACAGTGCCGGACTTCGTCACGCAGGCGGTTGAGATCGCCAAGGCGACGGGCCAACCGATCCGGCTCGCCTGGACGCGCGATGAAGACATGCGCAACGACCATTACCGTCCAGCCAGCCTCACCCTTCTGCGCGGCGGCCTCGATGCGCGAGGCGAGCCCATCGCCTGGTTTCTGCGCGCCGCCGGTCCCGAGCTCGTCGGCGAAGGATTGGATGTCGCTTATGACCTGCCCGATCTTCGCACCGAGCACGTGCTTGAGGATCCAGGCGTTCCGACCGGCTATTGGCGCTGCGTCGGCGCGACCCAGCACGCTTTCGCCGTCGAAGGCTTCATGGACGAGCTCGCCCATGCCGCTTGCGCCGATCCGGTCGAATTCCGGCTACGTCATCTCGGCTCCTCTCCGCGGCTCAAAGCGGCGCTGGCGCTGGCGGCGGCAAAATCGCATTGGAACGAGCCGCCGCTTCCCGGCCGCGCGCGCGGCGCCGCCGCCTATCGCGCGCATGGTGGATGGTGCGCGCAAATCGCCGAAGTTGCGCGCGAGACCGCCGGCGGCTTCAACGTCGCGCGCATCACTTGCGCGGTCGATTGCGGCTTTGTCGTCAATCCCGACACGGTGAAGGCGCAGCTCGAAGGCGCGATCATCTTCGGCCTGACCGCGGCCTTGAAAGGCGAGATCACGATCGCCGATGGCCGCGTGCAGCAGACAGGATTCCGGGATTACCCGCTGCTGACCATCGCCGAGACGCCCGAGATCGAGGTTCACATCGTGCCGAGCCGCGAGGCGCCGAGCGGTGTCGGGGAATGCGGCGTCCCGCCGGTTGCGCCCGCTGTCGTCAATGCGATCTTCGCCGCGACCGGCCATCGCATCCGGCGCCTGCCGATCCTAAAAGGGTGACATCGATGGACGTTGCCGAAGCGGCGCGAGCCGCGCCGCCCGCCATCCGAACCGAAGGCTTGACCAAGCGATACGGCGACGTGCTTGCGGTCGCGGACGTCACTTTCGCGGTGGCGGCCGGCGAAGTGTTCGGACTCATCGGCGAGAACGGCGCGGGCAAGACCACGCTCGTCAAGATGCTGACCACTTTGCTGGCGCCGAGCGCGGGCAGCGGGTTCGTCGCGGGCTTCGATATCCTGCGCGACGCGGCCGAGGTCCGCCGCCATATCGGCTATGTGCCGCAGCTGCTCTCGGTCGACGGCTCGCTGACCGGCTATGAGAACATGATGCTGTCGGCGCGGCTCTATGCGACGCCTCATCATGATCGCCGGGCGCGCATCCGCGAGGCGCTCGAGGCGATGGGGCTCGCCGAAGCCGCGGACCGGCTGGTGCAGAACTATTCGGGCGGGATGATCCGCCGGCTCGAGATCGCGCAGAGCATGCTGCACCGGCCGAGCGTCCTCTTCATGGACGAGCCGACTGTCGGCCTCGATCCGCTGGCGCGCGACGCGGTGTGGACGCATGTGCGCGATCTGCGCCGCCGTTTCGGCATGACCATGCTTCTCACCACCCATTACCTCGATGAGGCCGACAATTTGTGCGACCGCATCGCCATCATGAATCGCGGACGCATCGTGGCGCTGGGAACGCCCGCGGAGCTCAAGGCGCTGGTCGGCCCGCAAGCGACGCTCGATCAGGTGATGGAGAAGCTCGTGGGCGGCGAGAGCGAGACCTTGGAAAAAGGAGGATTGAGCGATGTCCGACGCGAGCGGCGCACCGTCATCACCCATCGCTAGCACGCCGCGCGGCGAGATTCTCGCCGATTACGCAACGCAGCTCTGGGCGGTCGCCGCCGCGGAGATCGCCAAGCTGCGCCACGATCCGCTCGAGCTCTTCACCCGCGCCGTGCAGCCGGTTCTGTGGCTGCTGTTCTTCGGCCAGGTGATGGGGCGCGTGCGCGGCATGAACACGGGCGGCCTCTCCTACCAGGACTTCCTCGCGCCCGGCATCCTCGCGCAGAGCGTGCTCTTCGCCGCGATCTTCTACGGCATCGCCGCGATCTGGGAGCGCGATCTCGGCATCCTGCAGCGCTACCTCGTGAGCCCGGCGCCGCGCAGCGCGCTGATCGCCGGCAAGGCCGTGTCCTCGGCGATCCGCGGCCTCGCCCAGGCCTTCATCGTCTATCTGATCGCGCTGGCGATGGGCGCCGATTTGAGCCTCGCGCCGCTGCATATCCTCGGCGCGGCGCTGTTCATCGCGCTGGGCTCGGCGCTGTTCTCGACCTTCTCGCTCATCATCGCCTGCTGGGTGAAGACGCGCGAGCGCTTCATGGGCATGGGCCAGGTGCTGACCATGCCGATCTTCTTCGCCAGCAACGCGATCTATCCGATCGATCTGATGCCGCGCTGGCTGCAGGCGATCTCGCACGGCAATCCGCTGACCTATCAGGTCGACGCGCTGCGGGCGCTGATGCTCAAAGGCGGCGTGAGCGCGCTCGGCCTGCCGCTCGATTTCACCGTGCTCGCCGCGACCACGCTCGTCTTCACCGCGCTCGCCGGGAGCCTCTATCAGCGCATGGGCGCCTAAAGCGCCGCGGCCTATTGATCGAGCCGCGCCGCGGCTTCCTTGGCGAGCGACAGATCGACATAGGGTTTCACGTCGATCGCGGTCGCGATGATGCCAGCCTCTTTCATCGTATCGACGTTCTTTTGCAGACGCTGCACATCCACCATGGCGTGCGGATCGTAGTAATAGTCGCCCTTGCTGTAGACCCAGCTCGCGAGCTGCGCCTCCGGCATCTTGGTCTGATCGGCGAGCTGCTTCACGGCCTCCATGCGCGTCTTCGGATCGAACATCCAGCGCCGCATGCGCATATTGTCCTCGAGGAAATCGACCAGCGCGGCGCGGTTCGTCCTGACGAAATCCGCCTTCGCCATCCACATCAGCGTCTCGACCGGGCCGAACGCGTCGCCGACGCTGAAGATCGGCTTCAACTCGGGATCGGCGAGCGCCCGCAAATGGAACGGCGTCACCAGCACGGCGGCATCGACCTTGCCGGCCCGCAGCGCCGGCAGCTGCGCCGGAAACGGCACCTCGATGATCTGATAGTCGCGCGGCGCCATCATGCCATGTCGCGCCATCACCATCTCGGCCGCGGAATCGACATTGGAGCCGCGCACGCTGACGCCGATGACCTTGCCTTTCAAATCCTCGATGGTGTTGATCCTGGTCTTCTTCACCCAGAAATAAGTTTGCAGATAGCCCGGCACCTCGGTCGAGATCTGCTGGCCGATGATGCGCAGATCGAGCTTGGCGTTGGTGACGCCCAAGACCAGCGCTTGCGGGCTCAGCGTGCTGAGATCGGTCTCGCCGACCGCGAGCGCAGTCAAGGTGGCGCCGCCGCCCGCGAGATGAAGCGGCTCGACCACATAGGATTTGCCGTAATGCCGATACACATCGGGCGCGTAGTGCGGCACGGTCGGGATGAGCGGCGCGAATTGGCCGGGGATGATGTTCCAATCGGCGCGGATTTTCACGGGATCGGCTTTCGCCAACGGGCAGAGTGCGAAGATAAGAGCGGCGAGCGCCGCCGCGCGCAAAAACGTCATGATCTCTCCCCCTCGCTTGGCCTGCCGTTATTTGTCGGGCGCGACCACCAGATTGGCGAAGCCGCCCGGCCGCTCGTCGCGGATGTCGCGCAGCGCATCGTTGACGCCGGCGAGCGGATAGGTTCGCGGCTCCCAGGGCGACAGGTCGAGCGCGCCGACCCGCGCCATCTCCGCCATCAGCGCTCCTTCTTCATTGCTGAACCAGTTGGAGCCGCGATATTGCTTGCCGGTCGTCATGAATTGCGTCGGGTTGAGCGGCAAAGGCTCGGCCAAGGCGCCGATATTGACCGTCATGCCGCCGCGCTTCACCGCGCCCTGCGCCTCAATGAGCGGCGCCGCCGGGCCGCCGCGCCCGGTGCAATCGAGCAAAAGATCGACGCCCGCGCCTTCGGTGCGCTCCAACACCCAGGGCGTGATCGGCTGGTCGCCCAACGCCATCGTATCGACCCGCCTCGGCGAAAGTTTCTTCAGCCGCTCGAACACGGCGCGGTTGCGGCCCCAGCCGAGGATGCGCGTCGCGCCCATGGCGAGCGCCAGCATCACCGCGCCGACGCCGAGCGTGCCGGTGACGCCGTTGATGGCGATCCAGCTTCCCGCGCCGAC
>Ga0157370_10002353_pt1 | contig 22828 bp, 22 predicted proteins | sample C35metaG_FD_113463 | JGI IMG/M metagenome (GOLD analysis project Ga0157370, IMG submission 113463) | Corn rhizosphere microbial communities from Kellogg Biological Station, Michigan, USA - C3-5 metaG | ecosystem: Host-associated > Plants > Roots > Rhizosphere > Soil | place: USA: Michigan...
GCGGCCGCGCCCGCCGCGGTCCCCCTTGCGCCCTCTATCGAAACCCATGCACCGTCCGAATATTTCAGCCCGCCTCTCTCACAAACCAACGCGCTCGGGCCTGATGGCGCAACCGGTCATGGCGCGTAATTCACTCACGCACCGTTCACGCCCTTACAGGAAAAAAGGGCACACCTCTAGTGACTCAGTTTGCAGCGGGGCTGGCAAGGGGGGCACGAGCGGGACTAAAGCGCATCGCGAGCTTTGCCGAGGAGTGAGAATGGCGGTCCATCTGCATGAGGAAGATCTGCCCGCGGAGGTGAAATTCGCCGACGGGCCGATCGCGGTCGATACCGAAGCGATGGGCCTGGTTCCGGGGCGCGACCGGCTGTGCCTGGTGCAGCTCTCGGACGGAAAAGGCGACGAGCATCTGGTTCGGTTCAGCCGCGGAAGCGATTATTCAGCGCCGAACCTCAAGGCGCTTCTGTCCGATTCGCGGCGGCTGAAGCTATATCATTTCGCCAGGTTCGATATCGGCATCATGAGTGCCTATCTCGGAATCATGGCGGCCCCGGTCTATTGCACGCGTACGGCCTCGCGCCTCGTCCGCACCTACACTGACCGGCACGGACTTAAAGACCTCGTCAAGGAACTGTTGAACGTCGACCTGTCGAAGCAACAGCAGACCAGCGACTGGGGCGCCGCCGAGCTTTCGGACGCACAACGCGACTATGCCGCGAACGACGTCCGCTACCTCCATCAGCTGAAAGAGAAGCTCGACGAGCGCCTTGCGCGGGAAGACCGTACCACTCTTGCACAGGCCTGCTTCGATTTCCTTCCAACCCGTGCCCTGCTCGACATCTCCGGTTGGCCCGAGCAGGACATTTTTGCTCATGACGGCTGAAACAACCGCAAGCGAACACCTCACCAAGAAACGCTGGGCCGAGCCGGGCAGCGGCCACGATCGGATCATCCGCTGGGCGAAGATCCTGCTTCCGAGCGCGGTCGGGATCCTGATTGCCGTCCTTGCCCTCGCCCCGCTCGAGAAGAAGGGCGACGTCAGCTTCATTCTCGACAAGAAAAAGGTTCAGAGCGCGTCCGAGCGGATGCGCGTCGAATCGGCGCGATACACCGGTACCGACGACAAGGGGCAGCAATTCGTAATGGTCGCCAATCGCGCCGTTCAACGCAATTCCGACAATCCGGTGGTCGACATCCGCGGAATGACGGCCAAGCTGGATCAGCCGCAGGGACCGCTGATGATCGCGGCGAACCAGGGCCGTTACAATATCGACACTCAGAAGGTGGCGATCGATGGCCCGGTAAAGGTGACGGGCCAGCAGGGATTCCAGCTCAGCACCAGCAACGTCCTGGTCGATTTGAGCCAGCGCCAGCTTGCAAGCCAGGGGCCGGCGCAGGGAGCGATGAGGCTCGGACAGTTCCAGGCGGGCCACATTTCGGCGGATCTCGACGACAAGGTGATCGTGCTCGACGGCGGAGCTCGCTTGAAAATCGTGCAAGGGACGGTCAGATGATCGTCGTGCGCAAAACTGGCATCATCCTTGCACTCGCGGGCCTTGCGGCGACTGCCGCCTTCGGACAGGTCAAGCAGGAGCAGCCAATCTCGGCGCTAAAAGGTCACAACAGCAATGCGCCGGTCGACGTCAGCGCCGACCGAATCGAGGTCCAGGACCGCGCCGATCGGGCAGTGTTCGTCGGGAACGTCCATGCGGTCCAGCAGGACCTGACCCTCGACACGCCGCGCCTCACCGTCGCTTACACCGGCGGTACGGGCGGAAATAATGTCCAGATTCAACGCCTCGACGCTTCCGGCGGGGTCGTGGTCAAGAGCCCGTCGGAAACGGCGAAGGGCGACATCGGCATTTACGATCTCAACCGGAAACTGATCACGCTGCTCGGAAACGTCCAGCTCAACCGGCAGGACAACCAGGTCAATGGACAGCGGCTCGTCATCGATCTCGACTCGGGCCGCGCGGTGGTCGACGGCGGACCACCAGGCGTGAATTCCAGCGGCGGCCGAGTAACCGGCCATTTCACCGTTCCTCAGCGCCAGCAGCAACAGCAGCAGAAATAAAGTGAACGAGACTTCCGCTTTGGTGCGACCCGCCGCCGAGCCGCGGGCGGCGGAGGGCGGACTCGAGGTGCGCTCGATCGCCAAGTCGTACGACAAGAGGGCGGTGCTCCACGACGTTTCGCTTGATGTCCATCGCGGCGAGGTCGTCGGCCTCTTGGGACCGAACGGCGCCGGCAAGACGACCTGTTTTTATTCGGTGATGGGCCTGGTGAAGCCCGACAGCGGGCGGATCTTCCTCGATAATGAGGACATCACCGAGCTGCCGATGTATCGGCGCTCGATTCTGGGCCTCGGCTATTTGCCGCAGGAAACCTCGATCTTCCGCGGCATGACAGTCGCGGAGAATATCCTGGCCGTGCTTGAGGCCGTCGAGCCGGACAAGCAGGTTCGCCGCGACCGCCTCGAGCAATTGCTGGGCGAGTTTGGACTGACCGCGCTCCGCGACTCGCCGGCCCTCGCGCTATCGGGTGGCGAGCGGCGGCGCTGCGAGATTGCCCGAGCGCTCGCCGCCCATCCCTCGATCATGTTGCTGGACGAGCCGTTCGCTGGAATCGATCCGATCTCGATCGCCGACATTCGTGAACTGGTTCGCGAATTGAAAAGCCGCGAGATCGGGGTGCTCATCACCGATCACAATGTCCGCGAAACACTCGACATCGTCGACCGCGCCTGCATCATCTACGACGGCCAGGTCCTATTCGCCGGCACTCCTGAAGCGTTGGTCGCCGACCAGGAGGTCCGACGCCTCTACCTCGGCGAGAGCTTCGCCCTCTAACGCGCTGCCGCAAATGGGCCTGGGCCCCTCTTTAAGCATTCGCCAATCGCAGCAGCTGGTCCTTACACCGCAGCTCCGCCAGGCAATCCAGCTGCTTCAGCTCAGCAATCTCGAACTCGATTCGTTTATCGCCGAGGAGCTGTCCAAGAATCCGCTCTTGGAGGCGCGCTCCGACGAGCCCGACGAGCAGCCGAGCGGCGATTTCGCCGCCGACGAGAATGACAGCGACGAAGCGCCTGACGATCCGGGAGCTGACGACCTCATCATGGGGCAAGCGGATGACGACCGCCCGCTCGACGTCGACTGGACGAGCGAGGCCCTCGAGAGCGACAGCGTTTCCGACGTCGTGACGTCAGGCGGCGGTGAGGAAGCCTTTGATTTCGACCGGCTGCAATATTCCGCGAGCTCGCTTGCCGAGTATCTGATCGATCAGCTTCATGGCGCGCCGGGTCCTGTCGGCGACCTGGCGCGGATCATCGCCCAGACGCTCGACGAGACGGGCTATTTGACTGTCTCGCTCGAGCAGATCGCCGACTTGAGTGGCGCGCCCGTCGACCTGGTCGAGGAAGCGCTCGAGCTCGTCCAGCGGCTCGACCCGCCTGGCGTCGGCGCTCGCTCGCTGTCCGAATGCCTGGCGCTGCAGGCCAGGGCCGCGGACCGCTATGACCCGGCCATGGCGCGGCTGATCGACAATCTCGAATTGCTGTCGAAGGGCCGCACCGCGGACCTGAAACGTATCTGCGGAGTCGACGATGAGGACCTCGCCGACATGATCCGCGAGCTCAGAGCCTATGACCCCAAGCCTGGCTGCCGTTTTTCACAGCAGGCCAGCGAGGAGGTTACACCCGACGTCTTCGTCCGCCAGACACGCGCCGGCTTTGCGGTCGAATTAAACCAGGCGACGCTGCCGCGGCTGCTGGTGAACCGCCACTATTACCAGGAGCTGAGGTCCGGACCTCAGGACAAGACGTCGCGGGCATGGCTGAGCGAGTGCCTGCAGAGCGCAAACTGGCTGGTGAAGGCGCTCGACCAGCGGGCCAGGACCATCGTCAAGGTCGTGTCCGAGATCGTTAAGCGCCAGCAGGGGTTCTTCGAGCGCGGCGTTTCGGCGATGAAGCCAATGACATTACGCGAGGTTGCCGAGGCGATCGGAATGCACGAATCGACGGTCAGCCGCGTCACGTCGAACAAATATCTGTTGTGCGACCGGGGGTTGTTCGAGCTCAAATATTTCTTCGGCTCGGGCGTTGCGTCGGCAGAAGGCGACGGCGCGGCCGCGGAAGCGGTAAAGGCCGCGATCAAGGAACTGATCGACGCCGAGACCGAGATCCTCAGCGACGATGCGATCGCTGCCCTGCTCAAGCAAAAAGGCTTCGACTGCGCGCGGCGGACGGTAGTCAAATATCGTGAGGCGATGGGAATCGGCTCGTCGATCCAGCGGCGTCGCTTGCGGAAAATCGCCGGCTAGGCACTCACCCGCGCCCAGATCGGCAGGTGATCCGACGCGCGCCGGGCGGCTGGACTCATATGCACTCCCGCCGCCTCGATATTGAGGTCCTTATGGACGATGATCCGGTCGAGCTGGGCAACCGGATGACGAGCGTGAAAACTCGGGCCGGTTGGAGCGATGTGAAATTCAGGCTCGAGCTCTTCGAGGCAACCGGCGATGGTGCGCCATTCGTTGGTGTCGCCCATCAGCACCGTCGGCATCTTGTGCGTCCGCCTAGCGATTGCGTCGAGAATCGCGCGCATCTGCCGGCGGCGCCACAGGCCCGACAGGTCGAGGTGCATTCCAACGACCCGCAGCGGCTTTTCGCCGATCAGCAGCTCGGCGATCACCGCGCCACGCGGCTCAAGCGTCGGCAGGTCGATTGCGGCGCAATCGAGCACGCCGACATGCCGCTTCACCAGGATCGCATTGCCGTGCCAGCCGATGTTTCGAGTATCGACCTTCAGCAGCCGGTCGGTGACGCGCCGAGCCTTGTCGAACATGCGCTTGTGCCGGACCCCTAGATGCACCGGCTGATACATGCCGTGGCTGTCGATCAGCTCGTGCGGAACGGTCGAACCGCGCCCGCCGATGCGCTTGTCGGCTTCCTGAAGCGCGACGACATCGGCATCGATCTCCTGAAGCACGTCGAGCACGCGATGCGGATCACGGCGACCGTCGAGCCCGACCGCCTTGTGCATGTTGTAGCTGGCAAGGGTTATGGTCGCGCCGCTGCTCACGATCGCGCCAATAGCGCTTCCTGCTGAATGGTTCCTAGACGTCGAGATTGGCGACGCTCAGCGCATTATCCTGGATAAACTCGCGCCGCGGTTCGACCACGTCGCCCATCAGGCGTGTGAAGATCTCGTCGGCAATATCGGCCTGGGCGACCTCGACTCGGAGCAACGAGCGATTGGCCGGATCGAGCGTCGTCTCCCATAGCTGCTCGGCGTTCATCTCACCGAGCCCCTTGTAGCGCTGAATGCTAAGGCCCTTGCGCCCGGCGGCGAGGACTGCGTCCAGCAACTCCGATGGGCGGGTGATCGGGACCGGTTTGCCCTTGGAGTCGGCCGTGGCCTCCTCGACCGCCTCTTCACCGTCGCCTGCGCCGACTTCCGGTTCCGCTTCGACCTGCGCGCCTTTCTTTAGCGCTCGCAGCGTCGACGGTGTGGCGTAGGCCGGGCCCTGCTCCTTCGCGAGCGTGTCCAGTTTGCGGGCCTCGGCAGAGACGAGGAAGCTCGGCTCGATGATGTGGGCGTCCGTCACGCCGCGCCATCGGCGCTTGAGGAGATAGCCGCCTTCGGACGCGACTTCGCCCGACCAGCTCGCCTCCAGATCGCCGGCGCCGAGCCATTCGGCGACCCTGGCGATCACCTTGGCTTTGGCGTCGCCGTTGAGATTGGGCGTCAGTGCACCGTTGATCGCGAGCGCCTCAATCAGAGCGGGATCGTACTTGCGGGGCGCATAGCGCATCAGGGTCCGCATTCGGCGCGCATGGTCGACAAGGGTCTTCAAATCATTGCCCGAGCGCTGGCCGCCCGCGGTTTCGAGGATCAGTCCTTCGAGCCCCGCCTCCTCCAGATAATCGTCGAGCGCGGCGTCATCCTTCAGATAGACCTCGGAGCGGCCGCGGCTCACCTTGTAGAGCGGCGGCTGGGCGATGAACAAATGACCCTTCTCGATCAGCTCGGGCATCTGCCTGAAGAAGAAGGTCAAGAGAAGCGTCCGGATGTGCGCCCCGTCGACATCGGCGTCGGTCATGATGACGATCTTGTGGTAGCGCAGCTTGGAGGCATCGAACTCCTCGCGGCCGATGCCCGTACCCAGCGCCTGGATCATCGTTCCTATCTCGCGACTAGACAGCATCCGGTCGAAGCGCGCGCGCTCGACGTTCAGAAGCTTGCCGCGAAGCGGAAGGATCGCCTGATTCTGGCGGTTGCGGCCCTGCTTGGCGGAGCCGCCCGCAGAGTCGCCCTCGACCAGGAACAATTCGCTCAAAGCGGGATCGCGCTCCTGGCAGTCGGCGAGCTTGCCGGGCAGCGAGGCGATATCGAGGACGCCCTTCCTGCGGGTGAGGTCGCGCGCCTTGCGCGCCGCCTCGCGCGCGGCGGCCGCGTCGATGATCTTCTGGACGATCGCGCGGGCATTAGCCGGATTTTCCTCCAGCCATTCGCTCATCTTGTCGCCCATCAGGCTTTCGAGCGGCTGGCGGACCTCCGAACTCACCAGCTTGTCCTTGGTTTGCGAGCTAAACTTGGGATCGGGCAGCTTGACCGAGACGATTGCGGTCAACCCCTCGCGCATGTCGTCGCCGGTGAGCGTCACCTTCTCCTTCTTCAGCATCCCCGATTTCTCGGCGTAATTGTTGAGGGTGCGGGTCAGCGCCGCGCGGAACGCCGCCATGTGCGTTCCGCCGTCGCGCTGGGGAATGTTGTTGGTGAAGGGGAGGACGTTCTCGTAATAACTGTCGTTCCATTCGAGCGCGACATCGATGCCGATCCCGTCGCGCACCGCTGAGATTGCGATCGGCTCAGGGAAGAGGGGCGTCTTGGCTCGATCGAGGAACTTGACGAAGGCTGCGATGCCGCCTTCGTAGAAGAGGTCATGCTCGAGGCGCTCTTCGTGCCGGGCATCGACAAGCACCAGTCGAACGCCCGAGTTGAGGAACGCGAGCTCGCGATAGCGATGCTCCAGCCGCTCGAAGTCGAATTCGGTGACCTTGAAGGTCTCGGCGCTGGGCATGAACGTGACCCGAGTGCCCTTCTTTCCTTCGGGAACGGTGCCGGCGACCTTTAGCGGCTCCTCGGCCTCTCCGTGGCGAAAGCGCATGAAATGCTCCTCGCCGTCGCGCCAGATGGTGAGTTCGAGCCATTCGCTGAGCGCATTCACCACGCTGACTCCCACCCCGTGCAGGCCGCCGGAGACCTTGTAGGCATTGTCATCGCTGGTGTTCTCAAACTTCCCGCCGGCGTGGAGCTGGGTCATGATGACCTCGGCTGCCGACACGCCCTCCCCGGCGTGGATTCCGGTCGGGATCCCGCGGCCGTTGTCCTCGACGGTGACTGATCCGTCTGGATTGAGCTGGATCAGAATCCGGTCGCAATGGCCCGCGAGCGCCTCGTCTATCGCATTGTCCGAGACCTCGAACACCATATGGTGGAGGCCCGAGCCGTCGTCGGTATCGCCGATGTACATGCCGGGTCGCTTGCGCACTGCATCAAGGCCCTTGAGGACCTTGATGCTCTCTGCGCCATATTCGTTCTGATTGGGGTCGGTTGCCATGAATGAGATATAGGGACTTTGGGCTGCTTGTCACGCGCGCGTGCGTACGCGCACGCGCGCACGCGCCGTTCACTCAAGGGGGTGAAGACGAGGGTTCTTTCACTTCCTCCGCTTCCGTGGATTTGACGTGCGGGCGGGATCCTCGCTGATCGTCCAACCGGAACAATATTCAAGCTCTAGGACAGGATCTTCCAGCGCCGCCAAGGCGGCGGACACGCTCTCTAGAGGAGCAATGATGACCGGTCGAAACCTGCCGTGGAGACGCGCAGTCTCGCACGAAAAAGGCGCCCCGAAGATCGTCCGTCAGGCCGCGCGCGTCCCGCCGCCCCGACGGCGGCCGCGGAACTTGCGCTTGGGCTGGCTGCCTTCGGGCCGATGCGCCGAATGCGCATCGCGCCGCTGCGAATGTCGCTGCGGGCGTTCGTTTCGATGCTGTCGCTCGTGGCCGTTAGACCGGCGACCCGCCTTTGTCGCGGCACAAGCAAGCTGCGTCTTCGCGGCGGGCTTGAGCCGCTTGAACGCCTCGGCGCTCGCGGTGAAATCCGCCGGAAGCGGAGCAACCCGGATGCGCTGGCGCGTAATACGTTCAATGTCGCGTAGGTTGCCCCGCTCGTCGGGACAGCAGAAGGCAATTGCGACGCCGGCCGCGCCGGCGCGCGCAGTTCGGCCGATCCGGTGAACATATTGTTCGGGGACGTCGGGCAGATCGTAGTTCACGACATGGCTAACCCCCGGAATGTCGATCCCGCGCGCCGCAATGTCGGTCGCGATCAATATTGGCACATCGCCTGCCTTGAAGGCAGCAATCGCACGCTCACGCTGGGCCTGGCTCTTGTTGCCGTGAATGGCGGACGAGGCGATTCCCGCCGCTTCGAGCTGGCGGACGATTTTGTCGGCGCCATGCTTGGTCCGGCTGAACACCAGCGCGCGTTCCACTGGCTCTGAGCGCAAGACCATCGCCAGCAGCGCCGTCTTCTCGGCCTGGTTCACCATGGTGACGCTCTGGTCGACGCTCTCGACCGTGGTCGCTGTCGGGGTTACCGACACTTCGGCGGGGTTGGTCAGATATTTGTCGGCGAGTTCCTTGATCGTCCTTGGCATCGTCGCCGAGAAGAACAAGGTCTGCCGCTTGGGCGGAACCAAAGCGACGATCCGCTTCAGCGCGTGGATGAAGCCGAGGTCGAGCATCTGGTCGGCCTCGTCGAGGACGAGGATTTCCAGCTCGCGCAAAGACAGCACCCGCTGGTCGATGAGATCGAGCAGACGGCCGGGGGTAGCAACGAGCACGTCAAGCCCGTGCGCCACCGTTCGGACGCTCTTGTGGTTGGGAACGCCGCCGAAGATCACGCCGACGGACATGCGCATGAACTTGCCATAGGCTTGGGCGCTGGCGGCGATCTGCGCAGCGAGCTCCCGGGTCGGAGCGAGCACCAGCATTCGCGCGTGGCCTGGCTTGGCGAGCTTGCGCGCGGCTGCGAGCCGATCGAGCGACGGCAGCATGAACGCGGCGGTCTTGCCGGTGCCCGTCTGGGCAATGCCGAGCAGGTCGCGGCCGGTAAGCACCGTGGGGATTGCGTGGCGCTGGATCGGGGTGGCCTGCGAATAATCCTTCGCGGCAAGCGCATCGAGCAGAGGCTTCGATAGCCCCAGAGAATGAAAAGACACTGAATTTGTTCCAATATTAAAGCACGCGGAAGGCGCCTTGCAGCGCCGTCCGCGAGCGGGGTCGAAAAGCGCCCCGCGTGAATAGGAGAGCAAGAAAATCGAGGCGCGGGCCGGTACCGCCGAAGCGTTGATCCGATCACGCCGCTTCAAAAAGCGCCTCGTGGTGCGCCGCAACATAGGGACGACAGGTTAAGAAGTCCACCTGCAGGTCAGGCGGGGACGACTTGCCCAAGCTGAACATGGAAGCGCGAAGCGGCGCCGATGCCGTCAAACAGCGCCGCCTCGGTCGCGGTCACCCACACTTGTCCGCGGCCTTCGAGGCGGCTGAACAGCCCCGCACGACGCTTCGGATCGAGGTGCGCCGCAACCTCGTCGAGAAGCAGGATCGGCCTCTCGCCTCTACGCTCGGCCACCAGCTCCGCGTGCGCGAGAACGAGGCCGAGCAGAAGCGCTTTTTGCTCGCCCGTCGACGATTGGGCCGCCGGCATCTGCTTGGCGCGGTGGAGGACCACAAGATCCTGGCGGTGCGGGCCCTCGGTTGCGCGAGCCGCCGCCGCATCCCGGCCGCGACTTGCCTTGAGCGCTATCGCAAGGTCGGCGTTGGGCCAGCCTTCGAGCGCGATTCCGGCGCGAGCGAACTGGTCGTCGGGCGCTCCCGCCAGCCGAGCGTCGAGCGCAGCGACGGTCCGCCCGCGGGCTCGGGCGAGCTCTGCGCCATGTTCGGCCATCGCCGCTTCGAGCGACGAAAGCCAGGCCTCCTCCCACTGGTCCTGGGCGAGGAGTTTGTTCCTTGCGCGCATTGCCGCGTCATAGCGCGTCGCGTGATGGGCGTGGTTCGGTTCCAGCGCGAGCACGAGGCGGTCGAGAAAGCGGCGGCGTTCGCCAGCGCTGCCGGTGAACAGCCGGTCCATCGCCGGCGTCAGCCACAGGACGCTCAGCCACTCACTCAGCGAATTCACCGAAGCGGTCGCTCCATTGATCCGCACCTGCCGCCGCTCGGGCGCGTTCGCGAGCGTTCCGGTGCCGATCTCGATTTCGCTTAGCCTGGCCGCCACCGCCCAGGCGCCGCTGCCACCCTTGCGCGCCATTTCGCTGAGCGTCGCGGCGCGAAGGCCTCGTCCTGGAGTCAGCATCGACACGGCTTCGAGGAGGTTGGTCTTCCCAGCCCCATTCTCTCCGAACAGAAGCACGAAGCCGGGACCGGTCTCTATTGCCGCCGATGCATAAGAGCGAAAGTCGGTCAAAGCGAGGCGCGAGACGGCAGCCATTCGGGCGCTGTTTAGCTAAAGTGGCCGGCGCGAAATAAGGTCGCCCCGTCGGCCCCGTCGCTCACTTCGTTTCGCGCAGGCCGTCCGAGGCTCGCGATCCCTCGCCCAAGTCTCGCTCGCCGTGCCCCGCTCGCCTTCTCGGCCGCTCGCTCACACCCGCATCGGCATGAGCACATAAAGAGCGTTCGACTTGTCGTTCTCGCGCAGCAGCGTCGGGGCAGCGGCATCGGCGAGGTGGACCTCGACGGTGTCGCCGTCGATCTCGCCAAGAATGTCGAGCAAATAGCGGGCGTTGAAGCCGATCTCGAGCCCTTCGGCCGCATAGTCTGCCGGCACTTCCTCGGTCGCCACCCCGTTTTCAGGCGAAGTCACCGAGAGCGTGACCTTGTCCCGGTCGACGGTCATCTTCACCGCGCGGGTCTTCTCGGAGGCAATGGTGGAGACTCGGTCGACGCCAGCCGAGAAGCTCTTTGGGTCGAGCTTCAAAAGCTTGTCGTTCGCCGTCGGAATCACCCGGTTATAATCGGGGAAGGTACCGTCGATCAGCTTGCTTGTAAGGATCGCGCTGCCAAGACCAAAGCGGATCTTCGTCGGCGACAGCGAGATCTCGACGGTGCCCTCGAGCTCCTCGAGCAGCCGGTAGAGCTCGGTCACGGCTTTGCGCGGGATGATCACGTCGGGCATTCCTTCGGCACCATCGGGTTTGGGCACCGTAACCCGCGCAAGCCGATGGCCGTCGGTCGCCGCGGCCCGCATCTGGTCGTCGACGACGTGGAGGAAGATGCCCATCAGATAATAGCGCGTCTCCTCGCTCGAGATGGCGAAACGCGTTTTTTCGATGATCTCGCGGAGCGTCGCCGCGGGGAGCTCGAACCGGGTCGGCAGCTCGCCTTCGGCGATCACCGGGAAATCGTCGCGCGGAAGGGTCGACAGGTTGAACCGCGCCCGGCCGGCGATGACCTGCATCTTGCCCTCTGCGGCGGTCAGCTCGACCTGGCTGCCCTCGGGCAGCTTGCGGACGATATCGAAGAAAGTGTGCGCCGAGACCGTGATCGCGCCGGGCTGGCTCACATTGGCTGGAACGGTCTCGTCGACCTGCAGATCAAGGTCGGTAGCCATCAATCGAAGCGAGCCGTCCTCGCGCGCCTCGATCAACACGTTCGACAAGATCGGGATCGTGTTCCTGCGCTCCACGACCGATTGGACGTGGCCCAGGCTCTTCAGGAGGGTCGCCCGCTCAATCGTCGCTTTCATGTCGCTTCAGCCCCATCGTCCGCCAACGCCTATTGGCACGTTTATAGCGAGCCGTTTGCAGCACGGAAGTGGAATGATGTACGAAAGCCTATCTGGCGTGCCGCCGCGTTCGGCTATCCCAGATATAGTGGTTACCTGCCGACTTTCTGCCCGACTGCCGGGGCTTTACCCGGTCTGGAGGGCATCAGAAGCGCGTCGATGTGGTGGACGACGCCATTGGTATATTGCTCGTCGCCCTGGGTGATCGTCGCCTTGTGACCGTCGGAATCGGTCAGCACCGTCTTGCCCCCGTCCTTGGCGGCGGTCAGCGTCCCCCCGGCCATTGTCCCCAGCAAGGTCTTGCCCTTGCCATTGTCGATCGCCTTGTCGATGTCGGCGACCATGACCGTTCCCGGGAGGATCAAATTGGTGATGATGCCGGTGATCTGGGCGCGGTTCTGCGGCTTGGGGTCGAAGGTTCCGGCGGGCGCGCTGTTGAACGCCGCATCGTCAGGGACGAACACCGTATAGGGCCCTGGCCCGGCGAGCGTCTGATCGAGACCGGCCGCCTTTGCGGCAGCCATGAAGCGGCTGGTTGGTGCCAGCCCCTGGGCAATCGTCTTCGTCCCGGCGATCTTCTGCGCGTTCCTGGTCTGCGCCTCGGGCGCGACGCCATTTGCGCTTCTATCATTGTTGCAAGCGCTGAGCGTCATCAGCGCCACGGTCGCAATTCCAACGGCAAGTGCACGGGTCTTCATGGCCCTGCCTCCTTTTTGTTCTCGATACGAAATGGTCCGGCAGGGGAATGGGTTCCCACTGCCGGGCCGAATGGAGAGCCTAAGAGTTCATCAATGAGGCCACGACTGCAGTCACCAGCATGGTCGCTGGATCGACCTGGTAAATGTAGCCATTGTTGTACCGGTACCAGGCAGAAGGCGTGTCGTAATAGGTTGCGCGATAGGCATAAGGCACGTTGTAAACGCCATAGCCAATTGGAAGCGACTGGCCGATCGTGAAGCCCGGCGAGAGCAGCGCCGCCACCGACGTGATCATGCTCGACCGGTTGTCGTACTGATAGATCGCTCCAGGCGCATACCAATAACCATAGTCCGGCGTGTCATAATAGACCGACCGATATTGCACCGGCACATTGTAGTAGCTGTATGCCGAGGGCAGCAGCTGGCCGACGCCATAGCCGCCCGCGTAGAGCGGAATGACGTTCTCGACCATGCCGCTATAGCAATCGACCTGATAGACGACGCCGTAGCCGTAACGGTTGCACAGATTGCCGTAGTAACCGGAGCTCGGGGCATATTCGTAGCTGGCTGGATAGAAGCTGCTGAAGCCGTAATTGGCCGGCACGTAGCTGCTCATATAATAAGCCGGCAGATACTGGCCCGGCAGATAGCCGCCCGCAAGCAGCGGGATCAGCGCGTCGATCAGGCTCGATGTGCGGTCGATCTGATACAAATAGCCGTCCCCATATTCGTAATAATAAGCGGGGGTCGCCGGATAGAGGTACTGGAGCGAAACCGGCAGCGGGCTCAGCGCCGCATAAGGCGTCACGTATGAGATCGGCTGGCCGATGAATCCTTCCACTTGAGTCACCGGAAGCACGGAAACGCCGCGTCCATAGCTCAGCACCGGGTAACGCGAGACGTCCCAGTTGCGCTGCACGAAGTCGCGGTTGGCAAGCCGGCCGCCCCGGCCATTGAAGTTCATCGCGCCGCCAAGTGGCTGGGCGCGGAACTTGCCGTTGGCGAAGGCCTGCTGATTGCCGTGACCGCCGTTGCCGCGGAACTGCCGCGCCATTTGGTGGCCGCCAAAGCCGCGCACTTGCTGCTGGGCCATGGCGCGGCCGTGACCGTGCCCGCCCATCGCAACCGCCCGGTTGCCGTGGCCGTTGCCGCGACCGCCCTGAACGGCAAATGTCTGTGCCCCGCCATGACCATGGCCGTGGCCGCCCTGGACGAAAGCTCGCCTGCCGTGACCGCGGCCACCCATTGCGACGGGGTAACCGCCATGACCATGCCCGCCGCCGCGCTGCATGGCCATCGCTCGGCCGCCGTGCCCATGGCCCCCGCCGGGGCCGTGGGCGATCATCGGGGCAAAGCCGCCACCGTGGCGGTGACCTCCGCCGCCGCCCCGTGCCATCATCGGAGCAAAGCCGCCGCCGTGGCCGCGGCCTCCTCCGCCTCCGCCGCGGAATGCCGGCGCGCCACCGCCGTGGCCGCCGCCGCCGTGGAATGCGCCCGCGCCGCCTCCATGACCGCCGCCACCGCCGTGCGGTCCTCCACCGCCATGATCGTGGCCCCCGGGGCCTGCAAGCGCCGGGCTCGCTATTGCAAGGGCTGCGACGCCCGCTGCGAGGAATAGCCTGCGCATGAAAAATCTCCTTTCGAACGGTAGAAACGGCCTGTCCGGCGCACCGTTCCAACGCCTGAACGACGAGAACTTCTCCTTAGCGCGCTAGGCTGAACCGCAAATTTCTTTGCTGTTCAGATAGTTACACGATTGGGAAAATCCTCGACCCAGTTGAACCGAAGCCGGGAAACGCACTGAAGCATCAGGAAGGCGGCCACGAGATAGAAAAGGGTGACCGCCACGGCCGCATAGCGGAGCGCTTCGTTGCCATAAGTGTGCTTCAGCGCGTCGGAGATCGCGCCAATGAGATAGGGGCCGACGCCAAGGCCGACCAAGTTGTTGATGAGCAGGAAGCTCGCCGAGGCGGTCGCCCGCATGCGGCGCGGAACAAGATGCTGGACCGCCGTGATCACTGGCCCGAGCCAGAGGATGTTCAGCGCGTTGGGGATGAGCAGCAGCACCCAGGCCAAGGGCAGGTTCGGCGCAAGTAGCCCGAGAGCGAAGGTCGGAGCAGTTACCAGCCACGCAATTGCCGGAAGTTTCGCGTACCAGCCCCGATCGCTTCCCCCAAGGCGGTCGGCAAGCCAGCCGCCGGCGAACACTCCGGTACAGCCGCCGATGAAAACGAGCGACGCGACGAACTGACCGCGAGCAATCAGCCCCATTCCGAAGCTCCGCTCGAGGACGGTCGGAACCCACACCGCCAGGCCATAGCCCGAAAGCGAGCTGCACGAAGCGGCGAACGCGAGCAGCCAGAAGAGCGGCATTCGCGCAAGCATCGGAAAGACTGCGCCGATCGGGGCGGCACCGGCTCTTTGGCGTTTGGCCGGATCGCGGACGAAATAGAGCATGACCGGAGCAAGGACGATGCCGGCGATGCCCATGGCGAAGAAAGCCGCACGCCAGCTGATCATCGCGGCAATGTAGGCGCCGATCAGCGTGCCGAGCGCAAGACCGATCGGAACTCCGAGTGAAAAGATCGCCAGCGCCCGGGCGCGCCGCTCGCTCGGAAAATGTTCGGCGATCAGCGCATAAGAAGGCGCGACGCCGCCCGCTTCGCCGGTTCCGACACCCATTCGGAAGATGAACAGGGGCCAGAAGGATGTGGCGACGCCGCAAAGCGCAGTGAACGCGCTCCAAAGTGCGACCGCGGCGGCAATGACCCGGCTCCGGCTCGTACGGTCCGCAAGGAGGGCGAAGGGGATGCCGAGGAAGGAGTAGAAGATGGCGAACGGCGGTCCGCTCAAAAGACCGAACTGCCGGTCGGTCAGGTGCAGCTCGGCGATGATGTTGCCGGCCAAAATGCCGAGGATCTGCCGGTCGAGATAATTGAAGATATAAGCAATCAGCAGCAGCGCCAGCACGAGCGACGCGCTGGTCCGGCGCACGTCGGCACTTTCGTTCACTCCAGCTTCCCCAACAGCGCCGCGAGCCGGTCGACGTCACCATCGTCCTGGTAGATTCCAAAACCGATCCTCAGAACGTCGCCGCGAACGTCGGTGATGCAGTTCCTGGACTTGAGCTGCTGGTACCAGCGCAGTGCGGCGGGGCTTCGGAAGGCGAGGAAGCGGGCATGCGCAAAGCCGTCGATCGGATTGAGGAGCTCGGCCTTCGCGATCGGCGTGTGCGCGATCGAGGCGAGCAGCTTGCGTTGAAGTCCATCGACGTGCGCGGAAATGCGCTTGGTCGTGAGCTTGTTCTCGGCCAACATCCGCCGGACCGCCGTGAACCGGTAGAGCCCGGAGGGATCGAAGGTCGCGCCGAGGAATCGAGAAGCGTCCTTGGCATAGCCAACGCTACCGGGCGGAAGGCTCAGATCCTCGAATTCGGCGAACCAGCCGGTGACCTCTGGGCGCGGACCAAAACCGGGCGGCGCGTGAAGAAAGGCGCACCCCTCGCCCGACATCGCATATTTGTATCCGCCACCGAGATAGAAAGCGGTTTGCGCTGCAGTCCCGCTGAACGGCCGATCGAGCGCCATAAAAGCGTGGTATCCATCGATCACCGCCCATGGTCCCTCGGGCCGGCCAAGCTGCGCAAGCTCATCCACCCGGCCGAAGAGACGCCCGCTTCCGAACAGTAAGTGGCTGACGAAGATCAGATCGTAGCGCTTGGATCGGGCAGCATGAAGGAAACGCTCGGCAAAGGTCGCAAATGGCTCGGCCGCGATCCGATCGACGACAGCGTCACCCGCCTCGGCCCAACGCTCGAACTGGCGGCGGGCGCTGTGGAACTCCCCGTCGCTGGTGAGCAGGCGAACGGGACGAATTGCTGGCAGGGCCGAGAAGAGGCGGACCAATAATTCATGCGTGTTGGGCGCAAAGACGATCGCGGGCGCCTGGCCGGTTCCGAGCTCGGCCGCGACCTCGCGCTGGGCCGCTGGCCAGACTTCGTCCATCACCTTGTCCCACTTGCGGTCAGCGAGACATGCGGCGTCGTTCCACGCCTCAATATGCCCCTCGAAGCTCGCGTCGGGCCAGAGATGATGGCTGTGGGCGGCGAAATGCAACCGCGTCGGATCGGCTCCGAGGCTTCGCGAGAACAGCCCTTTGAAATTCAAAGATCGGTCCTCAGCGCCCACAATTCGGGAAAGACTCGCTTGTCGAGGGTCGAGCGAAGATAGGGCGCTCCGGCTGATCCGCCGGTGCCGCGCTTGTTGCCGATGATCCGCTCGACCGTCAGCACATGCTTGTGCCGCCAGGCGGCGAGGGCGTCGTCGATGTCGAGGAGCTTCTCGGCCAATTCGTAAAGTTCGAACCAGCGTTCCGAATCCCGATAGACCTTTAACCACGCCGCTGCGATCGCCTCGAGAGATCCGTCGCCAAGATCGAACCCCGCCCGCTGGAGGGCGGCCAAGGCGGCTTCGCGGAGGCTTGGCTCGGATAGGGCAGCCTCGAGCGACTTGCGGGCGGGACTGCCCTCTTCATATTGGTTGACGAATCTCGGCTCCTTGAGGCCGAGGCGGAACTCGATTTCGCGGAACTGCTCGGACTGGAAACCCGACGCGGTGCCGAGGACTGCGCGGAACTTCAGATAATCGACTGGAGTCAGCGTCGAGAGCACGTCCCAGGAAAGGGTCATCACCGCCTGGATTCGGCTGATCCGCGCCATCGCCTTATAGGCTTCGGCGAGCCGATCCGCCTCGACGAGACCGATGGCGAGGCGGAGCTCGTGAAGCATCTCCTTCATCCACAGCTCCTTGGTCTGGTGGATGACGATGAACAGCATCTCGTCATGGCGGTCCGAGAGCGGCGCCTGCGCCGAGAGGAGCTGGTCGAGCTTTAGATAATCAGCATAGGTCGTGCCGGTCGGCGGGGCAGTCATTGCCAACGCTTATGCGAAACGGCCGCTGTGCGGAAGCGCGGCTACTGCGGCCCGCCCCCACCGCCGCCCTCGCCGGGCATGCCGGCGCCGACGCTACCAATGTTGCCGAACAGCTCCTCGAAGAAGCTGCGCTTGCGGCCAAGGGTCGGCGTTTCCTTGCCATAGGGATGGACGTTCATCACCAATGCGCGGCCGGTATGCTGGACGGAAGCGACGCCCCCCTTGGGGTCGAACCGGACGAGCATCACATCCTGCTTGGTGATTCGTGGGTTGCGAAACGCGAGCTGCGTCGTGTCGCGCGAGACATAATACCAGTCGTTGGGCGTGAACTGGCCGACGAAGGTCGGATGGCCGAGCAGCTTTTGCACGCTATCCTTGTTGTCGACGCCTGGCTGGATGGAACTTGCGAGCTGAGGATCGAGGACCGCGCCCTTGTGGGCGCGCATTTGGGCGCAGCCCGCGAGCAGCACTGCCGCCGCGATGGTCGCCATGTTGATCGCCGCACGCTTCATCGAAAAAGAACCTTCGTTGGGACGCTTGAATTGCGCCGGGAAATGCCGCCTTGCGCGAAGGGGCAGCGGCCTCAATATGCGGGAGGTGCCAGGCGACGCAAGCGCAGGCTCGTTCCATTTTGCAACTCGAGGACCGCCAAGGACCTATGCTCGCCTTCCTGTTCCGGGGATTAACGGCCCAGCGGCCAGACTGCACAGCGCTGTTCGAAGCACTGACCGCGCAAGCGCGGCGGCCGGGCTGGTATGTGGAGGGCGGAATTCCGGACTCGCTCGACGGGCGCTTTGCAGTACTGGCAGCGGTCATGGCACTGGCGCTGGTTCGCCTCGAGCGCGAAGGCGAGGCGGGGAATCGCGCTTCGGTCGCGCTGACCGAGCGGTTCATCGCAGTGATGGAAAGCGAGCATCGCGAACTGGGTCTGGGGGATCCAGGTCTTGGAAAGACCATCCGCAAGCTGGTGGGAATGCTCGCTCAAAGAACCGACCTGTTGCGGTCGGCCGTATCGGGGGAGATGGACTGGAGCTCAGCCACGCGGGGCAGCCTCTACAAGGCAGAGCCATCGTCAGACGCACTGGAGCATAGCGCGCTTGCCCTCCGATCCTTGTCGGACCGCCTCGAGCAGATGTCGCTGGACCAGCTCGAGCAGGGGAAGATCGGATGAGCGACCGGTTCGCCCATCAGCTTCGACTCGACCAGATTCGCGACGGTGAGCGGCTCGACCTCGTCGCCGACGATTCGGAGCTCAAGGCCGTCGCCAATCGGCTTGGACTTGCAGCGCTCGGCCGGCTCGAGGCGCATGTCACCTTGTCGAAGATTGGCGAGACGATCCGCGCCGAAGGGCGGCTGGTCGCACGCCTCGAACAGAGTTGCGTCGTCACTGGCGAACCCGTCACCGCCTGTGTCGATGAACCGTTTGCGCTCTTGTTCACGCCGGAGCCGCAGAGCGGCGGGCCCGATCAAGAGATCGAGCTTGGCGAGGAGGATTGCGACATCGTCTTCTACGATGGCGAGTCGCTCGACCTCGGGGGAGTGGTCGCGGACACGCTCGCGCTCAATCTTGATCCCTATCCGCGCAGCGCCGGCGCCGACGCCGCACTCAAGGAGGCGGGTGTTTTAAGCGAAGAGCAGGCAAGTCCGTTTGCCCTGCTCGCTGGGCTCAGGCGCGGGCCTGCCGACAAATCCTAGAACGGAACGTCGTCGTCGAGATCGGTGTCGAATGCCGCGGGCTGAGGCCGCGACTGCGTCCGCTGCGGAGCGCCCCCGAATTCGTCACCGGCGAAATCCTCGTTGAACGCACCGCGGCCGCCGCCCGAGCCTTCGCGGCTGTCGAGCAGCACCAGCTCGCCGCGGAAATTCTGAAGCACCACCTCGGTCGAGTAGCGCTCCTGCCCTGACTGGTCGGTCCACTTGCGGGTCTGGATCTGCCCTTCGAGATAGACCTTGCTGCCCTTGCGCAGATAATTTTTCGCGATCCGCGCGAGGTTCTGGTTGAAGATGGCGACGCGGTGCCATTCGGTGCGCTCCTGACGGTTGCCGTCACGGTCCTTCCACGTCTCCGACGTCGCGACCCGCAGATTGACCACTTCGTCACCGCTCGGCATCGACCGCGATTCCGGGTCCGCACCGAGATTGCCGACCAGGATCACCTTGTTCACGCCCGCCATTCGCTCACCCTCCAAGTCCAGCGGCGACCGCAATCCAGTAGGTCGCTCCCGCCGCGAGATAGGCCAGTGCGAATAGATAAGTCACCATGAAAAGCGGCCACTTCCAGCCGTTCGTCTCGCGGCGCGTCACTGCAATTGTGGAGATGCACTGCGGGGCAAAGATGAACCAGGCGAGGAAGGCAAGCGCGGTGGCGAGGCTCCAGCGATGCTGGAGCGCGTCCTCGAGCCTCGTAGCCCCCGCTTTCTCGTCGGGCGAATCGATCGAGTAAACCGTCGCGATCGCGCTGACCGAGACTTCGCGCGCGGCCATCGCGGGAAGCAGCGCAAGACTGATATCGTGGTTGAACCCGATCGGCTTCACCAGCTTCTCGATGCCGTCGGCAATGTGCCCGGCGATCGAGACCTCGCTCTGCTTCTGTCCCGGTCCCGCCTGCGGAATGCTGGCAAGCGCCCAAAGGATGATCGTGGTGCCAAGGATGATCGTGCCGGCGCGCTTGAGGAAGATCTGCGCGCGGGTCAGAATGCCGATGGCGACGTCCTTGAGGGGCGGCCATTGGTACTTTGGAAGCTCCATCATGAAGCCGCCGCCGCCGCCCTTCAATACGCCGCGCCTCAGCACGAGTGCGGCGGCCAGCGCCCCGGCGACCCCGGCGACGTAAAGGCCGAACATCACCAGCCCCTGGAGACCGACTCCCCAGACGATCCGGCGGTTGGGGATGAACGCGGAGATGATGAGCGTGTAGACCGGCAGCCGCGCCGAGCAGGTCATCAGCGGCGCAATGAGGATTGTAGTCAGCCGGTCCTTGGGATCGTCGATCGTCCGCGTCGCCATGATCCCCGGCACTGCGCAGGCGAAGCTCGACAACAAGGGAATGAAGGCGCGGCCCGACAGGCCGACTCCGTGCATCAGCCGATCCATCAGGAAGGCCGCCCGCACCATGTAGCCGGTACCTTCGAGCAGCAGGATGAAGAAGAAAAGGATGAGGATCTGCGGGAGGAAGGTGATGACCGCTCCAACTCCGGCGATCGCGCCGTCGACGATCAGCGAGCGGAAAAGACCAGCAGGCAGAGTAGTGGAAACGACATTCGAGACCAGCGCGACCCCATCGCCGATCCACGCCATCGGCGCGACGCTCCACGCGAACACCGCCTGGAACATCACGAACATGATCAGCGCCAGGATGATCGGGCCGGCAACCGGATGGAGAAGAAGCGAGTCTAGTCGGTGAGTCCAGCGGCGGACGGGTGTTTCGCTGATCACGGCCGAGCTCGCGATCTCCCGCGCCCGGCGCTGCAGGTGAACGAGGTCGCTTTTCACATGCTTGTGCACGCCGCAGAACGGCGCCGAGAGCATGTCGTCGACGGCCGCCTGAAGTTCCTGGATGCCGCGGCGGCGGACGGCCACGGTTTCGACCACCGGAACGCCGAGCCGATCCGACAATCGCTTTGGATCGAGCTCGAGCCCGTCGCGCCTGGCGAGGTCGACCATGTTCAAGGCGATGATGGTCGGAAGTCCAAGCTCAATCAGCTGGAGCGCAAAGCGCAGATGATTGTCGAGATTGGAAGCGTCGAGCACGATCACCAGCGCGTCGGGCGCGCGCTCGCCTTTCTGCTTGCCCAGCAGCACGTCGCGAGTGACCGCTTCGTCCGGGCTCGCGGGATCGAGGCTGTAGGCGCCGGGCAGGTCGACCATTTCGACCGGCCGGCCGTCAGCAAGAGTAAGCCGTCCGGAATGCCGCTCCACCGTAACGCCCGGATAGTTGCCGACCTTTTGACGGGCGCCGGTCAGTGCATTGAACAGCGCGCTCTTGCCGGCATTGGGGCTACCGGCGACGGCGACGAGCGGAAGGGGGTTCACCGGATCGGCTGGACGCGAATCGCGCCGGCGTGCCTGCGCCGGATCGCAACCGTCATTCGCCCGACCCGAATCGCGATCGGGTCGCGGCCGAACGGGCCGAGGTGCAGCGGCTCGACGGCGACGCCTTCATCGAAGCCGAAGTGCCTGAGCCGGCAAGCCTCAGACTCTTCGAGCGTCGCCCAGTCAACCGAGCAGACGCGCGCTTTTGTCCCGACCGGCAGCTGGTCGAGGCTCGTCACGTCGAGTTGAAAGGGCGCGTTCATTCTTGCGACTGATTATCATTAACGTGTTCGGATTGCCAGTGATAAAGTAGAGCGGCCCATTCGAGAATCGAATCGGGGCTTTATCTAGGTGGATAGCGAAGCCGCCCGAGAAAGCGCGAGAGACTCAGGCGCTGATCCGAAGAGCCACGCCATTCTGCCTTGAACTTCTCGAAGCGCATGACGCCCTCGATCCGGCGGTCGAGAAATTCCTGAGTGTCGATCCACCCTTCGCTCTGGTCGTCCAGCCAGACCAGCAGGGTCGAACCATAGACCGCGCCGAGGGTCATTCGCTTCGTATAATGGTTGAAATCGGTGCTCGTGTCGCCCGCGATCCGCCACATGAGGTCCGACGTGCCCCAGCCGAGCCTGAGCGCGAGCGGTATATTCTGGGGCATTGCGAGAATCGCGAGCGCGCGCCGCACGGCCTCACGCGCCGGACCCATGATTTCGAGCCTGCGCCAGATCAGCGCCCGGATCTTGTCGCGAATCTTCATACCGCTGAGGCGCTTGGGCGTGAAATAGGCCTCGAGCGCGCGGTCGACCTCGGCGATGTAGACCTCGATCATCCCAGGCTGAGACTTCGGCATGGCAAGCCGAGCCTCCAGTGGATCGATGCCAAGCTGGCCCGCGGCGCTATCGACAGCCGCACGAGTCCAGCCATCGAACACCGCGTTTTCGCCGACCGCCAGCGCCAGTTCGCGTCGAACGCGTTCGAGTGGGGTCGGCGAATCCATGGATCTCAACTGGGCTGCTCGGCAATGCCGCGCAAGCCCCGTTCCGGAAGCCTGACGATGACCAGCGCGGCGGCGATGGCGAGCGCACCGGCAGCATCGGCGGCCGAAAGTCCTTCCCCATAGACGAGCCATCCGATGGTTGCAGAGATGACTGGCTGGGTCAGAAGCGCGAGGCCGACGACCAGCGGCGGCAGTGTCCCGATCGAATAGACCAGCAGCCCCTGGCCGATCACCTGGCTCGACAGCGCGAAGATGATCAGCGGTGTCCAGTCGTGCGGCCAGATCCGCTCGCCAAGGCCGAGGCTGATCAAAAGCAGGATCGGCA
>Ga0157370_10002355_pt1 | contig 22817 bp, 19 predicted proteins | sample C35metaG_FD_113463 | JGI IMG/M metagenome (GOLD analysis project Ga0157370, IMG submission 113463) | Corn rhizosphere microbial communities from Kellogg Biological Station, Michigan, USA - C3-5 metaG | ecosystem: Host-associated > Plants > Roots > Rhizosphere > Soil | place: USA: Michigan...
TGACTACCTGTCGACCTTCCTGAAAATCGGCACCATCGTCGCCCTCGCGATCGGCATTCTGGTGACCATGCCCGAGCTGAAAATGCCCGCGCTGACCCAGTTCATCGACGGCACCGGCCCGGTATGGAAGGGCGGTCTGTTCCCGTTCCTGTTCATCACCATCGCTTGTGGCGCGGTCTCGGGATTCCATGCGCTGATTGCTTCCGGCACCACGCCGAAGTTGTTGGCCAGTGAAGGGCATGCCCGTTACATCGGTTACGGCGGCATGTTGATGGAGTCCTTCGTGGCGATCATGGCCATGGTTGCGGCTTCGGTGATCGAGCCGGGTGTGTACTTTGCGATGAACAGCCCGGCGGCATTGGTCGGCGCAGATGTTGTCTCGGTCGCTCAAACCGTCAGCAGCTGGGGTTTTGCCATTACCCCTGATGCGCTGCAAGCGGTGGCCAAGGACATCGGCGAAACCACCATCCTGGCCCGTGCCGGTGGTGCGCCGACCCTGGCGGTCGGTATTGCGCAGATCCTGCACCATGTTCTGCCGGGTGAAAACACCATGGCGTTCTGGTACCACTTCGCGATCCTGTTTGAAGCGCTGTTCATCCTGACCGCGGTAGACGCCGGGACTCGTGCCGGTCGCTTCATGCTCCAGGACTTGCTCGGCTCCTTCGTTCCGGCGCTCAAACGCACGGATTCCTGGACCGCCAACCTGATCGCCACCGCCGGTTGTGTGGCGATGTGGGGTTACTTGCTCTACCAAGGCGTGATCGATCCACTGGGCGGCATCAACACGTTGTGGCCGTTGTTCGGTATCTCCAACCAGATGCTGGCCGGTATTGCGCTGATGTTGGCCACCGTTGTGCTAATCAAAATGAAGCGTCAGCGTTATGTCTGGGTCACCATGTTGCCGGCGGTCTGGCTGTTGATCTGTACGGTGACGGCGGGCTTCATCAAGCTGTTCGATGCCAACCCGGCCATCGGTTTCCTGGCGCTGGCCAAGAAGTACAGCGATGCACTGGCCAACGGTCAGGTACTGGCCCCGGCCAAGAGCATTGATCAGATGCAACATGTGATCTACAACGCCTACACCAACGCAACGCTGACGGCGCTGTTCCTGTTCGTGGTCTTCAGCATTCTGTTCTTTGCACTCAAGGTGGGTATTGCCGCCTGGGGCACCAAGGAACGCACGGATAAAGAAGCGCCATTCCAGGCCATTCCGCATGTTCAATGACCTGAGTCGCCTCGGTAAGTACCTTGGTCAGGCCGCACGCCTGATGGTCGGCATGCCGGATTACGACACCTACGTCGAGCACATGCAGAACAAACACCCGGATAAACCGGTGATGAGCTACGAAGTGTTCTTCAGGGAACGCCAGGAAGCCCGTTACGGGGGAGGGAACGGACAGACGCGCTGCTGTTGATAGCGACGTGAGTACATAAAAAACCCGGCCGATGAGGCCGGGTTTTTTAATGGTCGCGGATAAACATCCATTGCACCGTTCACGCTGAATCCGGGTTACGCCGATGTTTCGGTGTTCAGCCGTCATTTCAAACAATGGACCGGGCTCTTGCCGCGCAACTGGCAAGCACAACAACCGCCCTGAGCCCAAATCTGACAACCGTTCATCGCTGAACTACGCTGCCACACGAACCTCAGTCCTGAATTTGTGACGTAAGGAAGTGACACATGCGCAGCAGTTCGCTCGCGATTTTGATGGCTGTATTCGGGATGTTCTGGTCGGTGCTCTTGTGGGCTGAAGACGCGCCCAACGTGGTAGATCCCCCCGCTGAACTTAAAGTGGCCAACCGCAGCATCATGGTGTTTCGCGCGACGATCCTGGGTGAGGCCCCGGCCGCACGGGTCAAACGCGCCAAAGTCGTGATCAGCGACGCGCTGGGCGAGACCGATGATCTGAGCGTTACCGTCAGCCCGATACAGAACAGTTACCTGGTGTTATTAGGGGCCCGGCGGGCGTTTATCGTTGCTCCTCACGATGTCGACAACGTGGAATTCACCTCGGTCCAGGAGGCTGCCGACAGTGCGGCGGCAAAGCTGCGTCTGGTGGTGGCCGAAACCCAGGAAGCACGCAGCTTGCAGTTGATACTCCGGTCCGCGGCCGTGGGGGCTTTGGCCACGGTCATCTATGTTGTGCTGCTCTGGGGCATGGCATCTCTGCGCCGTCGCATGATGATGAAACTGCCCGAGCTGATGGACCGGCATACCCAGGCATTGAAAGTAGGGCGCGTCCAACTGGTCGACGCCAATTACCTGTATCCGCTGGTCACCCGTTTGCTGGAGGTGTTGCGCTGGGCAGTCGTGTTGCTGCTCACGTATGAATGGCTGGGGTTTGTCCTGTCGCGTTTCCCCTACACCCGGCCATGGGGCGAAAGCCTCAACAACTATCTGCTGGAAGTCGCCGAGTACCTGCTGCAAGGGATCGTCGGTGCCATACCCGGTCTGGGTGTGGCGCTGGCCATCTACTTTATCGCTCGGGGTGCAACCGCATTCAGTCGCCGGGTTCTGCGTCGCATGGCCGCCCCCGGCACCCTCAGTTGGTTGAACGCCGAGACCCTGCAACCGACCCAGCGCCTCACATCACTGGCCATCTGGCTGTTCGCCCTGGCCATGGCCTATCCCTATCTGCCGGGCGCTGGCACCGATGCCTTCAAAGGCTTGTCCGTGCTGATCGGCCTGATGATTTCGCTGGGGGCTTCCAGCGTGGTTGGCCAGGCGGCGGCGGGGTTGATCCTGACCTACACGCGCACGCTGCGCCCCGGTGAGTTCGTGCGCATCGGCGAATATGAAGGCACGGTGACCGAGCTGGGTATGTTCACCACACGCATTCGCACCGGCCTGGGCGAAGTGCTGACCGTGCCCAATTCGATGATCACCGGCACGGTCACCAAGAACTATTCGCGCACCGTGCAAGGTCCGGGTTATGTGGTCGATACCGTCGTCACCATTGGGTACGACACGCCATGGCGGCAAGTCGAGGCCATGTTGCTGGAAGCCGCCAGACGCACCCCCGGTGTCCTTGAAGTGCCGCCGGCGCAGGTGTTTCAAACCGCGCTGTCGGACTTTTATCCCGAGTATCGCCTGGTGGCGCAGGCCATTCCCAGTCAGCCTCGACCACGCGCGGTGTTGCTCAGCATGCTGCACGCCAATATTCAGGATGTGTTCAACGAACACGGCGTACAGATCATGTCGCCGCATTATCTGGGCGATCCAAAAGATGAAAAATGGGTGCCCAGAGACAAGTGGTTTACGGCGCCCGCGCAAGAACCGAAGGAACCTTGATACCGTCTGAAAGAGAGTTGGCAGGATTGTCGTGCGGGCCCATCAAGTGGCGGCGAACACCCCGGCCAATGGTCTGCGCATCGTGGACGTTAAACGATCACATGAATCACTGAGCGTGAAACGCGTGGTGCGAGCGGGGCGGATTATTGAGCGCGACGAAGAGTTGCCCCTGATGGCCAGTTGGCATTAATTTGGATGGGCGGTAGCCCTTTTACATTCGAGGCCGAGGCATCGTCGAGGGCTGGAGTTGCTCGCGCGGGATGTACTTGCCGTTGCCATCGGTAAACGGCGGATGTTGCTCCGCGTTTACGGTGTCGTCTTTTTCATGGTCATGGCAGGAGGCGCCACTGATCGCGATGAGGAGGGCGACCATGACAGGAGGGATGAAGTGCTTGATCACAGCCGTTCTCCAATAACATGAGACCGTATGTATTGCCGGGCGCTAGGGCAGGGCATAGATCTTGAACAACTTTCTGTGCGTGTCGCTGGCGCCTCCCAAGTGCTTATCGTACGCCTGTTCAATCTCCCCGGATCGGTACATTTCGCTCAGCGTGGTATCGACCAGCAGGCGGAAATCCTCATCGCCACGCTCCACGGTCATGGCCGTCGGGGCGTACTCGAAAATGCGTTCCAGCAGGACCAGATTACCCGTGGGGTATTGGTTGTCGATGAGGTTCTTGAGCATCATCCGCTCGGAGAACATCGCATCGGCCTTGCCTTCGGCAATCAATTCGAGGCCCGCAGCGGCGGAGTCGACCGTGATCAATTTGGCGACCACGCCGAGCATGCGCATCTGCTGACGAATCCACGCCTCGGTGACGCCTCCCGCCAGGGTGACGTAGGTCTGGTTGGCCAGGCCACGGTTGACGGTGGCTCGCCAGGTCGGCCCGGTATGCGCGACCCGACCGTCGAGCACCTCCAGCAGCGTCGCCGGTGCATCCTGATGCACCACCGCCGAGAGGCCTGCTGTGTAGATCGGCACCGAATAACTGACCGTTTTGCGGCGCTCAAGTGTTGGCGGTGTGGGCGTGCAGAGGATATCGACATTGCCCGAGCTGACGGCACTGGTCTCGTCGGCGACGGTGACGGGTAGGTAGCGCACCTGCAATTCGGGCAAACCCAGTTCAGCCTTGACCTTGTTGGCGATCTTGTCGCAAAGCTCGATGGCATACCCCTGGGCCTTGTCGCCCACCTTAACGCTGAAAGGGGCGAAGTCGGGCAGATAGCCGAGGGTTAACGTATTGCTTGAACGTACGCGCTCCAGGGTGTTGGCACCGGCCAGTGGCGGCACGAGGATCAGCAGGCAGGCGAACCGCAGTGCTGTGGTTTTGATTCGTTGTACGTTCATGTCCCGATTCCCCGTGTTCAGATGTCAGTTCCGTGCAGAAAATCAGGACTAAGGATTATCGACCCCGGTTTGAGCGGATGCGGACAGCCTGGCAAAGCGCTTGGCAAGCACGCCATAAAGCGGATATCCAAACACCAGGACCAGCGCGCCGCCGAACACGGCGTCCTTGCCACATGAGTGCAGGGCGTACAACGAATAGGCGACCGCGATCAGCAGCACGGGCGTATTGCGCATATAGACCGCAGGCGAAACCCGCGCCTTGTACATCATGACCAGCAATCCGGTCAGCGCCGTCACGTAGGGAATCAGGTTGGTCACGGCGGCAAGATTGACCAGTTTGCCGAACTGCGCGGCGGCATTGGGTGAAATGGTCGACAAGGCCATCAGCGTCTGCAACACACCACACGCCAGCATGCCCAGGAGGGGCGCATTGTGGGCGTTGAGCTTGCTGAACAGTTTCGGGAACATTCCTTGGTCGGCGGTCATTTTCGCCGTTTGGGCCAGGGTGAACTGCCAGCCCAGCAGCGAGCCAACACACGCCATCACCGCCAGCGCCATGATGATGTTGCCGACCGTTGGATTGAACATCTGCGCGTAGACCAGCGCGAAGGGCGCCGAAGAGTTGGCGAGTTCGGCGTTGGGGATGATGCCCTGGATGACGGTCGTCGACAGCACGTAGACCACCGCAGCGCCCAGCGTGCCAAACAGGCAGGCCAGCGGCACGTTACGCTTGGGATTTTCCACCGCATCGGAGGCCTGCGCGGCGGACTCCATGCCCAGAAACGCCCACAGGGTCAACGGAATCGCACTGCTGATCGCCTCGGCGTTGGACAGATTGTTCGGGTTCCAGGCGGCAATCAGTACCTCTGGCTTGAACCAGAACCAGCCGATGATGCTCAAGCCCGCCACTGGAATGATCACCCCCCATACGGTAATCGCACCGATCTTGCCGGTGATGCCGGGGCCACCGAAATTGGCGAAAGTGGTCAGCCACAGCAAGCCCACGGTGCCGATGAACAGGGGAATCGCGCCGCTGCCCAGCCAAGGCAAGAATGAGGTCATGTAACCCACGGCGGAAATGGCGACGGCGACGTTGGCAATGGCCAATGAAAGAAAATACAGATACGAACAGAGGAAGAACCCAGACTTGCCATGCGCTTCTTCGGTGTACGCGGACAACCCGCCCGGGCGCTGACAGTAAATGCCGCATTGGGAAAAGCAGTAAGCAATGGCCATGGACCCGACTGCCGTGACGATCCATGACAGCAATGAAATGGCCCCCAGTTGCGCCATGCTCGTGGGCAGCATGATGATGCCCGAACCCATCATGTTGACCATCACCAACGTGGTGAGCCCCACAAGGCTCATTTTTTTGCTTGAGTCGGCCATCGAAAACTCCTTTCTTCACACCACGCAATGCCCCGAAGTCTGGCGCTTGTGCCAAGCTGTTGGGTGTCGGTACGCCACGCTTTTAAATCCGTTAAACCTCTGGAGCCATTACATGAACATCAGTCATGCCAAGCATGTTCGTCGAGAGTTCTACAAAGCTGTGTGGTTTTACTTCCGTGTTGTCTGGCCGATTTTTTCCATACTGCTGACGATGATCATAGTGCTCGGTCTGGTCATCAGCCACCTGGAAGGATGGGGGGCGTTTGACGGCATCTACTTTGCCTTTGTGACCGGCCTGACCATCGGCTACGGTGACCTGGCCCCCAAACTCGCGAGCTCGCGTGTCCTTGCCATCGTGCTGGGTTTCCACGGCGTTTTGATGACGGCGATATTTGCGGCGGTGAGTATCCGGGCCATTGAAGCAACGGCTGAGGCAGCCCAATCCGAACCTCAATCCAGGGAGTAGGCTGCCACATCGCGCAGAACCGTCAGAACGGTTCTGCGATGTACTTGAATTGATAATTGATCGGCTTGTAGCTGCCGATTTTGCGTTTCGGCAGCGTGACTTTCTCTTGCTTGATTTTTTTGTACGGGATGTTTTTCAGCAAGTGGGTCAGCAGGTTCAGCCGTACCGATTTTTTGTCTTCCGAACGAGCAACATGCCAAGGCGCCCACTCGGTGTCGGTGGCCTCGAACATCTCGTCACGTGCCCGGGTGTAGTCGTCCCAGCGGTTGTAGGACTTGATGTCCATCGGCGATAGCTTCCAGATTTTGCGGCCGTCGGTGATGCGCTCCTTGAGTCGACGGGACTGCTCATCAGGGCTGACTTCCAGCCAATACTTGAAGAGCAGGACGCCGGAATTGACCAGCAGGCGTTCGAACATGGGCGCGAGCACAAAAAAGTCAGACACCTGCTTTTTGTCGCAAAAACCCATGACCCGCTCCACGCCCGCACGGTTGTACCAACTGCGGTCGAAGATCACGACTTCACCTGCCGCCGGGAAGTGCGGCATGTAGCGCTGCAGGTACATCTGGCTTTTTTCTCGTTCGTTCGGTGCTGGCAACGCCACGACACGAAACACCCGAGGGCTGACACGTTCGGTCAGCGCCTTGATCGTGCCGCCCTTGCCGGCGCCGTCACGACCTTCGAAAACCACCACGACCTTGGCCCCGGTGGCGACGACCCACTGCTGCAATTTGACCAGTTCGACATGCAGAGTCTTCAGCTGTGCCTCGTAGTCTTTGCGGCTCAGCCCGGCGGCTTCTTTATCTGCGGAGTCGGTTACTTTAAGATTTTGTTTTTTCATCGCAATACTTCAACCTCTTTATGCACATGAATACGGCTAGGCACCGGCGGCCAATACACGGCTAAACCGGTACGGTTTGGGATAAAGGGTAGTTCAATTTCTCAAGGACACCGTTGATGCAAGGCACGCCTGCGGGCAGGCGTGCAATTACTGTTTCTGATAATGCGCAACGGCCTGCTCCAGATTCAGGAACACCCGTGAGTCGCCCAATGCCTGGCCCAGCGGAGCATGGACAACCATCGTGGATACGCTTGGGCTCATGCCCACCAGCCACAACGAGATGCCTCTTTCTCGCAAGCGCTGTTCGGCTGACGTGAGCATTTTCAAGGCGGTGTATTCCAGGTCGAAAACGCTGCGCAGATCGAGAATCACGACGCTGGGCGCTGCCTCTGCGATCAACGAGCGAATTTTCGAACCGAGACGTTCGGCGTTGGCAAAGAAGAGGCGACCTTCAGGCCGCAGCAGCAGCAACCCCTCAAAATGTTCATCGTCTTCGGTCTCGGCGGATGACGGGCGATAGATGTTGGTGCCGGGTTTACGCCCCAGTATGTGTACGGGCGGGTCCGAGAGCTGATAGGCCAGCGCCAGCAACGAAACGATGATCGCCACGACGATACCCTGCAGCGTGCCGAGTAACATGACCCCGACCATTGCCACAATCGCCCAGATGAATTCTGTGCGGCGTATCGAAAGAATGTCGCGAAATTCCGAAGGCTGGATCAGGCCTATCGAATACACAATCACAACGGCGGCGAGCGTGGCATTGGGCATCAAACCAATGAAGGGTGCGAGCAGCAGGCACGTCCCCAATGCCAGCCCGGCAGTGATCAGGCCCGCCAGTTGTGATTGCGCACCGGCGAGGCGGTTGACGGCTGTTTGGGTGGTTCCTCCGCCGGCGGCCATCGCTCCGAGAAACGCGCCACCGACGTTGGCAAAACCTGTCGCTACCAGTTCTCGATTGGGTTGCAAGGCGGGCTCGTCACTGCGCGCAAATGCGCGGCCTGCCGCGATGGTCTCGGTAAAGCTCATGAGTGCAATCCCCATCGCCGAAGGCCAGAGGTCGGACACCATCGACCAATCGGGCAGTGTCAATGCCGGTAACCCGATCGGCACCACACCGACTGCCGACACACCAAAATGCTCCAGGTTCAGCAGGCTCATGCCGGCGATTCCGAGCGCGACCGCAATCAGGGGCGCTGGCAATCGTGGGGTAAAGTGCTTCATGCCTATCAGGATCAGCACCATGAACACACCGACTGCCGCTGTCGGCAAAGAGGCGTGCCCCAGCCCCTGAAAGGTGGCGAGTACGTTGTGCAAAAAACCGGCTTTTTCGATGTGGATGCCCAGCAGCTTGGGCAACTGGTCGAGCACGATGACAATCCCGATGCCCGCCTTGAAACCCACCAGCACCGGGTCGGAAATGAAATTGGCTACAAAACCCAGGCGCAACATCCCCGCCAGGACCAATATGGCGCCGACCATCAGGGCCAGGGTGGCGGAGGCAACCACCAGCGTGGCGGTATCGCCGGAAGGGCTGATATGCCCTAGTGCGGAGGCAACCAGGATGGCCAGGGTTGTGGTGGTACTGACGCTGAGCGGTCGCGAACTGCCGAGTACGGCATAGATCGCCATCGGTACCAGCACGGTATAGAGGCCGACCTGCACGGGCAGGCCTGCAATGGTGGCGTACGCCAGGGCCTTGGGAATAACCACGGCCGCGGCGGTCAGCCCGGCGATGACATCACCCTTGAACCAGGCCGGCCGATAGTGGCCAACCCATTCCGGCAACAGGGCGCTCGCGGCCCGCCGAAAGGGGGATCCTGAAAGCCGATCATCCTGATCGCTACGTTGCTGAATCATGAAGTGCTCCAACGGTCATTCAATTCAAGCAGTGGTAAATCCGGATTCAGTTGCCCACGCGCCGGCCAAACAGTGGCGTGCAGTCACTGAAACTAAAAAGATAGTCGGTGCGGGCTAGACGGAGGAGGGTGACGCCCCCTGTTGAAAGAGGGCGTCACCAATTCCTCAATGGAATGGGAAGATGTAGTTCATCCAGGCAGCCATGCGCAGCAAAATTTTGCGCATCACCGCGACATGGTGAAAGTGCGTGCTGTAAAGCGCCGCCTGCCCATAGGCACCGCCAGGTACTTGTTTGCTGTATTGAGCATAGTCGGGGTCGGTTATTTCGATAATGACCGGTACCCGGCCTGCTGGCGGTGAGCCGGTAAAGCTGACCAGCGTTCCAGAGGGTTGTACTTGTCCTTCTGCAATGACGGAGATAACACTCTGAACCCGCCCCTCGAACACTTTGCCGGGAATGCCGTCGAAGGCTACTTCCGCTTCATCGCCGACTGACAAGCGCAACAGGCTGTTCTGACGCATCCATGCTGAAAAGTAATGCCCTTCTTCCGGGATGAATATCATTGAAGGGCGCAAGGGGAGCTTGGTGGCCATCATGCCCGTGCGCAAGGAAACATGGGTCACGAAGCCTTTGCTGGGGGCCCGAACGACAGTGTTGTCCAGTTCATACTGCGCAATAGACAGCTGTGCGTCTAAATCGTCGGAGCGAGCAACAACGATGTCCAGTTCACGTTGAGTGGCGAAGTTACGCTTGATCAACTCAGTGATTCGAGCACGATCAGCTTTTGCCGCGAGCAACTGTGCTTTGATGGACTTGACCCGGTATTCGAACGGGGCGGGGTCGATTCGAAACAGCACATCACCTTTTTCCAGAGGTTCATTACCTTTGACGGGTACCTCGATCACCTGGCCAGTGACTACCGGAATCACTGGAACCGAAACGAAGTACGAGCGCGCCACCTCGGAGTAGGGGTGGTTGTAGTTCATCGTGAAAATCAATGCGCCAACCAGCAGGATCCCGCCAAGCACTGCGGTAGGGACCGTCCATTTGTTCAGCGGTATGCGGAAAATCTTGAAAATGGCCACGCAGATGGCCGCATAGGTCAAAACGAGCAATAGATCCATGGCTTAGATTCCCTCACCGCGATTGTCCGACGCCGGGATGTGCCCCGCAGTACGTGTCGCCGCTTCCAGTTGCTCAATCCGATTGTTCAGGGCAGCAACCTGTTCCTCCAGACGAACGACATGGACCTGCGTCGACTTGCCATCACCAAATCCCCAGCCCCGATCGTCCCGGTACGCCATCGCCCAGATCCACAGAAATGGCCAAAGGGCATGCAGGGTGAACAGGCTGACCCAACCGGTTGCATGGATCGCATCCTGGTGCGGGTGATTTCGGTGCACGGCGATTTCGTAAGGAATGTCGTGCAGTGCGATGACCCCGTAAAACAGGACAAACCCGACAAAAAACAACAGGCCTAATGCGAAATAATCAAGCATGACGGACGCCTCCGGGCACGAGCAATGTATTGGGCTCAGTGTAGTCACGGATTTTATGAGTGCGGGCAGTCCTGAAAGCTGAAAGTAAATAAAGAAGCGCTGCGTGCACCGGCACGTATTGTTTGGCGCGCGGTTGGATGGACTTGTCGATGCGCCGCAATGCATCTGCGACGGCACGCACACGCACACGCACACGCACCGTAAAAGGAATCAGTTCAAAAAAAACCATAACAACTCCGGCAATTCAATTGTCCGCGAATGCAGGCTTGCCTTGGCACATGGCCAATGACAGAGCCTGCAGGCGAGCTATTGAAAGGATCTTCTTAATTGTTGCGGTGTTCTAGGTCGTTTTATGCGACCGATAGTAATTGTCATTTACTGGCATCCAGCACGACGCGGTAACGCGCCTTGCCACTGCGCAGATGGTCGATGGCCTCGTTGACCTGGCTCATCGCAAACACCTCGACCTGCGGCAGGATCTGATGACGCGCGCAGAATTCCAGCATGGTCGCGGTGTTGCTGGGCGAACCGACCGGCGAGCCAGACAGGCTCTTTTGCCTGGGAATCAGGTCGAACACATGCACTGGAATGGCGCTGGGCACTATGCCCACAAAATGCAGGCGACCTTTACCCCGCAAGGTGGCGAGCATGGCCGCCCAATCGAGGTCTGCGCTGGCACTGACCAGGAGAAAATCCAGGGTCCCGGCAATGGATTTCAGGGCATTACTGTCGGTAGAGGCAATGACGTTGTGCGCACCAAGGCGCTTGGCTTCATCCTGCTTGCTCAGCGATGAGGTAAAAGCCGTGACCTCGCAGCCCCAGGCATTAAGAAAGCGCAATGCCAGGTGACCAAGGCCCCCGATCCCGACCACACCGACCCGGTCAGTGGGCTTGACGCCAAACTCCACCAGCGGGTTGAACACCGTCGAGCCGGCGCAGAACAATGGACCGGCCTTGGCCGGGTCGAGCGCGTCCGGAATCGGCAGAGCCCAGGCCCAGTGTGACCGCAGGCGGTCGGCGAAGCCTCCGTTGCTGCCGATGATGGTCGGTTTGGCCGTGTTGCAGAGCTGGTGAGAGCCTTCGATACACGAAGAACAATGCATGCAACTGCCCTTGAACCAGCCAATGCCCACCCGTTGTCCCATTTCGAGGCCGCGTACCTGTGGGCCCATGCGAACAATACGGCCGACCACCTCGTGACCGGGGATAAACGGGTAGTGGCTGATACCCCATTCGTTGTCGATCATCGACTGGTCGGAATGGCAGACGCCGCAATACTCCACGGCGACTTCTACCTCATCGCTTCCCAGTGGGCCGGGATCATAGCTATAGCGTTCCAGTGGAGCGCCTGCTGTCGTTGCGGCCCAGCCGGTGAATGTCGTGAGTTCGGTGCTGTCGCTCATGGGATACCTCCAAATCAGGAGGCCGCTCGGGAGGCGCGGCGTCGACAGGCAAGTGTAGCGGGTCGTTTGGCGTTGTCCCGGTTAGCGATGGGTGGGGCAGACGCGTGGGGCAGGGGGCTGCAACCGGGTGTCTACACCGCTATCGGCCCGGCTTATCCCTGTTTGGTAGAGAAAAAAGCAGGCATCTGGAGCCCGTAGTAAATGACGAGAAACCTGAACCCTGAGGTGAATATCAAGGCGATCCAGCCGGCGATTTGAATCGTGGGGAATGTATCGCGCAGCAAGACGTACAGGATGCACCCCAGCAGGATTGGCGTGGCGTATATCTCGCGTGACATTAACAACGAAGCCCTGCCAGCCAGCACATCACGGGCGATGCCGCCGCCAATGCTGGTCAGCAAGCCCATCATTACTGCCAAAGGTGCCGCGAGCTGCAAAGACAGCACTTTTTCAGTGGCAACTATTGCGAACAGCGCGGCCGCAAAACCATCGAGATACAGCAGCAGCTGATAGCGTTTATGCAATCTATTGGTGAGAAAAAAAGCCACCAGTGAGGTAACCAATGCGACCCAGATGTAGTTGAAGTCTGCAAACCAGAAAATCGGTTGATCGAGCAACAGGTCGCGAAGGGTGCCACCACCAATAGCGGTGATGATCCCCAAAACCACGGCTCCGAACAGATCGACACCGACTCTTTGGATAGCCAGCAACCCGGTAATGGCGAACACGGCGGTGCCCAACATTTGCTGAAAATAAAGCATCCGTTACTCCGTTCTCAGGTTGCCCATCAGGTGAGCTATGGCGATAGTCTAGTGGGTTTGCGCATTTTCGAGCCTGGATAAGCGCCACGACTGAAACCGGGATGACAGAGATTTTCTGTTAGCTCAACCAAAGAGCTATTTAGTCGAGTTATGTAGCTAACGTACGCGATTATGTTGTTATCTATCGAAATGTAGTGAGGAGAGTTACCAGCATGACTCGAAAATCACCCCGCATCAATGAGGTCATCACGGCGCTCGATCTGGAGCCTCATGTAGAAGGAGGCTACTACCGCAGAACCTATCAATCCGATGATCAGAGTCTCGTCACAACAACCGGTGGCCAGCGTTACCGGATGACGTCCATTTATTACCTGTTAACGAGAGATTCCCCGGTTGGCCATTTCCACCTGAACCAGTCCGACATTGTTCATTACTACCATCTGGGCGATGCCATTGAGTACACGCTCATTTTTCCGGACGGCACTCTGACAACCGTCACGATGGGCAGCGATGTCATCGCGGGAGAATGTTTGCAATTGACTGTACCGGGCGGCGTTTGGAAAGCTTCGCGGCTTACGGACGGATTGGCGGGATTTGGTCTGATCAGCGAAGCGGTGTCGCCAGGGTTTGATTTTGCGGATATGGAAATGGGTGATCGGCAAAAGCTCAGCGAACAGTTTGCCGAGCATTCGATGTTGATAGAAAGGCTCACGCACGGATGAATGGCTGGAGGTGAATTGGCGCTGCAAAATCTGTGGGCAACGAGGCTAATCCTGAAATACGTTGTTACGTGTAATGTATATTATGTTAAATCGTAGATTATGTCCGTATCCCTAGCGTCCGCTTTCCCCTCGGTATTCATCTCCAGCAATCGACGCTCGAACCGTCTGATCATGTATGACCCGCCTCGGGAAGCTTCGGCTCAGCGTTCGATGGCAGGCACCCAGTTCAAAGCATCAGCCGGCTACCGCTGCGGCGACAAGACCGGCGCAGCGAACTTCGCCTATGGGACATTGAAGGACTCTATAAATCTCAAAAACCACCTGCATCGTTGCGTCTTCGATCGTTCCTTCATTGCGGCATAAAACCCAGCCGTTATCTGCAATCGCTTGCTCGAACGCCTGGGTACAAGCGACATGTTCTTCCAGCTTATGGATCACCGTACTACTCAGTCCACGACGTCGTGCCGCTGCCCTTGCCCATGAAATTTCAGGGTTGGTGACAACCCCGACATGCAGATCTGGCACTTGCACGTTTCGATCAATGTTCAACTGTAGAATTTCTGCAAACGGGACTAGCCGGCGAAACGCGGCATCAGACGGGTACCAGCGATCGATCAAGATGATGCTGTCTTGTGGCTGTTTAGCCAGAACGTGCTGGGAAATCCAGGTACGGCTATCTGCAAAGCGCTCACAAACCTCCAACTCCAAATCCCGGGTGGGATTTCTGACGAGCTTGTTAACGAGGGTCATTGTTTCACGCCGATAGGGATCGCTTTTTTTCTCGCAAAGTCGGATCACCTTTTTGTTGTCCGCCCTCAGTACTTTCGTAACGGCCTCCAAAAGTGTGGTTTTTCCGGCTCCCTTGGGCCCATCTAGAGAAACAAACAGCGGACGATTCATTCTTCAAATATCGATTGATATACGGTTTTTTTTGCCCGGCTCGTGCGCTGGAACCGCTTGGCGCGGCTACCCGAATCGGGTGGAAGGCCCTATGAACAGGCATTGCTGAGCACTCTAACCCAGTTTCTGACCCAAGGGTCTCAAAACCAAGAGTCACAGTTGCTTATGAACACCGGTCATCGCCCATAAGTTAAATCATGTATCTGGTGGAGCTTCTCTCGCATCCATCCACTTCCCGGCACCCGGAAGCAATTCTTCGACGTTCACGGATCTGTCGTTGCAGTGTGCCTAATTCAATCGACGCAAATCCCCTTCTGAATCTGCGCCCCGCTACATTTCGCTGAAAATCAGCCCGGCATTGGCAAACTGTTGGTTAGCGTTGTGACCCAGCACGAACAGGACGGATTCGAGGCTGAAGTTGCCGATGTACTTGCCTTGGGAAGCAATACACGCGGCGATGTGACCGAAGACACTCAGCTGGTTCTGGCTCAGGGACAGTTTCAACGCCAGCAACAGGTTTTCCGTGCCCACCAATGTATTGGAATCCGCCAGCAGACTGCGATAGCAACCTTCAACCTCGCCTCCGTCGGCTGAGCCGGCAAGTTGCCGCAAGCGGTCGAGCATCGCATCGCCCAGGCGCAACGTTTGTAGCCGGTTATTGCGCAGGCGTAATTCGCCATAGCCGGGCTTGAGTCGGACTCGGCCGCGACTAAACGCAACACCCAGATTTTTCAGAAAATCGAGGTCCAGCGCTTCGTCGCTCTTGGCCTCGCCGTACAAGGACACGCGGCCGTTGATCTGGTTGTCCGCCAGCAAGGTATCCGCCTCGGCATCGCCAAGGGCCAGGGCGAAGCCGGTGTGGTTGAGCATCAGTTCCGTTCGTAAACGGTCCAGCGAGAGCAGCAGTCGACGCTGGCTGGCACCCTGTTCGATATCGCTGCGCAGCGTTGACAATGCCAATATTTCATCGGTGTTGAGGACTACCTGACGGCGATCCACTTGTTGCCCGAAAGCCTTGCGCTGAGCGGCGCTGAACGCTGCAAAGGCATCGACCACCTTGCTTGGGATAGCCGCAAAAAGTTCGCCCTTGCCTGATTTCATCGCCGCCTCCAGGGGGGCGAGCAAGGGTATGGCATCAAACAGTTCCCGGGCGTGCTGTGTCCCGCTCGACGAGTAGGCGTTGATCAGGCAAGCGCTCAGGTCAATGCGCTGGGCGTCGTCGATTTGCACCAGGCTGATCCCGGGAACCGTCAGCCCCGACAGGCGCATTCGTTGCAAGCGCAAATGCTGATTGCCTTGAAAACGCAGGCACTGGTTCTCGCCCAGCATGACGATGTCGAAATCCAGAAACGTCAGGGAGGCAAAATCGAAACAGTTGAACTCTTGATTACGCAGCACCAGCCGGCTCGCGGGGCCGCTACCGTGGATGAACAGATGGGTGCCGTTCGGCGCGACCTGGTCGATGCTGTCGGCCAGGTGATGCTCGCCAGGTAGCAGGCACAAGCAGATGTCGCGTTGACCCTGTTCGAGTAACACTTTGAGCGCGATGTCGAGGTTCTCGAACTCGCCGCCGACACCGACACTGGTGCAGCAGCCACCGCCGTGGTTTTTTTGACAGAGCGCGTCGAGCGCATCCTGCACGGTATGAATGCCCTGGGCGGCCATGTCGGCGCACTTCGCCGGGTCATAGGCGACTTGTGTGGCCACGGACAGACTGGCGGAAAAATGCAGGACGTTGTACTTGCCGGCCGCTACCTGGCCGGCTTCGAGCAGTTGCGCCGTGCAGGTCTGGTTCAGCACGCCGGGCGCCAGGCTCCAGATCACGCTGGCGATACCGTCCGCGCCGGTGGCGATGATCTGGCTGGCGGTGCCATTGGGCAGCGTGCCGTCACTGACGCTGAAGCTGACCTCGGCCCCGGCAACCGGGAACTTGCCATTGAACACCGCGACTTCCAGCGGGCTGGGCAACGGCAGGTTTTGTGGCGCCAAAGGGTTTGGCATAACCTCCTGGCCGTCGCCACCAACGTAATAGAGGTTGGTCAGTTCGGTCAGCGCCGGAAATAGCTGACGGCAATCGGACAGCGTGCTCCAGACCCCGGCCTGGCAGTTGAGCAAGGCCAGCCGGGTGAAGGAGCGCAATACCCCTTGCGGTGACTGGAAGGCGGGTTTATTGGCCACCAACGGCCACTCGATGTCAGCGGTAGCGGTGCGAGCGGGAATGGTCCAGAAATCCCCGACACGATACTTGCCGGGGATGAATTTGATCTCGACGCCCTCCTCCAGCTCCACCCAGCCACTGTTCAAATTGGCTGCCGCCGGGACCAGCTTCGCCCAACCGTCCCAGCGCCGCACACGCGGGTTGCTCAGGTACAGCGCCTTGTCCAGAGACCCGGTGGCGCTGGCCAGATCGAGGGTGACAATATTGCCTTCTGTCTTGAGCACCTGGACCAGAGTCCCCGGCCGGCCAAGCAGTTCGTAAGTATCGTCGAAGAATTCCAGCCAGCAGCCGGCGGTGATCGCAAGGTAGGCATCACGGCCAAGGCTGGCGACCTCGAACTCGTCCGCCGTCGGCTCGCCCAGCCAACGTACAACGCGGGTTTCAATGCTGCCGTTGTCACGCGACCATTTGTAGCGCTGGTCGGCTGAAACGCTGCCATCGTCGTGGATCTCGACGCGATACAACAGGTTTTCCAGGCGCCGGTAGCCTGCTTCCGGCGCCAGCAGGCAGGGATCTTTGGGCGGAGTGCTGGGTTCGGCGCGGGCCGCGAGCTTGCCATCGACTGCAGTGGTCAGGGTGGTCCAGGCCGCCAGCGCGCTCAGGCAGTTCAGGTCGGCGCCGATATCACCGGCACGCAGCAACTTGACCTGCCACAGCAGTTGGTCGCGGGTCGCGCTGTCCGGCCCACCGAGGGCGACTTCACGGATAAGCGGGTCTTCCAGCGCCGTGATGTGCCGCAGCCAGGCTTCGAGATAGCCAAGGTAGATCCCGTCCGGAGGGTCGATGGGTGCTCCGTTGTTGTCGTAGACCTTGATCTCGACCAACTGCGGCGCATTCGCCGGGGGTAATGGCAACAGACTGGCATTGGCCGGCAGCACCGGTGAGACGTTGCCCGGCAAGTGCGGCTGGCTGGTGGCCGGGACCTGGCTGGCGTTTTCGCAGAGCAAGCCTTCGACGTAGTAATGGCCGATGCCGATGCCGATGTTCTTGCCATTGCCGGTCAGCAGAAACCCGGGGTTGGCCAAGGACCCGCCACTATGGCCAATGGTATCGACGGTTTCACTCTCGATCCGGCGATTGAGAATGTCTTGCTGCTCGTTCCAGTCCGCATCCAGCTGCACCCGCCCCTGTTGCATGCGTACGGCGCGATAGTGCTGGTCCGGCTTGTCGGTCGAGCGGGTGAGATCGGCTTTCATAGTGGTAGTCCTTGCCCGTTTTGCGCGTTCGTTCAGTTCACAAAGATCACCCCGGCCTCCAGGCCGAAGCGCAGGTATTCGTCCAAGGCCTGATGCAGGTTGGCCTCGCGTTGTGGTTGTTGCAGCACATTCCAGACGCCCATTTCGGCGCCGTCCTCGGCGCCGGTGCGCAGCTCTTGAGCACTTGAAAGGCGCAGCTGGGCATATGCCGGATGGCTGAAACTCACCGAGGTAAAGGCTGGCGTCACCCGCACCCGTTCGCTCTTTGCCTGGGCGGTCGGCAACCCCTGGGTCACCAGGTCCGGCAGGCAGCGGTAGCGACGTGGCGTCTGCGAGCCCGATGGCACATAGCAGAAACGCACGCAGCCTTCCTGGCGTCGGGCGATATTCAATTTGGCGCTGAACAGACTGTTGCTGGCTTCCAGCTCCCCGGCGGCGCTGGCGCCGAAGACGCTGCAGCGGTCGAGTTGCAGGCGCGTGTCCGGTAAATCGAAGGCCAAGTCATCGCCGTTATCGAACACGCTGTTGCGGCCCTCGACTCCGGCAATGGCCTTGCTCGTCCGCAACGGCCCGCATAGGCAATGGGTCAGCCGCAGCCAGAGTTGGCTGCCGGTGCCGGTGTGACGGATGCCACCCTTGCTCGGCGTCAGGCTGCAATGACGCAGATTCACTTCGCCCAGCGCGCCGTCCAAACGCAGTTGACCGTCCAGCAGCAGCCCGGACAGGCTGAGCCGGGTGTCGAGGTTGCCGCGTAAACGCAGGTCGCCGATCAGTACCGGCCGCCGCTGGTTGGCGGCTTCAATGGCCAGGTGGGTATCTGGCAGGTTGAGATCAGGGGTCAGCTCCTGGGTCCCGTCGTCCAGCAGATAGATCAGCGTACGGGTCCCGGCAATGACTGCCGCCAGCGCGTCGGCCAGCGTCGCGTGGTCGCCCGGGACCCGCAGCAGTACCTGGAAATCCGCCGGATCGAGCAGGCCCTGCAACGGCTCATCGTCGCGACGCAACGGGCGTCGATCGTAGGGCCCCGCGCCGACATCGCCGGGGAAGCCATAGCTGTAGGCGACTTCCACCCGGTTCGCGGTCTTGCCGGCGGGCAAGGCGATACGTCCCAGGACCGGGTCGAAACCCACCAGAAACAGGTAGGCAACGCCAGGAAAGGTTTTATCCGGCTGACCGGCCTTGCTCGATTTCACCGTGACGCTGGCCGGTGGACGCCGCCATTCTTGCGGCACTACGCCGGGCAAGGGCGAGAGATTGCACACCAGCAGATGCTCCGGCGGTACTTCCACATCGTCCAGCCAGATCCGCAGAACCGGGCCACCCTCCTCCTCTCGATCGAGGGGAAAGTACACAGGGTCAGGTGTCTCACCATCGGTCAGGGCCTGACGTAGCGCCGTCAGTTCGTCGTGCAGCAGTCGCCGGGAAAGAGGCTCCGGCACGTTTTCCGGTTGCGCCAGGTGAGTGATTTCCTGCTCGGTGCGCGGCCGGTTGAACAACATGCCCTCCCCCCGCAACAGCGGCTCGGCGACGTCGCGACCCAGGGCATCGAAACTGTAGAAGCCCGCCAGGCTGGTCATGGCTCGGGCGGTGGCGCGTTGGAGTGCGTAGGCCTGCAACCGCCAGAGATAGAGACCAACATTGGCAATGTTGTAGCGCCCGGCCGGGAGCGAACGCACCTCGACGGTATGGGCGGCGCGGTCGAAGGGGCCGTCGACCCGCTCCAATTGTGTGGCATCACGCAGGTTCGGCGTGCGCACATTTTGTGGGCGGCAGTGTTCGAGGTATTGGGTCGTGCCCAGTAGCTCGAAAAACTCCACCGCCCGCGCACGCCAGCCGGTGGTATCGAATGCCAGCTGTTCCAGCACCGGCAGCGTGCCCTTGCGCCGTCGCAGGCGCAGGCTGTTGGCCACATACGCGCGCAGGCCGAACGCCTGGGTGCCGCTGACCGGATACAGACCGCGCACGCCCAGCAGATCGCCGATATAGGGGACCAACCAGTCGTCACAGGTTTCGATAAACCAGTTGTCGTAGAGCCGGGTGATGTCCTCTTCCAGCACCGCGCCCTGCTCGGCGATAACTTCCAGCAATGCCCGCAGCGGCCCACCCATTTCGGCATCGCGCTCGCGGTAGAAGGCCGGCAGCCGCGCCATCAGGAATTCGGCGTCAATGCTCATAGGCTAAGCTCCGTCAAGGTAACGGCGGACGGGTCCAGCAACAGCAGTTGTGCCGCCAATATTTGCTGACTCTGCCACCGGGCACCGCGGGCGCGCAGTCGGCCATCCGGCCCAGCCACACTGCTGCTGGACAGGCCGTCGTAGAGCCGCAAGCTATCCAGATCCACCCGCTCCACTCCCGGCACCCGCTGTATCACCGCCAGTACTTCGCTGCCACTGACGGGTTGCCCGTAGTAACGCGCGGCAAACCCGAAGGCCTGCCCCAAGGCGCTGCGCACTGCACTGAGGACTGTTGCGCTTTGATAGTCCGGGTTAACCCGAACCTTGGCTTCCACACCAAAACGCAGCACCACCCCGGGTGCAAGCTTGAGCGGCTGATGAGCCGGGCGCACCGCGTCAATGGCCGCGGCCAGGTTGCGATAGAGCGCCGATCCGGGATCGATGCTGACACCTTCTACCCCGCTGACCGTGAGGTGGACCAACCGCTGCTCGCCATCCCACAACCACACCGCTTGGGCCTTGCCGACGCCGGCGAAGGCCGCGGCGAAGTCTTCGAAATCCCGAAGCGAGACGATGCGATCCAGGGTCCGTACGCTCAGCGGTGCGTTCTGCCGGGCACTGTCGCGGTCTTCCGGATCGACCCCACCCGCCGCGGGTACCGGGTTGATCACATCCTTGACCCCCAACGGACGGGACAGCAGCAGGCTGATCCGCCCACTGTTGAGGTTGCCGGCCGCACCAATGCCGACGCGATAGTACGCCTGCACATTCATCTGTCCCGTGGGCAGGCGACTGCCGTGCACGCCGTCACCGAACTGCACGGTGACCCGGCCATCATCGCCCCGGCGCAGCAGATAGGCACGGTCTTGCGCGCCGAGCTCACCCAAGTGTGGCGCCTCGGACCAGCGCACACCTTCGACGCGTACCTGCAGCGTGCTCTGGATGCCCGAAGGGGTGGGTGAGGAAATGTAGGTCAACGGTTTCTGCAGCAGCAGGAAGCGCTGGAAGGCCTGGCTGGCGTCGCCACTGCCAAGGATTTCCGGCTGTATCTGCATCTGCTTGCTGTCGCCGTGACTGGCCGGCGCCACATTGGCGTTGATCCGCACACTCAACGGCAGATAGGCATGTTGCAGATCGCTCTCAAGTTCCAGGCGCGAACGCGGCCCGCTGCTGTCATTGCGTTGCAGGCGCGCCACTTCGCTGGCGAAGCCAAGCACTACTTCATGGCGCGCGCCATCGGTGAAGGACAGGCTGGCGAGCCGGCCGTCCCTGGCGATTTCCACCGCCACCAACGGGTCATTGGCCAACAGTCGCTGACGCGCCGGCGCATTTTGCGTCACGTCCGGCAAGGTGTGGCCGCTGATCGACAGCCAGCGCCCCGCCTCCAGCTCCGGTTGCAGATCATCCAGCGTCAGCACATGACCGCTGAGCAGCCCGGACCTGGGCCGGGTCGCCCACGGCAGCTCGATGGATTCCCCATAGGCCGTGGTCTCGCGCAGACGCTCGTTGAACAGCTCGCGCAGTTGTTCGCCACGCAGGCTCAGGCGCGTGGTCTTGCTGCTCAGGGTGAAGGCGGCGCGGGCATCCTCGCGGCTGTCGAGGATTTGATACAGCTCCTGATAATCGGGCAGCGTCAGCACCAGCCAACTGCCCGTGACCAGTCGCGGATAGCTGGCATCCAGATGCACGCTGTGTACGTCTCGTGGGTATAGACGACTTTGGGGAATGATTTGTTTGGCGATGCCAGGGCCCTGCCAGCGCAATTGAATCAAGGCAGCGCCACCGTTCTCGTAGTACTCCAGGCGCAGGTCGAGTTTTTGTCCGGCCTGGAGCTCGAACAGGCTCTCGCCGTATTCGGTCGCGCCTTGGTCTTGCCATTGATTGACCAGTAACTGGCCGCCAATCCACAGCCGCACGCCATCGTCGGCTTTGACGAAGAAGCTGTAATTGCCGCTTTCGGGTATTTGCAGCCAGCCGCTCCAGCGCACCGAGAAGGTATCGGCGGTCAGCTGCGGATCGGGGCTGGCGCTGCCCCAGTCGAAATCAACGGTGGCGTCGGTACGGCTGAGCTTGCGCGTCTTGAAGTCGATGCCTTCGAAATACTCGCCATACAGGCCGCTGCCGGTGGCCTGGCGGGTCGGCGGATCGGAAACATCGGCCAGGGTGAAGCCCGGCCACTGGCCGTGCAGGCTGATCTTCGCCTGATTATCATCGTCCAGGCCCAGGTAGCTTGCCCGCAGGCTGCGCGGCATCGCCCGCCAGTCCGGCGCCGCCTGGCCGAACAGCGCAGCCTTGGTCCGCAGGGCAAAACAGCGTGGATTGGCCTTGGCCGGCTGGACGTGGGGCATCACCTCACCCAGCGGCCGGTCGAGCGTGACCACCGTGTAGCCGGCCAGTGGGTCGGCGCTCGGCTCCACCGGCGAAATCACTTGCAGGCGAACGACGCGGCGCAGGTCCCAGTTTTCGCTGCCGGGATTTTTCAGGCGTTCATCGCCGACGATCAACAGTGCGTCGCCGGCTTGCAAGCGCGTGTTCTGCCCTTTCAGATACAGAGTGCGAGCGCCCCAGTACGGCGGCACCTCTTCCTGGCTCTGCAGGGCCAAGGCATTCCAGGCAGCGCGCGCGTACAACGGCTCCAGCGTTTCGAAAACCTGGGCCTGTTCATCCTGCTCTGGAATGCTCTGGCTCTTGTTGCCGGCGTCGATCCGCGCGGTTAACGGCGCGCCCGGCGCGGTCTCCAGAGAAAA
>Ga0157370_10002357_pt1 | contig 22781 bp, 25 predicted proteins | sample C35metaG_FD_113463 | JGI IMG/M metagenome (GOLD analysis project Ga0157370, IMG submission 113463) | Corn rhizosphere microbial communities from Kellogg Biological Station, Michigan, USA - C3-5 metaG | ecosystem: Host-associated > Plants > Roots > Rhizosphere > Soil | place: USA: Michigan...
TATTTGAAAAAGTTGAGAACTTCTCGCTCAACGAATTTAATACCTTCTCAACAGCATCTCTTATTACTCGCGCCACAAACGATATGCAACAGTTACAACAGACGTTGGTACTACTCCTACGTATGGCACTTATTGCTCCATTCATGGGCATAGGCGCTATCGTTAAGGCATACCAATTGTCTCCGGCTATGTCATGGATTATGGCAGTCGCCATTGGAGCACTTGTCGCAATCATCGTGACACTATTTATTGTTGTGGTCCCTAAATTCAAGAAAATTCAGCTACTCGTTGATCGGCTCAGCCTTGTCACGCGTGAAATGCTCACAGGTGTACGAGTTATCCGCGCTTTTCATAAAGAAACATTCGAAGAAAAGAAATTCGATACCGCCAACAAGCAATCTGTCAAACTCAATCTATTCGTTAACCGCTCTATGGTGATTCTACAGCCAAGTATGATGCTCATTATGAGCTTCACTTCCCTGGCGATTATTTGGATAGGCGCGCACTATATCGAGACAGGTAGTCTTCAACTCGGTGATATGTTGGCATTCATGCAGTACGCAACACAGGCGATCATGGCCTTTCTTATGCTTTCATTCATTTTTATTCTGGCTCCGCGTGCACTCGTATCAGCCAACCGTATCAACGAAGTGCTTGGCAGCGAGTCAACTGTTCGTGACCCTGAAAAGCCTCAAAAATTACCAAAAATCTCTAAAGGCGAAGTCGAGTTCCGCAATGTAAGCTTTGCTTATGCCGACTCTGAAGAGCCGGTGCTTTCACATATATCTTTCACAGCAAAACCTGGTGAGACAACAGCTATCATTGGTGGAACTGGTAGCGGAAAATCAACCCTTGTGAATCTTATTCCGCGACTTTACGACGTAAAAGACGGCGTAATACTACTCGACGGCGTTGACATTCGCACCGTTACGCAAGCGGACGTGCGGAGTCGGATAGGTTATGCGGCACAGAAAGCAACATTATTCTCTGGGACAGTAGCCAGCAACATCAGTTATGGCAGTCGTATACCACAAGAACAAATCGAAAAAGCCGCCGCCATTGCGCAGGCATCAGGGTTTATTGAGTCACTCCCCAAAAAGTATGACGACCAAGTTGCACGGGGTGGTTCAAATCTCTCTGGCGGGCAAAAGCAGCGCTTATCGATTGCCAGGGCAATCGCAAAACAACCAGCTGTCTACCTTTTTGACGACAGTTTCTCGGCCCTTGATCTTAAGACCGATGCTGCTTTGCGGCGAGCCCTCGCCAAGGAGACACTAGGAAAAACCGTCATAATTGTTGCTCAGCGCATTAGCTCAATCATGCATGCTGATCAAATTATTGTGCTCGATAACGGGAAAATCATTGATTCGGGGACACACAAAACACTCCTTGAGACATCAAAGGTATATCGAGAAATCGCCGAATCTCAGCTTTCAACTACAGAACTTGAAGGAGTGGCCTCATGAAACCCGACAACGCCAGTTCTAATGCCAGTCCCCGAGGATTTGCCGGCCGCGGCCCGGGCATGATGATGGGTGCGCCTGGCGCAAAACCAAAGCATTTTAAAAAGACACTTAAAACAATCGCTGGATACCTTCGTCCTCACATATTCAGACTTGTTCTGGTTGTCATTTTTGCTATTGCAAGTACCGTGTTTATGATCTTGAGTCCACGTATTCTAGGTAATATGACCAACAAGGTTGTAGACGGCTTTGTTGCAGGTCAGGCTTACGACAGGGTTATAAACAACCTGCCGAAGGGAGCAAAACTACCGGCAGGCACAACAGGCGCAACGATACTCAACCACCTGTCGGCCAACCAAAAAAAGCAAATTCCATCAGCGCAACAAGACACACTGCGAAATATCGACTTTTCAAAAGGTCGTCCAGGCATAGACTACGGAGCGATCATGATTATTGGATTATGGCTTGCTGCCCTGTATGTTATCAGTTCGCTATTTTCTTACCTTCAGGGCTGGATAATGACAGATATTACACAAGACCTCGTATATCGACTTCGGCAAGATATATCTCTCAAAATTAACCGAATGACATTAAGCTACTTCGACCATCACCCATACGGCGAAGTCATTAGCCGCGTGACAAATGACATCGATACCATTGGTCAAAGCTTAAACCAAAGCGCCACCCAGATCGTAACCTCAGTTGTCACAATTGTCGGTATTTTAATTATGATGCTCACTATCAGCTGGCAGCTTACACTCGTAGCTGTTGTTGTACTCCCGCTTAGCCTCGGTATCATATCCCTCATCGTCAAACGTTCACAACGCTACTTTATGGGCCAGCAAAATAGTCTAGGCCAACTTGATGGGCACGTTGAAGAGATGTTCTCCGGCCACATTGTCATGCGTACCTATAACGGCGAAAAATCATCCATAAGTGCTTTCTCTAAAGTCAATCAGCAGCTCTTTAAGAACGGGTGGAAATCGCAGTTCATGTCTGGGCTAATGATGCCGATCATGCAGTTTATTAGCAACCTTGGATTTGTCGGTGTTGCCGTACTTGGTGGATGGCTCGCCATTAACGGCAAGCTCAGTATTGGCGATATTCAGGCGTTCATTCAGTATATGAACCAATTCACCCAGCCAATCATGCAAACAGCAAACGTTGCTAACGTCATGCAGGTGACCGTCGCGGCAGCAGAACGTGTATTCGATTTCCTAGAAGAACCAGAGGAGTCTCGCGATACGGCGATCGAATCGCTCCCAGAACATATTGCCGGAAGTGTAACATTCGATAATGTGAACTTTAGCTATTCCAAGGGCACTCCTATTATTAAAAACTTTAGTGCTCACATCAAACCAGGCCAAAATGTTGCTATCGTAGGTCCTACTGGCGCTGGGAAAACAACAATCGTAAACCTTCTAATGCGTTTTTACGACGTAGATAGTGGTAGCATCTTAATCGACAATATTGATAGCCAGCTACTTAATCGAGCAGACGTGCGAAAGCTCTTTGGCATGGTACTTCAAGACACATGGTTATTCAATGGAACAATAGCAGATAATATCTCATATGGTAAAGCTGGCGCGACGAAAGAAGAAATTATAGCTGCTGCAAAAGCCACTCATGCCGACCACTTCATTCGCACACTTCCAAAAGGCTATGACACAATTCTTGGCGAAGAGACGGACAATATATCGGCAGGTGAAAAACAGCTACTCACTATTGCTCGCGCCATGCTTGCCAATGCCCCCATGCTCATTCTCGATGAAGCCACGAGTTCTGTTGACACGCGTACGGAAGTTCTCATTCAACAAGCAATGGAACGGCTTATGCATGGCCGAACTAGCTTTGTGATTGCACACCGTCTTTCAACAATCCGTAACGCGGACAAGATTCTTGTTATGAATGCCGGAAACATTGTTGAGCAAGGTACACATGATGAACTCGTTAAAAAGGGTGGATTCTATAATACCCTGTACACTAGCCAATTTGATGTAGCTGAATGAACAAATGAATAAAAAGGAGTTCTAATGTTTGAACCAACATCAACTTTTAGCGGATTCTCCGTTGATGATCTCGCTAAGGCCAAAGAATTTTACGAAACAAAACTTGGACTAAAAACAGAAGATGCTATAGGCGGCGCACATATCTTTCTACCTGGCGGCGCAAAAGCATGGATGTATCCAAAAAGAGATCACACACCCGCCATCTATACTATGCTAGATTTCGTTGTTGATAACATCGATGAAGCTGTTGATGCCCTCGCCAAAAAAGGTGTCGAATTTGAACACTACGATCAAGCGCCGCAGGATGACAAAGGTATTCTGCGCGGCAAAGAGAAAAACATGGGCCCAAACATTGCATGGTTTAAAGATCCTGCAGACAATATACTTGCTGTTATTGAACCGTAATTTACTGATTGTCTACCTGGATTAGTCACCTGATCAAACGTTAACCTTCTATTTAGTTCGCCATCGACACAGATGGGCAACATCGCGCTGTCACAACTATAACTCAACCGATCCTACGCTGTCATACCTTGAATCAGACGATGCTGCCCTCATGACGCAGATCAAGAAAGTCGGAACTATCTCAACAAACCAACCTCCCGGCAACTAAAGTCATACCATCGCTGCCCACTCTAGTCCTCTCAGAGACAGGCTACTTTCCCCACACAGTAAACTGATTGCCCAGCCCTTCAATTGCTCGTTCAAAACTACGGTTTACGCTTACGGGCAGCCCAAAACCACCTCGAGTCTCAAGTGATATAAATCCATCCAATGTCGCTCGAAGAAAACGTGCTGCATCCACGGCGTCATCTCCGTGAAGACCAAAACTTTCCATAATACGCAGGGTGAATACAAGCATCTCTTCAGACCCATCATTAGGGGTATGAGATGCAGCCAACGTAATGGCATAACCGCCCGGATGAGCGAGCCCCCACTTTCGAGCAGCAGTGGCAAGTCCCATAAGCGCCTGTCGTTCACTCCTACCTATTGTTGCACTTTTCATTGCATCAAGAAGTTCCTGCTGCGATCGCGATATGAGTCGATTTCTGAGATCTTGCAAGCCCGCGATATGTTTGTACAAACTCGGTAGTTGTACGTTGAGATGTTTTGCGACAAGTGCAAGTGTTAGATTCTCTAAGCCAACCTCATCAATAAGCTCGTACGCCGTATTAACCACGACTTCGGTTGTCACCCCAGCTCTAGGCATTTTCTACTCCCTTAAGAAACGGCAATACGTATTCTAGGACTTTATCGGGCTGCTGTGACTGGGGATAGTGAGATGCATTCTCGATCATTGCGCCCTCACCATTAAGCGTTTGCTTGACCCATTCCATCTCTGCTTTAGGATTTGGAAAATCCGGATCAAGAGCTCCGACAAGTGTTAATGTCGGTACTTTTATCTGATGGACTAATTCACCCGAAAGAGTGTGAACTGCACGAGTCGTAAGCGAAAATGCTTTCGCATAACCCGGTCGTTTGATATCGGCTATGAGCTTTTTCCTATATTCAGCATAGTCAGCCGGTTTGTTTCCCTTAAACCATATTGGCAACATCGTGTTAAATGTCGTAGTTGCCCAAATAGGAAGCGTTAGAAAATTGAGAATAGGCTTAACATATTTACTATTCTTAGGTTCCCGGACAAAAGGACTAATAAACACAAGACTACGAACCAGCTCGGGTCGCCTTGCGGTGACAATAACACCCGCTGCAGCGGCCATAGAGTTACCTACAATAGTAGCCGGCTCTTTAAAGTGCTCAATCAGTTCAATAAGGTCATTGGCTGTTTCTTCATCACCGTAGCTGCTAAATGTAGTATCACTATCACCATGACCGCGAAGATCCATCTGCACGACCTTATAGCCAGCCTCAACTAGCTTAGGAGTCATATAGCGATAGCTACTGCGTAAGTCACCCATACCCACCACACAAATGACAAGTGGGCCTGTACCCCGTACGTCGTAAGCCACCCTGCCTCCACTGGTGTGAATATATTGCGTTGATTGAGTTGATTTGTTCATTTGCTATCTCCATTAGCTAACATTACTATCTTTTATGCTAATACTGTTAGCTTTTGCTGTCAACACTTTTGTGTAAAATATTATTGTTATTTTTTGTCTCACTCTTATAACTTGACTTATACGCAATTTTATGGTAAACTTAAGCATAATCCAAAGATAGTTTTGAGAGACTATTTAGGTGTGAACATAACGGAAGGATTACCATGAAGGTAAGTAAACTCGTACTCTTAGCAGGCATTATTAGTGTTGTAGGCATTGGAAGTCTCGCCTCAACGGCATTCGCTTGGCATCCAAAAGGTGTTATTGTGAAAAAAGTACAAAACGTAACAACGAATGGCGTTCTAAGTGACGCGGATACATCCGCTACAGCAGTTACAGCCAAGCCCGGTGACACACTCAGATATGTCATTACCATTACCAACAACGGCGCTGTTGATAACAGCGGCAATAACGACATGGCAAAGACCGTCATGACCGATACTCTTCCTTCAGGAGTAGAGCTTATCAGTAGTCCAACTCAACGTCAGATTAATGAGAATATCGGAACGATCAAACCAGGTATATCTGTCACTAAAGAATATCTTGTGAAGGTAACGTCCAACAGCGACGGTTCGATCACTAATACGGCTTGTTTTACAGGTAACAGCACCGCTAACGACAACCCTCAACAAGGTTGTAATCCTGCTGTTGTGACTGTCACCGTTCCAGTGACCCCAGTCACGCCTGCAACACCCGTTACTCCAGAACAGCCCGTCATAGAAACACCTGCAGAGCTACCTCACACCGGTATTGCAGAAAACGTTTTCATGAGCAGTCTTATCTTAGGTGTTATTGCCTATATTGGCTATCTTTATCTTGATAGCCGCCGTGCACTTACCGACAACCAATAACGCCTTCACCGCACTACTAAATGACCGCCTCCATAGGGGCGGTCATTTAGTTTAACAGTATTAGTATACCTACAAAAGAGTCCACTGCCAGGTTGGTGCAGCAGAATACGTTAGCGTGATGGTCTTACCACTAGGTACACATACCGTACCAGGAGTAGCAGATAGTTGACTTGTTCCATCAACAGCAATGCCCGTCACAGTTCCGCCAACAACAGTCACCATCGCATCACGCCAAAATGGATTTTGCAACGCAGTTGTTGAAGTTGGTATGGTTGGCGCCGTAACGACACCGACTCCCTGATCTTGGTTTATAACTTTAGCATGAGCACCGCCATTAACACCATACGATGCGCTTAGTGCCTGCTCAAGACTTAAGCCACCGTCGCCACCATTACTTCCGACATAAATTGTTCCGTAAGCTGCGTTATGAGAATCATTAACAATATAGTGATTCGACCCCGTCGTCCATTCAATATCAAGACAGAGAATGTCAAGTTTCGTTACAGCCGTACTAGCAAACACGACACACTGGGTACAATTCTCAATTGACGCATAGGAGATGATATTGCGGTGTGGAAAGCCAGATGATGGCCAAATCACTAATCCGTCGAAACAGTTAATGAGTCGCAGTGAGTTAGCTTGAACATGCTCATAGATAATCAAGCCGTATACCAGCCCCTCACATGAGAAATAGCCGATATTACAGTTATCATTGTTGTTTGTTTGAGGCATAGCAAGGCCAAACGCCCAGTTAGGATCTGGAATTGATGGTGCGCCCGTAACGGTAGAACGCGCAAGCACCGAAGCGCTGAACACGTTAGCCTCTCCCATTCCTCTGAAGTCAAATCCGCAGATGTTACCGTTCTGAGGGACCTCGATGCTAATCCCGCTAACGCTGATGAGCATATTGCTGAATGTTGAACCGCCATTACCATATCCGAAATGAGGACTAGGTCCACCGACAACCGATACTTCACCCGTTCCAGGTATAGTAGTGCCCGCATTATAGGTAGACCGCAGTACTGCGCCCGCCTCTTGAGGTGTTGTCTGCTGCCAGTGATAAAGCGCTGTTGCATCAGAAGTACCCCTTAGGACAAGAACAAATTTTTGATTCGCCGCAGGAATGACTGGAAGTGGAATCTGAGCACTTCCGTTAGTCGAGCCGCCAGTTGTTGGACTACCGGCAATCAGATATACCGCTGGCGGAAAATACACTTCAGCATATTGTGAACCATCCGCTATACCTCCAGCCACGGCCGCATTGACCGCACTAGCGATAGCAGCTGTATCATCCGTTGTGCCGTCACCTTTGGCACCATATTCCTGTACGTTATAGACACCTTTACGGCGAGCAAGCGCCGAAAGATTCGTAAGACTAAAACTCGAACCACTCGTGAACGCCGTCGTAACTACATAGCTCATACCCGAAAAAGTGATGAGATCATTAACTGCATAGGCGGTAGACGTCGCCCAAGCACCTCTATACGTCAGCCGTGCATTAAGATCTGTTGTTAAGTTGGTGATTGCACTCTCCGGAAAAGAGTTATTGGGTACAACTGGTGCAGTAGAAAATGTTTTTATACCACCGATTGTTTCGTTGCCTGTATTGTGGACAACTGCCGTGTCGTTGGCTTTTGTAGCCAGTGTGCCCGTTGCTTTAAGAGTGCCATCAGCATTATGCTCGACACTCAAAAAATCATTGAGAACATTTCCCCAAGTATCGGTATCACTACCAGGGACCGGAAGTCGAGACATATTTTTATAATCCCCTAAAAGTTAGTACTTACTATGGTAGGCTATGCGGTTATGTTTAGTCAATAGCACTCCGCCATTTAAACCTATACTAATGTGTGATTACATCATACATTAAAGAGTGGCGCTTCCCAGTGCCACTCTTTGTTTATAGACAAATCCCTAGATTGCCGCAGTTCTACCGCGGCTAAACCTATCCTTCGTGCATCTTGCTTACTTTTGCTGTTTTAGCATGACGATGTGACTTTACTCCTACGAAGTAGTCGTGAATCTCGTATAAAAAGTAAAGGCCGACCGCAATCCAGAGTAATCCCCAGATAAGTCCAAATAGTTCAAAGTGAAACAAAAAGCTTACAACGAGTGATGCCGTGTTCACTAGCGCCATCAAGAACAATAGTGACCAACCTTTTTGCTGCATGTTCTTTAGAGGCATGATTGCCATGGCACCAAGAAGTACATCGATAACTGCAAAAGCAAGTGTCACGAGTACCGCTATGAGAGCAAGACCACCAATAGCTGCTCCGACAACCCCTCCAAACCCAACAAGCGCAACACCAGCAAGCATCGTGACAAAGAGTGTACTTACAATCCCGAGTGCTCCAAGAATGACTCCAACAAGTGTAAGCCACCAAATATTTTCTGCAAGCCACTTTTGGCCGTTCTTCGGTAGATGTGGCACATTTTTATACCACGATGCAACCGTAACCTCAAGACTACGTACTGTTTCCATTTCCCCTCCTTAACCTTAAATTACCTTTATCATACGCTTAAGCTAGCGTACGCACAACTAGCTGTGTTTTTGGCGGAGTGGCCACATCCCCCACGAGGCCCATCCGGTGAGTATTCCAAGAGCAATAATCAAGAAGACGCTCCACCACCCGCTAGGTAAACGAACCGTTGCTCCCAGCAAACCACTATTTGAGATAACACTACCAGATAAGTTTTCCCACAGAGTCGCAAATAGCCAGCCAATAATGACAAACCAGCCTAGCACCATACTGCAAACGCGCATAAGAGGGCTCAGTTGCATACGCAGTAGAAATGGGACGGCAAATACTTCGAATATCACGATTAAAGCCGCTCGCACGGGAGCCCACTGGTCCCCACCTGGTAGCCACATATTTGTAATAACAGCAGAAAACTTTTCAAAAGTGAATAACTGGGCAACCGCCATTACGATAAAAACTCCGGCAACAACAAGGGCTATCGTCTGGGCGTTTTTAGTCTGAGGCAGTGACGCTTTTGTAGCTTGAACAAAAATACTCATGCTTGTAGTATACGGCATAGCCTTTGTCTAAGGAAAGTGTTGTTATTTTAAACATTTCGCTTGCGCTTTTCTTTTAACTCCCGTATTGTACTAAACAGCGAAGGTTACGAAAACAAACACGAACTCCAAAAAAATCGTTGTGACTGATCGCTCTACGATAATCCACCACAACATAGAAAATACTCCGGTCTATTCCGGAGTATTTTCTATTTCGCCTTAAAGGAGTTTTCGTCTCGCCATTTGGCGATCAGGCCGTGATTACCACTTAGTAACACCCCCGGAACTCTCATACCTTGAAACTCTTCTGGACGTGTATACTGTGGAAACTCGAGTGTTTCGCCATCTGAAAAGCTCTCAATCGCCGCGCTCGTTTCACCACCAAGTACACCCGGAATAAGCCGTACGATACTATCAATAATAGTCATCGCTGGAAGTTCGCCTCCCGTTAGTACATAATCGCCAACGCTTACTTGTTCATCGACAAGCGCAAGAATTCGCTCATCGTAGCCCTCGTAGCGGCCACAAATAAAAATCAAACCCCTATCTTCGTCCGCCCACTCCTGAGCAACCGCCTGTTTCCAACGAAAACCGCGCGGTGTCATGAGGACTACTTTAGCACCCGAGTCGTTCTCTTTAGCTTTTTCGACGGCTGCAAAGAGAGGCTCTGGCTTGAGGAGCATACCATCCCCGCCACCATATGGCGTATCGTCGACCTGTTTTCGAGGACCCAAGCCGAAATCACGCAGGTTAATACAGGTAAACTCTGCGACATTTTCTTTCTGCGCCTTCCACATCATCGAAGTATTAAAAACACCGTCAAACATTTCAGGAAACAGGGTTATGACTTGAATTTTCTTCATCCCTCCTAGTTTACCACCTCTGAGAAATATTGACAATATATAGTTTTTATTATAGTATTAACAGTATTCGTCCGCGAATACCCGTCGGGAGACAGTATGAAAAACTCTAAGCTCGCCGCCCTCGCCTACGACCCCACGTACATGGGTAAGATTAAGGCTCGGGCCGAAGCAGCACGGAACCAGGAGAATCCCTCCGAGCAGGACCAGGCCGCGCTGAAGCTCGTAGAGCTGGCACGAACCCTGGAACAGTCACGAGGTATCCTGAAGCGCTTCAACGCCCAGATGGCCTTCACGGAGGCCTTCCAGGACTATGCCGAGCGCTACAGTGACAACCCCTGACGAACAACCCGAGCGGCACCCTCCGGATTTCCGGATACGAGGTGCCGCTCGGGGCACCACCAAAGCCATCGACATCCTGGATGGTTCTGGCAGTGAAAATTTGCTATAATTCCCCTAGATACAAGTGAGGGGATTTTATGGAGTTTGATAACAACTCGCCAGTGAGTGACGACCAGAGACGCCTGGCCGAGACAAAAAGAATAACACTGCAACCGATGCACGCCGATATAGCACCAGAACCCGTTCCCGAGTCTGAGGTTTCCGCAAATTATGCGGCAAGGCCCATGCCTGCCAATATTAATATAGACACCGAGCAGAACGTTAGCCTTATTCAACCATCTAAAGGCCTTGTGAGTAGTGCAAAGAGTTATAGTAGTCGACATACCGCAACAAAGGTGGTTGCTCTTATAAGCACCATAACGCTTATATGCGTTGGTACTGCAACACTACTTCTCGTACAGAAATAATTTTAGAATCACGAAACCCACCGTTTTCAGGTGGGTTATCGTGACACATACAAGGCTCTCAACAAATATGTTTTTGTTGCTCGCATAGAGCTTTCTCGCAGTTCAAGTGTCTTTGAACTGTTTATGATTATATATCTAGGTCGTCGAGTTCTGCAAGCTCTTTTCGAGTGTTTTTTGCTAAGACCGACTCGTTTTCCACACCCTCATCTGTTAAGTTTTTCACAGGCTCTTCATCAGATGTGACGGAATAGTTTTCACGGTCCTCATCGTTGTTGACAATCTTAAGATTATACCTGGCATCATTTTTAGTACCAAGTGCCCGTAACAGTGTGCGTAAGCTCTGTGCAGTTACACCTCGTTTACCAATAACTCGCCCAAGATCATCTGGATTTACAGTAAGGGTTAAAAGGACACCCTTCTCGTCTATCAGCCGTTCGACAACGACATCATCAGGATTGCTGACAAGTGATTTCACGATATACTCTACAAATTGCTGGTCTATTGTGGACATATTACCCTCCGCGTTTGTCTCGGTCCTTCCTCGAACTTCTAACTATTATTTATTGTAGCATGAAAAACACCCGCATATACAAGCGGGTGTTTTTCTTTATAGAATAAAGGGTTATTCTGCAGCTGGTTCTTCGGCTACTTCTTCTTTTGGCTGGTTTTTGCGAAGCTTTTCAGCGTTGCGGATAGCTTTTTGCTTAGTTGCATCAGCTTTCTTGACCCAGCTAGGAAGTTTTACGCCGGCTTCATCAAGAAGCTTTACAACGCGAGGTGTTGGCTGAGCTCCGTTAGCAAGGTACTTCTGAGCAGTCTCAACCTGTACGTTGGCTTCTTTGGTGTGTGGGTTGTAGGTACCAACATAGGCAACAACACGACCGCTTGATGGGTGGCGTTGTGCTTCTTGTACGGCCAAGCGATAGACTGGGTAGCCCTTGCGGCCGAGACGTTGCAAACGAATTGCGAGCATAAAACTAAAACTTCCTTTTCTTAAACTCTAGACTTTTTATTAGTTCTTGACCAAGTTTACACTGTTTTCCTCAGTTAGTCAATCTGTTTTGGACCGTTCCTCGTAGTTTTTGATAGCTGCTCGTGCTGCTTGCTGCTGAGCGGCTTGTTTACTTGGACCTGTACCCTCACCCATTAGCTTGTCGCCAACGAACACACCAAGCGTGAATATCTTATCATGATCAGGGCCAACTTCTTCTAGGACACGATATAGCGGGGTTTGATTATCGATACGCTGCGACACCTCTTGTAGGTGAGACTTAGGATCGCGCCAGCTACCACTCTTAATGATGCCGTCCAGTTTTGAAAGAATATGTTTAGAAATAAACGCTTCAGCGTCCTCATAACCACGCTCCATATAAACCGAGCCGATGACTGCCTCAAACGCATTGGCAAGAATTTGCTGGCGAGCACGTAAGCTACCATTTTTCTCGCCGCGACTCATACGGATGAGCGGCTCGTAGCCAAGCCTATCACCTGCTTCGCCGATGCTCTCTGTACGCACGAGCGCTGCACGCCAAGATGTTAATATACCTTCTGGCTCTGAGAAGTTACGAAAGAGATAGTCGGTTACAACCAGCTCGAGAACAGCATCACCGAGAAATTCTAGACGTTCATTGTGCTCGGAAACACTTTTCTTGTGCTCGTTCACATAGCTACGATGTGTTAAGGCAGTTATGAGATAGTTAATATTTTTATATTCAAACCCCATCTTTTCGCGTGCGAATTCTTCGTAGGGGGCTGTTTGCATTCCACTCATTTTTTATAGTTTCTCCTGTCGGATTTTTTTCATGGCAAGCAGCATGAGCTTACCAATATCTTCGTATTCTATCACGTCAAGTGCATCGTGAAACTTAAACCACTTAATGCCATTCATCCAATCTTCTTTTTGGATAGCGTTTGTGTCACCTTTAGCGCGTACGAGATATATCTGTGTGGTCATCAAAACCAGACGGTCGACACGTCGGTAACGAAAATGGATTTTCCCGAGCCATCCAAGCACTTCTGTATCGTGCAAACCAGCCTCTTCACCGATTTCGCGCTTTGCGGTCTGTTGAGCCGTTTCACCTTCTTCTATGTGACCTTTTGGTATAGTCCAGCGGTCTTTCGTATCCTGGATGAGAAGTATCTCCACTTCTTTATCTTGATTACGACGAAAAACTATACCGCCAGCGGTTGGTTCGCGAACAATCTCTTGGATCGAACCGCCCGATCGTTTGAAGTATTTTTTAAATCGCTCAAACTGTGGATTCTGCATTATCTGACGTCCCTTCAACAAGTGTACGATATGCCGTGCCGAGCACGCCATTTACAAACTTGCTTGAGTTATCAGAACCAAACGCTTTGGCAAGCTCCACCGCCTCGTTGATAGCAACTTTTGGTGGTACAACTGTAGAGAGTTTCAAGAGCTCATAAAGACCTATGCGAAGAATCGCACGGTCTACCCGAGCAATTTGCTCGATCGGCCAATCAGGAGCAATCGGCTGGATTTTTTCATCCAACTCTGGTTGACTCGCAATAACACCTTTTACGAGGTCTGTGACGAACCCTTTATCCTCAATGGCCGTATCGTATCGCTCCAAATTACGCCCAAGGATTTCATCAATATTTGCCGTACTATCGCCCGATCCCGTACGAAATTCATATTCATAAAGGCTTTGCAGTACAACGATGCGTCCAAGGTGGCGGTTTGATGCCATATATTTGGTTCTTTCTTCTGTATAAAGGTTTGTTTCATTTCCCCTACTTTAGGGGAGTAGGCTACTTTGAAGCGGCTTTTTTAGGTGCAGTTTTTGCAGCTGGCTTTTTAGCAGCTACTTTTGGTTCACTAACAGCGGTTTTTTTAGCAAGTGCTTTACCAGTTTCGCGCTTTGTCGTGCGAACTTTAATTGGTGAAGTACCGTTTACGCGGCGAGCAAGCTTAAGCAATAGGTGGCTGCGACGCAAGCCTGTCTTGCGAGGGCTACTTTGCTTTTTAGGTTGTCCCATGAAAAGATCTCCTTATCGGTTTGATGTATTAAAACTTAGAGATATTATACCTAACTTATTGAATTTTCTCAAGTAGGCATGCCTATTATCGAGTCAACATTCCCATTACATTAAACATGAGGACAAAACATCCCCGTCCTGGCGACCTTAATGAGTTGCTGGGGCATGGGCTTTTTTCTTTTGGGTTACTATACCAAGGATGCCCCAAGCTAGCTAAAGTCCGGCATCAAAACAAGCAGATGGCTACCACGTAAAGTTAATATAGAACAACGGGCCTGCAAACGACATCGCATAGAGTACGAAAGGAACAAGCCAGACTAGAGCCATCGTAACACTCAGAAGCTTCCATCGAAAACTAGCCTTCCAAACACCCGCCATAATACTAGCGACAGATAGCACAAGCAAGACTCCGGTGAGAAAATTGATAAAACCCAAGTACTTATATGTAATACTATTCCGATTGCTCATAAGCCACCAAGTGACTACGAGTGAGACTAACGCTATTGCCGACCAGCCAACATCATTGAAGAGACGCCGATCTTGCGTCTTCTTTTTATGAATCTCACTAGCTTGACCTTGGCCTATCATACCGTTATCATAGCACGCACCGCCTGGAAGTCGTACCTACAGTACGGGCTACTATGTTCTGAAATCGTAACCTCCCATATCACGCGGTGCAAACATGGTAGGATAAGTGCATATGGTAAAAATCCACACACAGCGTAACACCCGAAACAACGGAGACGCGCCTAGGCTTCAGGGCGCTGTTTGTAGTTACCTGGTTTGTACTAGTCATCTCATTGGCTAGGAGTGACTTGCTACATAGCTTATTAGAACGATCCAATGCTAATAGCAGTAATCCGATTATAGCTACTATCTTATTAGTTCCCATTGCTATAGTTATTTTTCTGGTAATGTACCGTGTAGGTGACGTTTATAATATCCGTAAAGAGAGAGGTGTAACACCGATATGGAAGCGTTACTTAGTTAATATAGTGGGGACCGCCATATTACTCAGCTTACTATTCTATCTATTCACAATAGTTACCTTCGCACTATTTTATAGGTTCTAATAATGAAGTTGCCCGCACCTGCCATCCTCTACCTATGCTGGGCGAGCCGCTAAAGTTCAAGGATTGCGGCGACTTGGTCATGATCGAGGTGAACATGCCGACCGGTCATACCAAGAACGTCGTCATAAAATTGGCCGACTTCAACAAACTAGCTCCGAACATGGACAAGGTTCTGAAGAACGTTCGTAGCACGAGGAGATGGCTGTCAGGTGCGCGAATCGGCAATGACAACCCCATATGCTCCGCTTCCTACCAGCGCTCCCGGTAGTTGGAATGGAAACACCCCGTCCTGATGATCCGTGATGGGTTACAGGAGGAGTTTAAACTTTGCAACCCACACACTGCATCTGCCTCACTACTTCAGCTTTCGAACCAGCAAGACAATGCCAATAGTTGCCAAAACATTCCATAGCAGATCAGCAAATGGATTCATAACAACTAAGGCACCGAGTGAGAAGGTGTTTGTCGCTACACAGGACAGCTCACCACACATCCGCCCGATCCCTGGAACTGCTGCAATGAGGAAGCACGCTGCTACCGCAGCAAATAGCCACGCGATCACCGTCGCAAATCGCCCAATACGACGAGTCGTGAGAAGTAGATAGATTGCAAGGCAACAAAATACTGTAACAAGTAGTGCTGGGAGTGACGGAGTTATCAAGATAGCGAGGAACGACGATGAGAAGAGAATCGCGCCAATATCAGTCAAGAGTGCGAGGCTTTGGACGAAGAGATAAACGCAGCATATCAGCACAACCGCAAGAGGAAATACTAGTAGTTTGCTCTTGTTACGTTCACCGCCTCGGGCCAAGGTGTTATATAGTCTGATGGGTGCTTTGCCTGACGTTTCATAGCTGGTTTTTTCATTCAGTTTCAAGAGACTGTATGCCTAGTCCATGAGGAGGTAACTACCAATGCATGTGAATAACGCTGTTGTTAGGTGGTCTGCCAGCAACAGGAAGAAAAATGGAAGAGAAGCAACCCATATTGGGCTGCCGCAGCGGGAGTTTGAAAACAATTAGTAGCTCACTTTGCCCCAAGGATGAAAGACAACAGCCGACACTAAGGCTACGACCAAGAATGCGACAGGAACAAACCAATATTTTTTGAGAGCCACCCTGTCCTTACTTAGAAGATACGCCCAGCTAGCCACGCCCGCTGTAAAAAGTATTGCGGGAATGATTATCGGAAGGAGCCAATGCCGAAAAACACCCCCTACCACATCCAAGTTTTCTAATTTAAACATAATTGCATTGTACATGAAGATGCCCCGCCGGTAAACCCGCGGGGCTTGCTCTTCAGCGATGTATTCTAGGTTCTCGCCCCACCGCGATTATTAGTGGGTTGTTAGGTAATTCACGACCGTAGTCGCGTATCCCTGTTCACCCTCAGCATTCGGGTGGTACGAGCCCGATCTATCCGAAGGATCGGCGTGTTCTACGACGCCGTTGAACCACGGATCGGACGTGCAAATACCGTGGCCTGCGAACACCGAAGATGGATCGATGAAGTGCAGATTCGGATCGTTCGCTGCTGCCACTGATGCTGCGAGGTCCTGATTCAGGCTCGACGCCCACGATGCGAAGCTGTTCAACTCCGTCGCTGAAATCGGGTCTCCTGTTGTCGGACTGATACCGTCACCCCAGGTGCACGTTCCCTGCACCTGGTCGGGTGTTGGGAAGACGTCTGGGTATCCGAGGACGAGGATCTTGGTATCACTCTTCACAAGGCTGCGGATGTCCCTGTAGGACTGTGTCCACGTTCCCTGCCGAAAAATGCTGCCCGCGTCGCTCACGAACGCCTGTCCGGTGTTCAGGCAGTTACTTTCTACCGTATTCTCCAGACAGGTCGTGACGACTTGGGCGAAACCGACCGGGACGCCATTGGGATCGATTCCGTCATTGCCTCCCATCGTCATAGTTACGAGATCGGTGTCTTGACTCAGAACCGATGCCTGCGGGTACTCCGCGTTATTCGGGCTGTTGTTCAGGATGTCGGGTGTTTTCGCGCCCGAACACGCCACGAACGCCGTTGTCCCGAGGTTGAGTGCGTTTTGCACTCTGCGGGGATAAGCCGTAATACTACGATGGCAAGAATCGGAACTTTGATCCGTGCCGGCCTCGTACGGCGCATTACCCTCGCCGCTTGAGAACGAGTCACCCATCGCAACGTATGTTGCGGGGGGCGGCGAGTTCGGAATGACCGCACCCGCATAGCCGCTGGGATAGTTATCGTCAAAGCCGTGGATGAACAGCGGCCTCTCGGTATATCCCAGTGACGAAGATGCCGATGTGGACACCTTGTACGAGTGAAGCATGCCGGTCGGACCTACTACGGGGGGGTAGAAGGCCCGCCACCGTAGTAGTAGTTCTGACAGACGATGTCAGCGATATGGATGTTCACACCAGCCGTCGTGGTGGTGATGTCCACCCCGTCGGCCGACCAGTCCAGGTGGGCTGAAGAATCTTCAGTCCACCAGAACTCGACTTCGGCCACGGAGCCGTTCGAGTACTGGCTTACACCCCAAGCACCGTTCGTTACGTCAGCCTTAGCTGCGAGGAACGACGAACTGTCTGCGGAGTGATCTGAAGTGCCGTACCAGTTCGAAGGGTCCGTCAGATACGACGACCAGTCGTAGGTGATGTCAGTCGAACTGCAGGCGTAGCCGGATACGGTGGAGCTGGTGTGCAGGTTGGTTGCACCCTGGTACGAGCTGTCGTAGTCGCTCGTCGCGTGAGCGGCATTCGGCGTGATGACGCCGAATGCCAACGCGAAGGCGGCGAGCAGCACCAAGATGCCGCTGTTTCTCACCTTTTTCAAGGGAGTACCTTTCTGTTAAAGATCGTTCCTTTGGATGGGAGTTACTGACTGCTCGCTGAAGAGCATTTTTACTATATATTCAATAGTGCAAATTCCAAAACATGAGCAAAATAAAAGAGCAGCCATCCAGATGGATGACTGCTTCATACCGGAACAGCGCACAACACCCAAATATGTAGTGTGGTTGCCTTACTCTAGTTCTATTAGCTAAACGTCGCAAAGTAGTTATTGTATTCTCTACAGAAAGAGCTATTTCACCACAATATTTACAAGACGCCCAGGAACGTAAACAATCTTTACGATTTCTTTTTGCTCGATGTATTTTCGAACATTCTCTTCGTTTTGTGCCTGGTTTTTGGCATCTGTTTCTGAAATATCTTTTGAAGTGACTAACTTAGCCCGAACCTTACCATTTACTTGCACGACAACTGTTACTTCATCTTGCACAAGATACGCGTTATCCCATTTCGGCCATGTGTCGACATGAATAGTTTCAGTATGACCCATTTGATACCAAAGCTCCTCAGTTATGTGAGGTGCAAACGGTGCCAATACCTGGAGGAGGCTCTCTACCGCGAACGTCCACTCTGGCGATCTGACAATACCACCTGCATCCTTTAGCTTATAGTACGCGTTGACCGCCTCCATCATGCTTGATACGGCTGTATTGAACTTTTCGTTCTCTATATCTTCCGTTACTTTTTTAACCGTCTTGTGTGCAGTCGTAAGTATCTCACTCTTCTGTGCCGGGTTTGTTTCATCAGCTTGGGCTTCAGCATATTCCTGCGTAAGATTCCACACCCTACTCAAGAACCTGTAGGTACCAGGCACACCGCGAACATCCCATGGAGCTTCAATGTCATAGGGAGCAATGAACATTTCGTAAACACGAAGTGAATCCGCGCCATAGCCACTATCCATAATCTCAAGCGGATCAATTACATTACCTTTTGATTTACTCATCTTCAGACCATCTGGTGCCATAATATAGGCGTTGTACATCATGCGCTTAAATGGTTCAGGATCGGCAACTAGCCCCTGCTTATAGAAGAAGCGTGTCCAAAAACGAGCATACAAAAGATGTGCGACCGCATGATCCGCACCGTTATAAAAGTCGACTGGACCCCAGTAGGATTCAATCTTAGGATCCCAAGCCTGCGTATCGTTAAAGGGATCCATGTAGCGCAGGAAATACCAGCTACTACAAGCATAGCCATCCATCGTGTCAGTTTCGCGCTTTGCCGGACCGCCACAAGTTGGGCAGGTTGTGTTTACCCAATCTGTCACACCCGCAAGCACAGATGTCGCTCCACCCGTTGGTTTATAGTTTTCAACTTCCGGCAAGATAACTGGTAGTTGATCATCAGGCACGGCAACCGCACCATCCTTTTCACAGTGGATAATAGGGATAGGTGCACCCCAATAACGCTGACGGCTAATAAGCCAATCTCGCATTTTATACGTAACAGTACTCTTACCAACGCCCTGCTGCTCAAGCCAGGCCACGATCTCTTCACGCGCCTGTTCGGTGCGCATACCATCAAATGCACCAGAGTTAATCAGAATGCCTTCACTGGTATAGAGAGGCGCTCGATAGTCCTCGCCTTTTTCATACGCCTTTGCCGCCTGAATAGCACGTTCGATACCCTCTTGCCAGTGCTCAGCACCGCCATCAGGGTTTGTACTTGCTTTGAGCGCTTCGCCCTCGCTCCAATACACTTCGTAATCTTCATGGGGTTCAAGAGCCTGTTCACCTTGCATGCTTGAGTCGATAATAGCTAAAAAGTTGTAACCTTTTGAACGACGATTGCTTTGCTTGTTGCTAATGTAATAGTACGAATAAACTGGGGCACCGAGTGGGATCATAGCCTCCACATCGACAAAACCTGCTTCTTCACGTAGCTCACGGTAAGCGGTCTGTTCAAACGTCTCACCTTCTTCGTGACCACCAGCAACGAGCCAACCACGGCCGTTACGCTTATTTTTAAGTGCCATGAACTGCTTTGTTTTAGGATCGTAGCCGATAACTACCACGCCTTCGATTTCCTTAGGATCGGGCAATTCTTCACCGAAATCTTGTGCAATTACATTACGAATAGGAATGTTGAATTTCTCTGCAAATGCAAAATCACGATCATCATGTGCAGGAACTGCCATAATCGCGCCAGTACCATAGCCCGCTAGAACATAGTCAGCCAGCCAAATAGGAATCTTTTCACCGTTTACCGGGTTAATAGCATAGCTCCCCGTAAAGACTCCGGTTTTTTCGCGCGTGTCATTCATACGCTCAATCTCGGACTTGCGCGCCGCTTCATCACGGTATGCCGACACCATATCAGCTGTCTCACTCGTGGCCAGCTTTGGAGCTAGCTTGTGCTCTGGAGCTACAACCAATACTGTCGCACCAAACAACGTATCAGGGCGGGTAGTAAAGACGGTAATAATATCGTCGCGGCCATCAATTTTAAATTCAATCTCGGCACCTTGTGATTTACCGATCCAGTTTTTCTGCATCACCTTAACTGATTCTGTCCAGTCTAGATCATCTGTCGCCTCTAAAATCTCGTCGGCATATTCGGTAATCTTGAAAAACCATTGCTTCAGATTCTTCTTAACAACTGGGTTGCCACAGCGCCAACATTTACCACCTTCTACTTGCTCGTTTGCGAGTACTGTCTGGTCTGTTTCACACCACCATTGCGGACTTTCCTTCTGGTAGGCTAAATCGTTCTTATAAAGCTGATTAAAAATCCGCTGCGTCCACTTGTAGTAGGAAGGGTCAGCTGTGCTAATTTCTTTAGACCAGTCGTAACTGTAGCCGAGTCGTTTTCACTGACGCATAAAGTGCACTTTGGCGTCATCGTGGGCTTCGCGAGGTTTTTTACCAACCTTAATAGCATAGTTCTCTACAGGCAGCCCAAACGAGTCCCAACCAATGGGGTGGTAGGCGTTATAACCTTGCTGGCGCTTCGCACGAACCTTAATGTCGCTAAACTGGTAGGTTCGACCATGGCCGATGTGAATACCAGCACCCGTAATGCCTGGTAGCATACTAAAACCGAAGTACTTAGGACGTGAGTGGTCGAGGAGGTCAACTTTGTATGTACCATCCTTTTCCCACTTTTCTTGCCATTTTTGTTCGATTTCAGTAGGGTTGTAGCGTTTCATGAGGTTAAGTATAACAAATTTTCTTCTCTGTTACACTCTCTATATGTCGCCGAGGCTTAAACCTGAGTCGAAAATAGATCAGTTGACTGCGTATTTACAGTTTCGCTACTAATGCTTGCCTGTACAATAGCCGTCTCTAAATCTTGAAAGTCCTTCGTTAATTCGTCAACACCGATACTCTTACTCGGAGTCTGAATTGTCGGATGCGTATTAAACTGTGGCGCAAATGATACCGTTTCCGTGTCACCGTTATCCGCCTTATCACTTGCTGATATCTTTGTAAGCTGGTGAGTCCAACGGCTTACCCAAATTTGCATCGTTTGTGTACTGGAGGCTGCAGTGCTACTAGTGTCTGAAGAGAAGGAGATGCTACTATCGCAGTCATGTAGCATTTTATAGAACTTGGTATTTCGCATCCCATCCGAAAACGCTTTTTCTTCACCCGGATTATTGGTTACTTCATAGCCTAAACTGCCATTCTGACTACCAAGGTGTTTTGTGATTTTTAGTAGTGGGTGAGCTTTGTACAGCGTGACGATCTCGCTCGAATAGCTGCTATCTGATTGTACTTTGTTCACCGCTGATTGGAAGCAGGTCTGAGCTGAAGAGACCGACGTATTAATATCTTTGGACTGGTCAGGTGTAACCTTAACCCACTGGTTATTTACCTTAGAAACAAAGTCATCAAATGCAGATTGCGCCGACGCTGGAACGTTAGTACGCAGTGGCTTTGCTAACTCATCCGCATTCGCAACCTTAACATAGAGGGATTTGTCAGCAGCAAAGACAGCACTTCCCTTTACGGTATAGTTCGTCCCTGATGATGTGAATGTAGCACTAACATCTGCGCTAAGACTATTACCAGTAAACGCACCTGTCATAGTAAGCGCGCCCGGCTCCTTGCCATCCCGTTTGTAATTGAACGTATACGAGAGGTCCTTGGCTTTTACGGCATTTAATAAGGCGTCAGTCATCACTTTCTCAGGATTTTGATACCAAAAATTATAAGCGAGTGCCGTTCCAGCACATAAAATAACGAATATGCCAGCGATGATAGCGGGAATAAGCCACTTCTTGCGTGGTTTTTTAACGGTTTCAAACGCAGGCATCGTAGGTTGCATAGGAGGTGTATCCGTTAGATTAGGCTGCATCAACGACTGTTGAGGAGCGATCGGCGCCTGAGACGGCTCACTTATAGGTGCCATCTCGGGTGATGTGCCTACCTGATCTTTTTGCGGGTCTGACTGAGATTGAAAATCGGTTGGATTATTTGGATTCATAACTTTCTTATATCTTTTTAAACGTCTTCGGTACTTTCAAACCGAAGACGTATGCTACTATTCATTAATTTCCTAAGGATAAAGTGTCTTGTATACCATATAGCCCAAAAAGCCGAGAGCGATAACAAGAACGGCAACAATAAGAACGATGTACATGCTGTTCTTCTTTTTTGGTGCTTCAAGAAGACCTTCTGGCTTTTCTGGGGCTGGAAGAGGTGTTAGTGTTGGCGTTGATGCTGGCACGGTTGACTGCAGAGGCGTACTAGGCATTTCCGGCTTATCCGCAGATGGCATGCTAGGAATACTACCTGAAGCCTGCGAGACGGGAGGTGTAGAACTTTGAGTTTCAGGCTCCATCCCTACCGGCGCCGA
>Ga0157370_10002360_pt1 | contig 22773 bp, 21 predicted proteins | sample C35metaG_FD_113463 | JGI IMG/M metagenome (GOLD analysis project Ga0157370, IMG submission 113463) | Corn rhizosphere microbial communities from Kellogg Biological Station, Michigan, USA - C3-5 metaG | ecosystem: Host-associated > Plants > Roots > Rhizosphere > Soil | place: USA: Michigan...
CGCGATGCTTGACCACAGACCCGATGCCGATATGAACCTGGCCTGGCGGAAGCTGCGTGCGGAGTGGCTGGCAAGATCGGGTGACTTGACGGGGGCATGGCAGACATTGAATGCGTTGACGAATCTGAAAGATTCTCTTTATACGGCCAGCACTTCCGCCCCGACCATCGATGTGCCGGATGCGCTGGTACACCTGGAAGACAGGAATACCATTCATGACCTGCAGCAACGGGACCAGGAAAAGACCGCTTACCTGGCGTTGGCATTGCTGATCGCCTTTATGCTGGTGATCATTGCCCTGCTGATCCGCCGGAGCGCGCGAAGGTCGAATGCGCATATCCTGCAGCTGAATGCGCTCAATAAAGCGCTGCGTGCCGAGAACCGGCAAACGCAGACGGCGATAAAAGCACTCAACGAGGATCAGGCCATGTATCTCCGGAGCCTCAAAACCATTGCGCACGATCTGCGTAATCCTATAGGGGCGATATCTTCCGCCGTGAGCCTGCTACAGCAAGGGGATGGGTTTGACCAGCAGTCGAAGGCTATGTTAGACCTGATCCGGCAGTCTGCAGACAGCTCGCTCCACCTGGTTGGCGGGATCATGCAGCTGGACCTGCCTATGGGCAGCTTAAAGATGGAATCCGTTGAGCTGGAGAAATTATTGGAGAGCTGTGTGGCCACGCTGCAATTCCGGGCGGTTGAGAAGAAGCAAACCATCCGACTGGAGGCCGAACCTGTAACGTTGCCCGCGGATCATGATAAGCTTTGGCGCGTCATCATCAATTTATTGGACAATGCCATCAAGTTCAGCCCTCCGGGGGCGGACATCACGATCCGGCTGTATCGGGAGGGGGACAAGGCCTTCATTACCGTCAGCGACAAGGGGATTGGCATTCCCAAGGACATGGAAGGAAAGCTGTTCGCTGTGGATGCGGGCGTAAAGCGGTCGGGCACGGCAGGGGAGGCTTCGTTTGGCCTGGGGCTTGCGATCGTCAGCCAGATCATAAGGGCCCATGGAGGAAGCATCAGCGTGCAGAGCCGGGAGAATGAAGGGACTACTTTTCGTATCGAGCTGGCGGTGGCGGCGGCGTAAGGTGGCCGCGTCTGTCACTTAAAATTCCGGCCGCTGGGGAACATCTCATTGGAAGATGTCAGCAACCCTAACAGCGGGTTCAGGTTATGGCAGCGCTGCCCGATGACATGCACCACCTCGCCCTCTATCTGTAAGTTACCTTCTACCATCAGCAGCTTGGCGCCCAATATTTGCTTTCGGTGCTCCTCGAACAGGTCACGCCATACCACCAGGTTGTAGGTGCCTGTCTCGTCCTCCAGCGTGATAAAGCAGGCTCCCGAGGCCGTTCCCGGGCGCTGCCGCACCAGCACCAGGCCTGCCACCTTGATATACTGGCCATTGCGAAGATGGCGATGTTCCGCCGCGGTGGAAATACCCAGCGCACGGAGATTATCACGGATAAAGCTCAGGGGGTGCGCTTTTAACGATAAAGACATCGAAGCGTAGTCTTGTATCACATGCTCTGCGTCTGTCATGAGGGGAAGAGACGCTTTTTCATCCTGGTCTTCAAATAGTGTAAGCGCCCGGCCTTCGAACAAGGGAGACTTGCCTTTTGGCGTTCGTACGAATTGCTCCTTTTGCAGCGCTGTCACCTGCCACATGGCTTCGCGTCTGTCGATGCCCATAGACCGGAATGCATCCGCATCCGCCAGCTTTTCCAGCGCTGTCTGCGAGAGTCCCGCTGCCTGCAAGTCCCGAATGCTTGTGTATGGCTGCAGACGCCGCGCCAGCAAGAGGAGTATGTGTTCCTGGCTTAAACCTTCGACGAGCCGGAAGCCAAGGCGAACTGCCCGGTACTTCCCTTCCTGCTCTTCCAGCGTACTATCCCAGTCCGAATGGTTGATATCCACCGGCCGGCAAACCACTCCATGGTTTTGGGCGCATATGATGAGCTGCGCAGGCGCATAGAAGCCCATCGGCTGGCTGTTCAGAAGCGCACAGAGAAAGATATCAGGATAATACCATTTGATCCATGCGGATATATATACAAGCAAGGCAAAGCTCACTGCATGGCTTTCGGGGAATCCGTAGCTTCCAAACCCCTCCAGCTGCCGGAAGACACGATGCGCATACTCTTCGGAATAGCCATTGCCTACCATTCCCTTGATAAGCTTATCCCGAAAGGCGGATATCAGCCCCTGTGCCTTGAATGTCGCCATGCTTCGCCGGAGCTCATCCGCCTCCGATGGGGTAAAGCTCGCCGCCACGATCGCGATTTTCATTGCCTGCTCCTGGAACAGCGGAACTCCCTTCGTACGATGTAGTATCTCTTCCAGCTCTTTTGAAGGGTATACCACCGGCTCCAGATTGTTGCGCCGCCGTAGATAGGGATGCACCATATCTCCCTGTATAGGTCCCGGCCTCACGATCGCCACTTCGATCACAAGGTCATAAAATTCTTTTGGACGCAGTCGCGGCAACATTGACTGCTGTGCCCGGCTCTCTATCTGGAATACTCCAATGGTATCCGCCCGCGAGCACATCTCATAAACAGCCGGATCGTCCTGCGGAATATTCGCCAGTGTCAAGTCGAGGCCATAATGCTGTTTTGCCAGGTCAAAGGCCCGCCGCACTGCACTCAACATTCCCAGCGCCAGGACATCTATCTTGAGAAAGCCCAGGACATCGATATCATCCTTGTTCCATTCGATGTTGGTCCGGTCCTCCATCCGCGCATTCAGGATGGGGCAGAGGTCGCTCAGCTGTCCGCGGGTAATGACAAACCCACCCGTATGCTGGCCCAGCTGCCGGGGGAAGCCGATGTATTGTGATGTCAGCTCCAGAACCTTTTCAAGATGTGTCCGGTTTGCGCCTAACCCTTGCGCCTGCGCCAGCGCAGGGTCCAGCATTTCATCAAATTCATGGATCGACTTTGAAAGCCTATCCACCGCATCCACGGACAACCCCATTGCTTTACCCACATCGCGGATCGCCCCTTTGGCATGAACCTGTGTCACGGTGGCAACGATACCTGCCCGGTCGCGGCCATATTTCTCATAGATGTACTGGATCACTTCTTCCCGCCGCTCATGTTCGAAGTCCACGTCGATGTCCGGCGGCTCGTTCCTTGCTGCTGAAAGAAATCGTTCGAACAACAGGTCGAATTTTGTCGGGTCCACCGATGTGATCCCCAGGCAATAGCAGATCGTCGAATTGGCCGCCGAGCCGCGCCCCTGGCAAAGGATGCCCTGCTGCCGCGCATACCGGACCACATCGTACACCGTGAGGAAATAGGCCGGGTAATTCATTTGATGGATAAAGTCCAGCTCATACCGGATATTTGTTTGGATCTTTTCCGGGATAGTGTCGCCGAACATTTGTTTGGCGCCCTCCCAGGCGAGAAAGGTTAGCTCTTCCATGGGCGTTCGTCCCTCCCGCGTGATCTCCTCCGGATAAACATATTGCAGGCTGTCCAGTGAGAACTGACAGGCCTCCGCGATGTCCCTGGTCCGCTGGATCGCGCCCGGGTATTGCCGGAACAGCCGCTGCATCTCCGCAGCCGGCTTCATGTATCGTTCCGCATTTGGATGTAGTCTGTATCCTGCATCATAGATGGTACATTTTTCACGAATACAGGTCAGCACATCCTGCAGCTGCCGCCGGCTGGGGTGATGATAGTGTACGTCATTGGTCGCCACCATGGACATCCGTAAGCTTTTGGAAAGTTCATGCAACCGGAACAGCTGTTTTGTATCGTCGCCCCGGTAATAGCGACAGCCTGCCAGGTAACAGCTGTCGCCAAATGCTTCCCTGTATTCTGCCAGTGCATGTTGAAAGGAAGGTTCGAAGTCGAAAAGATCATTCAATGTGTCGGGAGGAATGACGATAAACTGAATGTCTTTTGCATGGGCATACACATCCGTCCTGTACAGATGGCATTCTCCCTTCTCCGCACGGCGATTGCCCAGCGTCAACAACGCCGACAGCCGTCCATATGCTGATTTATCCGTGGGCAGCGCCAGCAGGCTTGGACCATCCAGCAAATCCAGCCGGGCTCCAGGCAGCAGCCGGATATTACCCAGCTTTTTCGCCCGGCTGTGTGCCCGAACGATGCCTGCCAGCGTATTCCGGTCTGTGATTGCGATTGCGGAATGACCCAGTTCTACCGCCTGCTCTACGAGCTCCTCGGGATGGGAGGCGCCCCGCAGAAAGCTGAAATTACTTGTCACCTGTAGCTCTGTGTAATGCATGCTGCTCATAGTTTATGCAAAATAGCCGTGAAGGAACCACTGATGCGGGCCCGTGCCTTTATAATGTCCGCTGCGGAAGATCCAGTACCGGATACCATTTTCATCCTCCACCATATAATAGTCCCGGTGCTGTCCCGTGGCAATCCACCATTCCTGCCCGATCCGTTCTGGTCCATCGGCCCTGATGATCTTATGCAGTCCGCCCCGATGCCTAAAGAGCATTGGCGGATAGTCGGGTATCGGCGCTGTCACTTCGATGGGTTCAGGACGGGCAAGCAGGTAAACAGGTCTTGGTCGTGTCACCGACCAGCGGTCCAGGGCTATCTCATCCAGCGAGCTGGTTTCGGTGATGGCGCGTTCCGGCCAATAGTGCTCCGACGGCATATAACGGTGCACCCTATCCGGTCCCATTTTGTTGCTCACCCGATCGATCAGCTCGGAGAGTCCCTTATCAAGCAATCCTCCCGCACTCTCCCAGATGGTTTTTTGTGAAGGTCCGGTATCTTCCACCTTCGGCGCCTCCAGGGTAAAGACTTCGATGCCCAGTCCGGGTTCCAGTGCTGAGATCTTTTCTTCGAACAGCTTGAAGAGATGTGCGGCATTATACGTGGCCCGATGTGTCCCAATGGCGGCCTGGATCACCTGGCCATCCACCCTATATCCTTTAAATACTGCTGTCCTTAGTCCTTTTCCATCCTGCTGTAGTCGTCCACAGAGCATGTCCAGCAGCCTTGTCAGTGCGATCTCTATTCCTCCTGCCGTACAGATGGGTTCCAGACAGGGCAGGCGCTCGATGTATACTTCTACGGGCGCTACGGATGTCATCGGTTCGTCTGTCCGGCCAAATGCCTGATCCAATCGCACCAGCAGCTCATTGCCGAACCGTGTACGTAATGACTGCCGCGCCATTCCTGCAATGCGATGTATCCTGTCCAGACCCAGCTTTTGTAACCTGCCGGCGATCAATGGGTCGATCCGGAGCGCTGCAGGAGGCAGATCGAACAGGGCATTCACATGCTCACCCGGTCCGATGACCGGTGTCACCCGCCCGTATCTCGCTATCGCCCAGGCCGCGCCCAGAGTGTCCGCGATAGCACCTCTTACATCATAGCCTTTGCTTCGCAGCGTATGTACAATTTGATGGAGATATATTTTTTCTCCGCCCCACAAATGAGGGCAGCCGCTGATGTCCAGCAGCAATCCGTCCGGGGCATCGATGGAGACAATCGGAGTATAGCGGATGCACCATATGGCCAATTGTCGAAGTAATTTCGAAGTCAGCCCCTCATCGTCATCCAATACTTCCAGTGTAGGAACCAGCACCCGTGCATCTGCTACCGCCATCCCCGCTTGTATGCCTTCCTTCATGGCTAACGGGTTTGCTGCTGTGATCACCATTCGCCCGTGGTCAGGCAGCGCCAGTACAAAAGGCTGGTGGAGAAGGGCAGGCCGGCGGATCGATATATTGTCCGTCGTCAGGTGACGGAACCACAGGGAGAGAAAGCGATTGCTCATGGCAGCTACCCCGTCTTTTTCCTCAGGACTTTCTCCTGCAAGTTAATCTTGGGTGCTTCGAAGTGGAACCGGCCTGCCTGCCATCCCACCTCCCAACTGCCCGGATGTCCGTTCCGGATACGGCTTAATTGTACATTCCAACGGGGGAAACCCACTCCGGGCAAGGGAGGATTGGCCGATCCGGTGAGGGATGAGCCGGTCATGCCTGGGACCGCGGCGCCGGGAAGGTGCGTCACGTGCCAGCGGGCAACTGTTGCATTTGGGTAGAGCTGTCGAGGCTGCTGCCGGATGATCAGGCCTGTGACGCGGCTTTGCTCCACTGCCAATTGATATCTTCGCGAGACTGTCATGCCCAGCTCACGCAGCCCGCCTATCACGGCTGCCAGTCCTTCGCATTTCAGCGCTTCTTCCATTCCCCATAGCACTTCCTTTTCGGTGTGCATGTCCATAAAGATCACCCGGTCTGGCGGCACCCCGAAAATCTTTAGCCCCGGAGGATAGACCTTGCGGCCTGCGCTGACCCAGACACAGACGCCACCGGATTGCATAAGTCCGGAGACGAGTCCCGCGGTGAATCCGGCCGTTGCCGCCTCGTCTGCCGGCCGTGGGCAGATAAATTCGTGGATAGCGCCTGTGGGGAAGGTCTTATTGGGAAATGCTTCTTTTATTGGGCCTAGTTCCAACGCTGCCTGCCCCGGCGCAGGAGGCCTGGAACCCTGCAGTTGTAAGATCTCCCGCTGCAGCTGGTGAATGATATCCTGTGGGGCCGACATGGCTGCAAGTTACTAAATTTATTAGTATTTTAGGGGCTGCCTGGCCGCCGGGCCGGCAAATTTTTGCCGGCCTGCTGTAAATCAATTGAAATTGATGAAATTACGTTCCAGGTTGTGGAAAAATAAAATACCAGCCATGAGCAATGTCAACACACACAATGAGCGTATCGCAAAAATGACCTTCGCCTCCGTCTATCCATTGTACCTCGCAAAAGTGGAGAAGAAAGGAAGGACAAAAGAAGAGCTGCACCAGGTCATACGATGGCTAACTGGTTTTGATAACGAGGATCTGCAGGAACTGATAAAAGAGAAAGCAACTTTTGAAACGTTCTTCCAGCGTGCCTCGCTAAACCCAATGCGGGCCTTATTACGGGAGTGATCTGCGGATATCGTGTGGAGGAAATCGAGGATCCTTTGACACAACAGGTTAGATATTTGGATAAGCTGGTGGATGAATTGGCGAAGGGTAAGAAAATGGAGAAGATCCTGCGTGGCTCGTAAATCATTTAGCTGCAAAATAGACCGGTTTCGATGAATCTGAGATCCTGAATGTCAGGTTGATCCTCGGCCCTATTTTTTTGGATGTCTTGGGTACATGGTGTTCATAATGATCCTGCATGGTTTCCCCCATGAGAAGGAGGCTCCCATGAGTCAGAGGTATGTTCAGTTGGCCGATATCTTTTCTGGACTTATGTCTGACCTTAAAGAGCCGCGTCTCTCCGAATGTCACGGATGCGATGGCATGATGCTTCCCGTCAGACGGCAGGGTATCGCTGTGCCAGGACACCGAGTCATTGCCATCCCGGTAGTAATTCAGCAGCACCCGATTGAAGACTATGCCAGATTCAGATTCTACTTTGGCCTTGATCGTCCGCAACTCATCTGTCCATGCAAGGCCATTGGGGCCCCCGTAATAAGCTGTCAGCCTTGGGTCCAGCACCATCTTATCGTACATTTTGCGCTCGTGCTGCTGCCAGGGTGTGGCGTCTTTTAAAATAGTGAAATACTGATCCGACTCCGCCCTGGAAAAAAACTGTTCCCACAACCGCAGGTCCGTATCGGGCAGCTGAAAGTTTGTAAAACGTTTTTTACCCTCGTCGAAAAGGGCAATGTCATCAAACAGGGTCATCTTGCAAAAATACTAAAAATTTTAGACATTCAGCTGAGACATTATAGGCCCACACCGGACACAAAAAAGCCCCTCCGAAGAGCGGCCATCACTTGTCACTGGTTTTTCTACCCTTACTGAAGAGTAACCATTGAAGATTGGTTGCCATCCTTTACCGTCAGCGTGACGGTATAATTCCCTTCATTGACATACACGGCCTCGGGAGAAGTCCGATGGAAGACATTGCCGTTACCAAGATCCCACTCGTATGTGGCATTGGACGACACTCCTGTTGTCCCATCGGTGAAATGGATGATCAGCGGCCGGCAACCACCCGTCTTGTCGGACGAGAATTCCGCATGCAACTGTCCAAATACCGGTAAGCAAGAGCACAAAGCAGGTATAAGGTATAGAAGGAGGAGAGGGGATCTACTCATGGTCAGGGTTCATCTCCCCAATATAATAACAAAATTTAACATATGCCACCAGGGGGCTAAGACGATCCGGATACAGGCTAATTAACCTTCATAAACTTATACGTCCCGCTCTGCTGTTCCGACCTGACTTTCAGGAGATATACTCCCGGCTCCAGGCTGCTGACATCGATGGATCTTCCCGATGCTGATAGCATACGCTGCCCAATGCCATTGTATACCTCCAATCGGGCGGCATCCGTCACCCCATTGACATACAGCCTGGTGGATACCGGATTAGGGTACAGGCCGGCAGGAGAGCTGATCGTATTTGTCGCAGTCTGGCTCACGGCGCCGGTGTGCATGGAGGGCATGCCCGCAGCCTGTCCAAACAATTCGATCTCTGCCAGCTGCAGGATGGATCCGCTGTTATTGGTCATAGAAAAGCGATAATATTGATAGGCCGTGGAGTTTGTAAAATTGAAGATCCTTCTTTGCAGGCGATTGGGGAAGTCTTCGTTGGTGCGTGTATCGACGGTCGTCCAGCTGCTGCCGTCATTCGAACCCTGTAATGTCCAGTTCAGCGGATCACGCTCGGGGAAGTCGTTGGCCGAGGATATCGTATAGCTTGTCACCACGTACTGTGACGGTGCCTGATATTGTATCCAGGCAGAGGGGTTGAAGGTGAGATATTTCTTATCGATGTTGTTGTCGATGAGATTGGTGTATTCCTCGCCCGTTGGGGAGCCTGTCTGATACTGGGCGCTCACGACCCCTCCGCTGAGGTCCGTGATATCGATGCCCGAAGGTACCGGGTCCGCAGGAAGTCCATTGGCCTCACGCAGCAATTGAAAGAGATGATCCGGTCTCACTACGACATAATTCGAATTCAGGGAATTCATCACATTCTTGAAATTGGTTGGCTTTACATCTGTCCAGGGTTGCGCCTGGATGATGATGAACCGGGGTGATGATCCATTCCATCCTGCGGCGGCGGCGGCAATGGCGTCTTTCATCGGCTGCTCGCCTGTACAGTAATTGCAGGACAGCGGCATACCCGGCAGGGTTTGCTTGTAAATGGTCAGCGGCCCTCCTGTGTTCTGTGCAGTCAGTCCCAGCAGGGAAGGCGCATAGGTGGCATAGCTGTCCCCGACATTCTGATTGATGCCGCCTGTGATGGTATTCCAGACGGTGACAACCCGGAACCCGGCCCGTTTGTTGTAGTCTTCGGTTTTTGTGATGAACTGGTTCAACGCTGTAGTGTTGGGGAAGTTATTGGGATAGGCATAGCCATACCCGGACGGGCCTGAGATAAGGTTGTCATTATCGGTGGCTGTCTGATAATAATAATTCAGCGCTCCGGGCATGGCATCCAGCATGGCAGGGGATAGGGTCCATCCCATGGGCACCGAGCCACGGTCCGGATTGTTCCAAAGCTTGCGCATCAGATGCTCGACGTATTGCAGGTTGTCGCCATCACTTAATATAAAGGCGACATAAATTTTATTTTGCAATGCCGGCCGGACGGGCATGGGCTTTACCGCTACCGTCCTGGATGTGCCGCTGTGCATCGTCAGGTTGGAACAATAATCGCTGGCTACTGTCGCTATCCCGTAGCTGGATGCCCTGGTGATGCCCGAACCTTCATCCGGCCACCAACCTGTGACGACGGAGCCCGCCGGCATGGAAGATAAAAAGCTGTTCAGCAGGGTACTCTCTCCCGATACGTTCGGATCCAGCCATATCACGGCGGCGCCCAGCGCAGCGGCATATTCCCGTAACCCCGCCCGGTGTGCGTCAGGGCTCAACCCGATGAGCATACGATGATCCAGATTGGGCCAGTAGGTATTGTACAAGGTCTGGTAGACTTGCAGCTTGCTGGTGAACTGTCCGCGTAGATCCATCAGGATGGGAAAATTATAAGGGGCTGCCGTCAGGCGGGCTAGTAAAGAAGGGGAAGCGATCACCGCCCGCTTATCCTTTGCCAGCATGGTGGCGAGGTTCACGGTATGTGGCTGCGCCGGATCATAGACGATAAGGCCGGCCACCTCGCTCTTGTATTTGGTGAGCACCTCCCATCTGTCCGTATGTTCCGTCCAGGTGAGCCCCAATGACTGCATCCAGGTATAGGGGCCTTCGGCAAAAGCGTCGCCTTCATAGGAGAACAGGCGCGGTTGTGTCCTGTTGACGAGGCCTTTCAGCGAGGAAAACAAATACATTTCGGCGGTATTGTCCTGATGCGCGGCGACAAAGTCCACTTTCGTATAGGCCGACCCCCGCCAAAAGACACGCAATTCGATGGCGTGATGACTAACGGGCATGGTAAAGGGCAGGGTGAAGCTGGTATAGTCGCCGGCGATGGGGAATTGCAGACGGGTCACCGCCTGATAGGCGAGGGTGGATCCCGTAGTGGCGTCCCGGACATCTATTTCCACGACGGTGTCGTTGTTGGCGGTGTTATTGTCCGTCTTCATCCTGAACTCGGCATTGTACTGTCCCGCCGTGAGAGAGGTATCATACGGACCAAAGACCATATGCTGATTAGCGGCGTCGATGCCAGTCTGGCAGAGCCAGCCATCTGTTTCCAGGCGACCGGTGTGATGGCTGATGGAAGGGCCTTCGGCTTCCCAGCGCCAGGAAGTTTCATTCAGGTAGAACAGGTCCTGGTTGCCGGCAGGCGCCGGAAAGGACGGCAGCAGCTGCCCCTGCGGCCAGGTGATCTGGGCGGAAGCGATGGTGGTTACGAACAGCTGGGAGGATAAGAGCAAGGCAATAAAAAGCGCTGTCCTGCTGGTAGAGATAGGCATGGTCGTTAGGATTTTATTCGTTAGGATAAATAGTTGCATGTGTACAAGGGGCGAGTAATGGGAATTGGAGTTCGTGCGTCAGGCCGGTGATCCAAGGTAGAAAATAATCGCCGGAACCATCCTATCGAAACTGGCGTTTTTTTATCAAATTTGTTTCATAATATATTCAATATCGATCAGGCTAAAATTTAGAAAGACATGACAGTTCGGAAAGTCAATCTTTATGCGCTGGGCGTTTATGCCTTATTGCCGGCTTTAACGCTCTTTAGCTTTATTAAAAGCCATGAAGCAGATTGGAGCTTTTTCTTTTTTATGCTGCTTTTGATATTGGTTGCCTGGGGTATTGGGGCATTTTTAGGCATTATACTCGCAGTGATCGTGAAAAGACCTCGTGTCGAGCCGTATTTGTACATGGCCAGTCAGTTCGCAGTGATATTGACTATCGGTGCATTTATACTAGCGGCCATATTTCCACGCGGGCGGCATGATGAGAATATCCGGCACGATGAAAATGTCGAAGATAATCACTCTTTTCTGAATCTTGACAAATCGATCCGCGAGACGGAGCCTCGGGATTATGTAAGAACCGCCTTTCTGGAACTGGAGTCCAAATTTTCCGATCCCAATTCCTTCCATTTGGAAAGGTATTCCTGCAGATGGAGGGACACGGTGATAGATTCGAAGCCGGATACCCTTTACTTCGTCTACTTCGTGTATCTTAAGCATAACAAGGCGCTCTATGCCCGGGTGCTCGTTATGGATAATGTTGCGGTGATCGATAAGATGGATATGGAAAAAAGGTCTGAGCTGAATGATCCATCAACGAGGGCGGGCGTCTGGGCGCGTCATGGGGACCTGGAGGATGTAAAGAAAGCTTTGAAGGTCCTTCCGGATTCGACCCGGCAGCGGGTGTTGGATGAATTGGAAGGTCATTAACTGCCAGTTACCCCGCGATAGCTCAGGGCGTAACTATATGCGCTAAAAAGGATTCGGGACTTGCCAGGAATGCATCCTTACACTCTTGTGAACAAAGCCCATACAATTTGCCTTTGTATTCTGTACTGTCTTCCAGCCCTGCCGACAAGGGGGCCCCGCATTTAGGGTCTTTTGGATAGTCGAACTTCAGTTTTTTCAGATCTTCGGCAGCAGCCTTTGTGGCATGGCCCATCGCGGATGAAGCATTGGCCTGCGGCATCGAAGTCGCCTCCGATGAGCAACCCTGGATAGCCGTCCATCCAAGGAGGCCGATGGCATAGAATATTTTTCTCATAAAATGGCTATTATGCCCTGAAAATACGGCAGATCAGTTGATAAATAAAGCCGGTGGTCAAATAAACAGGAAGAGGGGGGGAAATCTACGCTCAGGCGACAAACCTGTCGGCAATGGTCAGTAGTTCCTCGGCATGGAAAGGTTTCTGAAAATAGGCATCGGCCCCGGCCTGTTGGGCGATCAAAGCCAGGTCTCCATGAACGCTGAAATAGATCACGGGTATCGAACGATAGACAGGATGTGCTTTAAGCATTTTTATGGCATCGAAACCATTAACTCCGGGCATAAAATGATCCATAAAGATCAGGCCTGGTTGAAAGGTGTCAATGGCGTCGGTCAAATTTTTCAGAGGATCACAGCCGAGCAATGGCAAGACATCAAAACCACGTCTTCGAAGAAGAATATTACAAATTAACAAGTGGTCCGGATCATCGTCTACAATCAGGACTTTTTTACGGTTTTCCATCGTTTTCCCTGTTGATAGAGGCTTTTAAATTTCCAATAAATATACGTACAACTATACATGTCAACGGTTATCTTTTTTTGGGGTACGATCTTTCAGGATGTTGGATCGATGCAGATCTATCGCCTGACCGATGGCTCTGCTGATATTACTTTCCTTCCCTCCCTCCTTATGTACCCACGAACCCTCTTTATTTATCAGTTGCAATTCCGGAAGAAGGGGAGATTCAGTCGTATGGATATGCCGGATGTTTCGAACAATACAGGTGTTCTCAGCAGTCATTTCTATCTCCGCGCTCAAATGCACCTGGAGTGTCTCTTGTATGATGTCATATAGAAATGATATTGTGAAAAACAATTGCTCCATACTAATAATATACAAACTACCGTGCCAAGAAATCCCTTTTTCGACTATTGCTACATCCAAAGACATTCCATCGATGATACCTAACCGATGAAATTAACGTATAATTATATATGCGGGAAAAAATATTTTATCGTGACCCTGAGCTTTGGGGATCTTAAGCCTGCGCCAGATATCTGCGAACCATATCTATCAACCCATCGACAACAAAAGGCTTTCTAAGATAATTATCCGCCCCTGCCTGTTTTGCAAGCTGGACAATATCGTCCCGGCCGGAAAAATAGATGACCGGGATCTTCTTAAATTCTGAATGAGATTTAAGCATTCGGATAAGGTCCATTCCACAAATTCCCCGCATATCGTGTTCCAAAAAGATCAGCTCCGGCCGGAATGTTCCAACTGCTTCCTCCAACTCTTCCATTTTCTCACACCCCGCCAGGGTTAGCACTTCATAGCCCTTTCTTCTCAATACAATGTTGCATATAAGCAAATGATCAAGGTCATCATCAATTAACAAGATTCGCTTTATCTCCGCCATGACAATCAATAATTTGCGGGAACACAATTATAAAGGCCGCCAAACCTGTGCCAGATATTTTATTCAGGAGCTATCTCCTAACCAGCGTATTAGGGTCTATCGCCGATGCGGAAAGCCGAAACCTTTGAAAGATGGGGAATTTATTGCTCAATTGAAGCAGAAGGCCGATAAGCAAATCTTTTTGTAAATTTATTATACCGAAGCAAATCAATAAGTCATGGTTTTATCTGTCAATGGTATAAAGCATGAAGTATCGGCAGATCCTAACGTCGCGTTGTTGACTGTATTGCGCAATGATCTGGATTTGACTGGCAGCAAATATGGCTGCGGGGTTGGGGCTTGTGGCGCCTGTACGGTGCTGATCAACGGCAACCCCACGCGTTCCTGTATCACGCGCATCGACTCCCTGGCGGGCAAAGAAATTACCACCATCGAAGGTCTTGAGAAAAATGGCAGGCTTCATCCTGTACAAGAAGCTTTTCTGACCATAGATGCTTTTCAGTGTTCCTATTGCGCACCGGGTATGATCCTGTCCGCGGCAGCGCTGCTGAATACCAATCCGTCACCTTCCGAAGACGCCATTGCAAAGGCAATGAACGGCAATGTTTGCCGCTGCGGAACATATCCTTACATTGTAAAAGCCATTAAGCTGGCTTCCAAATCGAGTAAATAGCTGACGATGGAGAATCCCTCTTTTATATTAACGCGGCGTAAGTTCCTTAAGCTCACCGGAGGTGGACTGGTTGTGGCCTTTGTGTTAAAAGACCTTCTGTCTTTTGCCGATGAAACATTGCCATCGGGGCCGGCGGCGATCCCCACCGGCGAAGTAGGAGCGTGGATACATATCGGAGAAGACGGGCTTATCAGTGTATATACGGGCAAAGTAGAGTTTGGTCAGAATATACGTACCTCCCTGTCGCAGATCGTAGCGGAAGAATTGAAGGCGCCGTTGTCATCCATCAAAATGGTCATGGGTGATACTGACCTTGTGCCTTACGATGCGGGCACTTTTGGCAGCCGGACTACTCCGCAAATGGGCACTCAATTGCGTAAAGCTGCGGCCACCGCCCGGCAGGCGCTGATAGAAATGGCCGCTAAGAGCTGGAACACGACGACTGCCTGCCTGTCCGTCGAGAACGGCATGGTCGTGCATTGTGAGACGCATCAGACCATCGGCTATGGCGCCCTGACAAAGGGACAACAAATACTGCGCACTATATCGGACAATGTTCCTGTAATTCCGGCAAAGGATTGGAAGGTGGCAGGCAAGACGGCGCCAAAGGTGGATGGGCGGTCTTTTATCACCGGCAAACACGCGTACGTCTCGGACATGAAAGTGCCGGATATGCTGTACGGCAAAGTGCTGCGGGCGCCGTCATACAATGCGAAGCTGGTTGCTGTCGACCTGGCGAAAGCCAAGGGTATGTCCGGGGTGACCGTGGTGAGGGACGAAGACTTCATCGGCGTTGTTGCACCGGATGTGGTTACTGCCGGAAAAGCCTTACAGCTTATCGATGCCCAATGGCAGGAAGAGAAAGACCAGCCTGCCACGGCGGATATTTTCGATTACCTGGTAAAAAATACCACCCGGGAGGAGGGCGCCGGCGATAAAAATGGGGATGTGGAAGCAGGGCTCGCCGGTGCGGACTTTCGACATTCGCAAACCTATCATGTAAATTATATCGCTCATGTGCCGCTGGAGACAAGAGCGGCGCTCGCGGGATGGAGCGATGGGAAGCTTACGGTGTGGACGGGAACACAACGGCCATTCGGTGTACAAGAGGAGCTTGCCCGTGTTTTTAAGCTTAACAAAGAAAAGATACGGGTGATAGTGCCCGACACAGGGTCCGGGTATGGTGGAAAGCACAGCGGTGAGGCCGCCATCGAAGCCGCCAGGCTGGCAAAGGCCGCCGGGAAGCCCGTTAAGATTGTCTGGACCCGGGAGGAAGAGTTTACCTGGGCCTACTTCAGGCCGGCCGGAGTGATCGAGGTGGCGGCCGGTGTAAAAAAGGATGGAACCATTACCAGCTGGAAATTTACCAACTACAATTCAGGCAGCCCCGGAATGGACACGCAATACAAAACTGTCAATAAGCAGGTAACCCACATTCCTTCAAAGACGCCTTTGAGACAAGGCTCTTACAGGGCGCTGGCGGCAACTGGGAATGTGTTTGCCCGCGAAAGCCACATGACGGATCTTGCCCGAGGGATAAAGATGGACTCTCTCGCATTCCGGCTGAAAAATTTAGAGGATGACAGGTTCAAAGCGGTGCTCCAGGCCGCCGCCAGGGCCTTCGGATGGGATAAGCCCAAGGCGCCCGGCCATGGCTATGGCATTGCAGGAGCTTTTGAGAAGGGCGGTCATATAGCCACCTGCGCGGAGGTGCTGGTGAATGAGGACAAGGAAGTAAAGATACTCCGTATAACGCAGGCGTTTGAATGTGGCGCTATCGTTAACCCACACCATCTCGAAAACCAGATAATGGGCGCCATCATCCAGGGGCTTGGCGGCGCACTCTTTGAGAAAATTGATTTTGCCGCTGGAAAAATATTGAATGCAAGCCTGGCTGCATACAGGGTTCCCCGCTTCGGCGACGTGCCGAAAATTGAAGTAGTGCTCATCGATCGGAAAGATCTGCCCTCCGCCGGCGCCGGAGAAGCAGGGATCGTAGGAGTCGCGCCTGCTGTTCGTAATGCCATTCTGGATGCCTCCGGCACAGGGATTGCTACCTTGCCCATGATCCCCAATGGGACACTGCGTTAACGGAAGCCTCCGCCAGGATGGGACGCTTCAGCGTTTGTATTCGAACAGCTCTATCAAATTGCCGGAGGGATCTTCCAGGAGGATCTGGTTCCCGCCGACACCCACTATCAGCTCGTTACGGAATTTTGCTTTTTTGCTTCTCAATTCCGCCATTACTTTCTCCAGATCGTCAACCACGATATGTATCCTGTTCCAGCCGCCGGGAGTCTGAACAGTTCCATCCGGCATTGGCTGGCCTCCTCCCCCCGGGCCAGGTTTGGTCAGCAGCAAACGAAGGTCATCTCTGCTGATGATGGCAAAGGACGGCGCCGGATGCATGTCTGTTTTGAAGTTTAAATATTCAGTGTAAAATGAAATCGCTGCATCCACATCGTTGACGATATACCGGACGGCAAAGCCCATTGAGGGAGATGGCATGATAATTTTGTTTTAGAATGAAGCAATGGTATATTCGGGGAGAGGGTAGCTTAAGTTATGAAATAATTATAGAACCATGAGTAAAAAATTTATTTTTCTTTTCCTTTTATGGCAAGGATCTATTGGTATTGTACACGGTCAAATACAGACCACGACCGTTGCGGACGGGGTTCAACGCATCGTTTACGGTGATCCCGATAAGCTCACTCCCTACTCTTTTTGTGAGAATAAGCCCCTGGCCGATGAAATGGCAGTCCTGCCCAAGGGTGGCCTGCCCTTCCGCTTGAATGATATCAATATAAGGGTGAATCAGCGGGGGACTGTCGTGGAGATACCGTTGGGGGATAGTGAGCAGATCTACGGCCTGGGTATGCAAATAGGCAGCTTTGATCAACGAGGTTTAAAAAAGCGCCCTATCGTCAACGACAACCCGCTGAATGACCTGGGGTATACGCATGGTCCCACTACTTTCTATTTATCGAACAAGGGGTATGGTATATTGATCAATACGGCCCGTTACACCACCTTCTATTTTGGTACTACCAGCAAGCTGGCCGGCAGCGCGGACACGGCCACCGGTGGGGGCGGGTCGGTGCAGGAGCTGTATAAGAGCAGGGCCGGCGCCGGCTATGTCACGGTAGATATTCCGGGCGCAAGAGGCATAGATGTATTTGTATTCAACGGGCCCGATATAAAGACAGCCCTGCAGCGGTACAATTTGTTCTCAGGCGGCGGCGCCCTGCCTGCTATCTGGGGCCTGGGGATAAAGTACCGGGTCAAAGCAGATTTTAGCCAGGGTCAGGTAGACGCCTTGGCGGCTTATTTTCGAAGCCATCATATGCCGTGCGACGTGCTTGGACTGGAGCCCAAATGGCAGACTGCGTCGTATTCCTGCTCTTATGTTTGGAATGACAAGCTGTTCCCTACGCACGACCGGTTCATCGACAGCATGGCCAAAATGGGGTTTCATCTCAATTTATGGGAGCATGCGTTCACTTCACCCGTATCTCCGCTATTTGAGGTGTTGAAAAACAAGGCGGGGGATTATAAGGTTTGGAACGGCCTGGTGCCCGACTTTGCGGATACTGCCGCACAGCGCCTGTTTGCCGACTACCATCAAAAGACATTCGTGGAGAAGGGAATCTCGGGATTCAAGCTGGATGAATGTGATAATTCAAACCTGGCCGAGGGTCATGCTACCTGGAGCTTCCCGGAACTAAGCACTTTCCCCTCCGGCTTGTCGGGCGAGCAAATGCATGCTGTATTTGGATTGTTGTACCAGCAAACGATATTCGATATTTATAAAAAACTGAACCGCCGCACCTACCTGGACGTCCGGGCTTCCAACGATTTTGCTGCGAGCTATCCGGCTGCCATGTACAGCGATACCTATGATCATCATCAATACATTGGCATGATCGCGACAGCCGGATTTTCAGGAATGCTGTGGTCGCCGGAGGTAAGAGAGTCGTCCTCCATTACGGATCTGATGCGTCGCAGCCAGTCAGCTGTACTATCCGCCCAGACTTTGTTCAACTCATGGTATTTACGAAATCCACCCTGGCTGCAGATCAATATAGATAAGAATAATCACAACATTCTGATGGACAGCGCCCGGATCGTCGAGGCGCAAATGCGGAAGCTGCTGGAGTTCCGGATGAGCCTTGTGCCTTATTTGTACAATGCTTTTGCACAGTATCATTTTAAGGGAATACCTCCCTTCAGAGCACTGGTGATGGATTATCCGGAAGATAAGAATACGTTCAACCTTCCCGATGAATATATGATCGGGGATGATATCCTGGCGGCGCCTTTGACCGCGGAGGAGACCGGGCGTAAGGTCTATTTGCCTGCCGGAGTATGGTATGATTTCAATACGAATGAGCCATTGAAAGGAGGCAGGACATATACGATCCATCCGACGATGACGCAGCTTCCTATTTTCATCAGGGCGGGTGCGATCCTGCCACTGGCCAGGCCGGTGGAGCATATAGCGCCCGATAGTCAGTTTGACATTACCTGTTATGTCTATGGCGGTGAGGATGCACAGGGAAGCTTATTCGAAGATGATGGGTATACGTTCGACTATGAGAAAGGCGATTATAATAATGTCTATTTGACCTGGAAGGATCAGAAAGGCGCCGTGAACAGAAAAGGAGCTTTTAAAAAGAAGAAATACAATATCATCGGGTGGAAGGTGATCAGGTGATCCATAGTCGTCGCCGCCTGGTCCTGGCCGGGAAACTGAGCCGTCCAGACAAGTAAATTGAGCTATAGGCGACATTGGCCCCGGGCGCTGTTACTGATCTTTGTGCTGTTAATTCATAATATAACAGCTATGACAACAGTAACAAAGACAGCCCTGGGTAAAAACGGTCCGCTTGTATCCAGGCTTGGATTAGGATGTATGCGTATGTCGCCCGTTTGGGGCGCTCCGGGAAAAGACGAAGATGAAAGCATTGCTACCATCCGGATGGCATTGGACAGTGGCATTAATTTCCTGAACACCGGCGATTTTTATGGCAGCGGCCACAATGAGCTGCTGGTGGGTAAAGCCATCAAGGGCAGGAGGGACGATGCTTTTTTGAGTGTCAAGTTCGGTGCGATCATCTACGGTGGTAAATTTATCGGGTTGGATCTGCATCCCTTATCCATCCGAAACTTCATCGACTATTCTTTAGTGCGTCTGGGCGTAGAGACGATAGATCTTTATCAGCCGTGCAGGTTGGATAATGTCGTGCCGGTGGAAGATGTGATAGGGACGGTCGCCGACCTGATCAGGGAAGGAAAGGTGCGTTATCTGGGGGTATCTGAAATAAATGCAGCACAGCTGCGCAAGGCCCATAGCATATATCCCGTAACGGCGTTGGAAATAGGCTATTCGCTGGCCGATCGGGAGATAGAACGGGAGCTTCTTCCCACGGCAAAAGAGCTGGGGATTGGAGTGGTAGCCTTTGCCAATACGGCCGAAGGGTTGCTCACCGGTGAACTGAAAGCGCCTCTGCCGGCGGGTGACTATCGGGGGCACTTCCCGCGCTTCCAGGGAGAAAATCTGATAAAGAACCTTGCGAGAGTCGAGGTATTGAAAACAATGGCCAGGAAGAAGGGATATACTCCGGCACAGCTGGCGATAGCCTGGGTAAATGCGCAGGGCGATGATATCATGCCATTGGTGAGCATGAGCCAGCGGTCACGGCTGCCGGAAAATGTACAGGCGCTCGGGATCAGGTTTACGCCGGAGGAGATGGATATCCTGAACACCCATTTTGCACCGGGAGCGATTGCCGGTGGCACATACCTGCAGCGATAGGACTTTCGGGGGCTCCTTGAATTTACATATCTTTATATAGTGCCTAGTTCAACCGAAATAATTCCGGGAGTTGTCTTTTACTCGTTTTATTCGACCATGCGAAAGGAGAAAGCATGTTTCCTGGAGAACAATATCCTCGTCTTACAGGTGTCGGGGCAGTTTTTGCTGGAAACCGCCAGTCAAAGGGTCTCTATGAGGCGGGGAGAGATGTTGCTGATACGAAAAAATCAATTGGGAACGATCACTAAGACGCCCCTGGATGGGGAGGACTACCAAACCATTGTCATTTGTCTTAAAGAAGACCTGCTCAGGGGGATGGCCCTGGAGGAGCAGATAGAAGTACGGAAGAAATACAGTGGTCCACCCAATATTCTCATCCCGGGCAACGATTTTCTGCGTGGCTTTTTCCAATCCGTGATGCCTTATGTGCGTCATCCGGAAGAAAAGTTAGCGACAGACATGGGTACGCTGAAAGTGAAAGAGGGGGTGCAATTATTGCTGCATGCCGTACCTGAGCTCCGGGAATTCCTGTTTGACTTTTCCGATCCGTATAAGATCGATCTGGAGAAATTTATGCTTGGTAATTTTCATTTCAATGTGCCGGTGGAAAAATTCGCGCGCCTGACAGGGAGGAGCCTGGCGGGGTTCAAACGTGACTTCCAAAAAACATTTGGTATGGCGCCCCGGCAGTGGTTGCAGGAAAGACGGCTGACGGAAGCCCGTCATCTTATAGAAAAGAAGAACAAGAAACCGTCGGCCATCTATCTTGATCTGGGGTTTGAGAGTCTATCGCATTTCTCGCATTCCTTTAAGAAGAAGTTTGGGAAGGCGCCTACGGGGTAAGAACCACGGGCGTCTTATGGGTTTGTGTTATATGTAAATGCATATAATGGTGATTAAAAGATCCATTTTTATACGTATTTAGATATAAAATATGAAATTTGGATAAAATTATATTTAAAAGCATATAATTATTTATCTTTGAATAAGATTATATCGAAAAGCGTATACAATGAAATCGTTACCCGTTTTTTTGAAAACCAAACGGAAAGAAGCCGGTCTTACTCAGCAGGAGTTTGCCGCAAAGGCGGGCGTGGCTTTAACAGTGATTAGAAAGATAGAACAAGGACAAACTGACCTGCAACTGGAAAAAGTTAACCAGGTGCTAAAGATGTTTGGTCATGTCCTCGCGCCTGTGAGTTTAAAACAGTTTTCAAAAAATGAGACAAGCGAAGATATATTATAAAGAAGATCTCGCCGGGTACTTGACTGAAACGGATAATGGCGTGTATGTATTCCAGTACGAACCCGAATATGTGCAGAACCACGCTGATCAATTTTTGGCATTCACCATGCCTGTACGAGAAGCACCTTATAAAGATAAAAGACTATTCCCTTTTTTTGAGGGCCTTGTTCCGGAAGGATGGCTCTTAGATATCGCTTCGAAGAACTGGAAGCTGAATCCAAACGACCGGATGGGACTATTGCTTGCCTGCTGTGAGAATTGTATCGGTGCAGTAAGCGTAAAACCCATTGATCCCGACCATGAATAACCGTTGTCTATATTGCTATCAGGGCCTGAACGTGGGAGAGGTCGATTTTCATCCGTCGTGCAGTAAAGCGTTTTTCGGAACAGAAGTGCCTCCGGCACTTGGCTATAGCCTGGACCAAATGGCAGAACTGGCAGCCTGCGTTGTACAGCGAAGTGTGACTGTGCCAGGCGTGCAGCCCAAACTTTCCCTCACATTAGTTAAAAATGTGTTGGAGGATGGTGCCAGGGGGCGTCTCACCGTTGTGGGAGCATTAGGCGGAAATTACATCCTTAAACCGCCCAATCCCGATTATCCGGAGATGCCAGCCAACGAACACCTTACCATGCGGATGGCCGAGTCGTTCGGCTTACGGGTAGTACCTTCCAGCCTAATCCGATTGTCATCAGGTGAACTTGCCTACATTACCAAACGCATAGATAGGACAGCAGCAGGCGAAAAAATTCACATGCTCGATATGTTCCAGATACTGGAAGCCGTTGATAAATACAAAAGCTCCATGGAGAGAGTGGGTAAAGCTATAGCCCGATATGCGGAGAATACGCTCCTGGATTTGGCCAACTTTTTCGAGCTCACCGTTTTCTGCTTTCTCACGGGCAACAACGATATGCACCTGAAAAACTTTTCGATGATCATGCAAAGCGACAGCACCTGGGACCTGGCCCCGGCTTATGACCTGCTGAACGTAAGCATCGTCAATCCTGGCGATCCCGAAGAATTGGCTCTTCCGATCGATGCCAGAAAAAGTAAGCTTAGTCGAGCCCGCTTCACAACATTTGGCCAGGGCCTCGGGCTTAATAGGCGGCAGATAGAAGGCGTGTTTAGCCGGCTGTTAAAGAATGAGAACGCAGCTGCAGATTTGATAGAGATATCTTTTTTGACGGACGCATTCAAAAAGAAATACGCAGGGCTATTGACAGAGCGTTATGACCGAATACGATTTTAGGGTTGGCCCACTGTAATCTTACATCACTTCAAAAAATTGTTCAAATAGGTCAGGATCGTTAGGGTCTGCATCATCAGGCTTACATGTCCCTGGCCAGGAACAATGGCTAATTGCGATGCCGGCATTGGCCCCATATCGGCAGCAACACCACCTCCCAGCAATTTATATGTTTTTATCAGCTCCATTTTATCCAGCCCGTCATTGTCGCCCGATATGATCAGTACAGGTGCGGAAATCTTTGAAATATTGGAGTCGCCGAAGTCGAATGGCACC
>Ga0157370_10002361_pt1 | contig 22770 bp, 23 predicted proteins | sample C35metaG_FD_113463 | JGI IMG/M metagenome (GOLD analysis project Ga0157370, IMG submission 113463) | Corn rhizosphere microbial communities from Kellogg Biological Station, Michigan, USA - C3-5 metaG | ecosystem: Host-associated > Plants > Roots > Rhizosphere > Soil | place: USA: Michigan...
ACCGCTGGTGCCGAACTCAATCATGATGATGTTAAAGCACTGCTGGAACGGCCGGAAATAAAATACCTGAGTGAAATGATGAATTTTCCTGGTGTGCTTCATCAGGATGAAGAGGTAATGAAAAAAATTGCATCTGCACATGAATTGGGTAAGCCTGTAGATGGTCACGCGCCAGGCTTACGTGGTGATGCCGTTCAACAATATATTGATGCCGGAATCTCAACGGATCATGAGTGTTTTACTGCCGAGGAAGCTTTGGATAAGCTCGAAAGAGGCATGAAAATCCTGATCCGCGAAGGAAGTGCTGCAAAAAACTTCGAAGCCCTGATTGACTTATTGAATGACTGGCCGGAAATGATGATGTTTTGCAGTGACGATAAACATCCGGATAGTTTAGTAGAAAGCCATATTAATGCGCTTTGCGCAAGAGCCGTTGCTAAAGGAATCGATGTATTTAAAATACTGCAAGCAGCCTGTATCAATCCTATCCTTCACTATAAACTGGATGTTGGTACATTGCAAATAGGTGATTCGGCAGATTTTATCCTTGCTCAAAATTTAACAGATTTTAAGATACATCAAACTTATATAGATGGCATTCTACTTGCTGAAGATGGAAAAGTTCAGGGAGAATGGGTAATGCATGTGGAAGATCGGGAGGCCGTTAATCAGTTCAACTGTAGTGTTAAAGCTAAAAATGATTTTGTCTTTCAATTTACAGGTCAGGAAGAAATTCTAGTAATCGAAGCTTTGGATGGTCAGTTGATTACCAATAAGCTTTCTGCTAAACCCAAAGTCTTGAATGGAAATATCATCAGCGATCTGGAGAATGATGTGTTAAAAATGGTAGTGGTTAACCGCTATCATGATGCGCCGATTGCTGTATCTTTTGTTAAAAACTTCGGTTTAAAGCATGGGGCTATTGCATCAAGTGTAGCGCATGATAGCCATAACATTATCGCTGTTGGCGCAGACGACAAAAGTATTTGCGAAGCGGTAAATCTAATCATTAAAGAAAAAGGCGGAGTGGTAGCCTTGGGGAATGGTAAGGAAGAGGTTTTAGCTTTACCTGTTGCTGGATTAATGAGCAATCAAAATGGATATGAGGTAGCAGATTGTTATACTTCAATTGACCATTTTGCAAAAAATTTGGGATCGACGCTTCAAGCACCATTTATGACACTTTCATTTATGGCCTTATTGGTTATTCCGAGGCTAAAGCTGAGCGATAAGGGTTTATTTGATGGAGATGAGTTTCGGTTTGTTTAAGAAAATCGTTATTTGAGCACTTATAATACTGTATTAAGTTTAGTGGGATGGTCAACAACACATCTATTCCACTACAAAAACCTCCGCCAAAGGATTAAAAAGATAGATCCGTTTATCATCTAAACACACACACCGATAGCGCTTTCTGATTCGTTCTCCTTTGGTAAACCTTCGTCCGTCTTTTATCCTGAAGTGGGTATTCAAGCTTAATTGTTCCAGATGTAGGGTTTCAGTTTTTTCAGGATCGTACTTTTTTAATGCCCTGGAGAGGTGCAAATCTGAACAACTGGATGCCGCCGGGTTAGCCATATAATTGTTGATTGCCCTATGGATATCTTCAGGAAAAACCTTCATCTCGAAAAAGGGTACCATCATTCGCTGAAAGTTTTTTTTCCATTCGGAACCATGCGGCTTCACCTTGTTTTTAAAATCATTCCAGGTGAGTAAGTGTGCAAACTCGTGTACGGTCGTTACCAGAAACGCATAATGATTGAGGTTGAAATTTACGGAAATCCGGTGCCCTTTATCACGATAGGGATGGCGGTAATCGCCAAGCTTCGTTGAACGGGTTTTAGAAATTTTGAATTCGCACTGAAAATAATCGATCCACCTTGCAATTAGCGTTGCTGCTTCCGCAGGCATGTATTGCGCTAAAATATCGACTTTCTCCATTTAACCGCAAAGTTCGCAAAGTTTTTCGCAAAGAAGGAAAGAAAAGTTATAGGTTATCTGCAACAAAAGAGTTTTTTTAAATCACCTGAGGCACCTAAGCTAAAATTACTTAATGATCCAAGGTTTAACCGCAAAGCTCGTAAAGTTTTACGTAAAGAAGAAAATAAAAGTTATAGGTTGTTTAAACAAAGATAGTTTTTTCGCATCACCTAGGCACCTAAGCTAAATTACCTAATGATCCAAAGTTTAACCGCAAAGCTTACAAAGTTTTTCGCAAAGAAGGAAAGAAAAGTTAGATCGCATAAGGTTTTTTGATCTTCATTACTGGCTAACGGTGAGCTTATGAAGAAGGAGGAAAATCAGATTTCGCAAATTAGTTATAGGCCATTTACAACTCGCTTTAGCCCATCTTTTAAACGACTAACATTAAAATTCATTAACAACCCTAATTTGTAATTACCAAGTTTCATATAAGTTAAAGTCTGAGCCAAGTGAATATCATTCAAAGCTTCAACACTTTTCAATTCCAAAACTAACTTCTCCTCAATTAAAAGATCAATTCTATATCCACATTCCAGTCGAACCTCTTCAAAAATGAGTGGCATAATTTTTTCCTTCTCCACCTTCAAACCAGATTGTACAATTTTGTAGTACAGGCATTCCTTGTAGGCACTTTCCAATAAGCCAGGACCTAAAGCTGTATGGACTTCGATTCCTAAACCAATTACAAGTCTTGATAATTCATTCTCATCCATATTTGATATTAGCTTTGCGTTCATTGCGACCTTTTTCTTAGCGTACTTTGCGGTTAAACGAACTTACTCTTCCGATGGAAATAACGATGCCAACACCATCTTAATCTCGCCAAAAGAATAATCCTTCCCTAAAAAATCTCGGATTGTTGCCATAGATTTCGTTTTCTGACTCTCCACCGCATCGCTTATATTTTTAATTCTATTCGGCTTTACCAATTTAGCGACATCCAGTTGTTGAGTGGACACATAGTAAGCTAAATGCCCCTCAATAGTTCCGACTGAAAAACCACGTTCCTTCGCTATTTCTTCCAGTGTTTTTCCCTGTTCATAAAGTTCAAAACTGACAAGCTTCGTATCAATTTTCGGCTCCTTCTTTTTCTTCTCTACTGCTGATTTTACTTTAAGTGTTTCACCTTTTAACTGAATGGCCTTTTGTAATTGTTGATTCCGCTCAGAAATGTTCAGTAACGCATCGGTATCTGCTTTACTAAATTCTTTTCCATCAATAATTGCCTGCAACAAAGCCTTACTTTTATGGATTTTTTTGAGCTGTTCATATACCAGAATTTCTAATTCCAGTAATTCAGTTAAGTAGGTCTTAACTTGTTTTTCCTGCTTTATGGCCTCAATATGGTTCAATAGCCGATCGGAAACCGCTTTAATCAACGGACTAAAGTATTTTAATGCAGCCCCCACCCTTTTTGAAACATTGAATAGCGTATGTTCTGTCTGCTCTCCAAACAGGCTCTTTAACTGATTAATAAATGTATCTCCGGTAGCGGCAATTTTTTGAAAATCCCGATAAAGTTCCATTGTCCAGTCATCGTAATGTTGCTTGGTTGATTTTTCTCCTTTATCAAAAGTCTGAACATGTTCTTTCATGTAATAGCGAACGAGATTTAGATCAAAGGCCCCTAATAAATAAGTCTTAATAAAATCATAGCTCTCAGAACTGATCTGCTGATTGAGCACATCATTAGTCTGCTTGGTTTTGGAGAAGTAATGGATATTCTGATCCTGCTGCAGGCCTGTTTCCCTTAAATGCGAAGTTAAAACCAAACCATTTAGTGAACGCAAGCGCGAAAGTGCAACATAAGCCTGACCAGGTGCAAAAGCATCACCAATATCAATAATCGCTTTATCAAAAGTCAAACCCTGACTTTTATGTACCGTGATTGCCCATGCCAGTTTAATTGGATATTGTACAAATGAGCCGGCAACATTTTCAGCAATTTCGTTAGTTGCTTCGTTCAATTTATATTTTACATTCTCCCAGGTATATGGGGAAATAGTTATGATTATTTTTTCTTCCGGAAGTTCAATTTCGATTTTATCCTTTTCAATATGATGCACTACTCCTATTTTGCCATTATAATAACGCTTTTCTGCCGTCATATCATTTTTAATGAACATAATTTGAGCACCTACTTTAAGCTCCAGGCTTTTATCGTTAGGATACGCATACTCATTAAAATCGCCGGTAATTTTAGCATCGAAGAAATAAGATTTTGTGTTTAGCTGGGTTAGCCGTTCCCGGTTAATGGTATCAGCTTTGTTATTGTGCGTGGTGAGGGTGATGTAGTTATCGTCAGCCTGAGGTTTAAAATCCTGCTTAAAATGTTGCCTTAATAAGGCAGTATCATCAGGGGTAATCTGGTTATTCCGAAGGTTATTGAGGAGGTTAATAAATACAGAATCATCCTGACGATAAATTTTATCCAACTCAATATATACCGGCGGATGATCTTTCAGGGCCAGCGCATCGAAAAAATAAATACTTTTATAAAAGCCAGCCATTACCCGCCACTCATCGTTTTTAACTACTGGCGGTAACTGATGTAAATCGCCAATAAATAGCAACTGAACGCCTCCAAAAGGCACATTTCTATTTCTGCGAATGTATCGCAAAGTAAAATCAATGGCATCAAGCATATCTGCACGCAACATACTTACCTCATCAATTACCAGCAATTCCAGTTCCTGAATCATACGCCTTTTATTGCCTTGCATATTTAAATGCTTCACAATTGTTCGAGGTGTATTAAAGTTAAAAGTGATATTCTGGTTGATAATATTTGCTGCAGCATCCGGAAAAAATGCACCAAAAGGCAACTGAAAAAGCGAATGGATGGTAACCCCTGATGCATTAATTGCAGCAATCCCCGTTGGCGCGCAAATCACTGCCTTTTTGTGCGTAAGCTGTATTAATTTTCGCAGAAAAGTCGTTTTACCTGTACCTGCTTTTCCGGTCAGGAAAACGTGCTTTGATGTATAATTTACAAATTTCGCCGCAATTTCTGCTGGCATAGATGTTTCTTCTAATTCTGGCATTATTAAAAAAGATTTCGGTTGCTTAATTTTGAAGGGATGATTAAAGCTAACAATTTTAGCACAAAAATAGGCATGATTTAAAGAATTTCAGGATTATTTTCAGTTTTTGACTGTACTCTTTGGTTGAAACCCAAGGGTAATAATTAATTTAATTAAAATTTAGCCATGGGTTGAAACCCATAGCTGGAATATATTTTATCCAGACTGGGCGCACAATTATAACTTGCCCATAATAAAACAATTAACCAGTTTTTCTTATCTTTGCTGCCTGATGAAACAAAATTATTCAAATAATATCGCCGTTAAATTCCTTTAACCAGGTTTCATCGCCCTTTTTACCCAAAATTTATTATGCTTCACCCTGAAATAGAAAAACGTAAAACATTTGCCATTATTAGTCACCCTGATGCGGGCAAGACCACTTTGACGGAAAAATTCCTTCTCTTTGGCGGTGCCATCAACACGGCTGGTGCGGTAAAACGTAACAAGGCAAATCAGAGCAATACTTCCGATTTTATGGAGATTGAGAAACAACGTGGTATCTCCGTGGCAACCTCAGTAATGGGTTTTGAATATAGTGGCAAACGCATCAACATTCTGGATACGCCTGGTCATAAGGATTTTGCGGAAGATACTTATAGAACCTTATCTGCCGTAGATAGTGTTATTTTAGTGGTAGATTGTGTGAAGGGCGTAGAGGAGCAAACGGAAAAGCTAATGTCTGTTTGCAGAATGCGGAACACACCGGTAATTATTTTCATCAATAAAATGGATAGAGAGGGTAAAGATGCTTATGATTTATTAGATGAAATTGAAGAAAAACTAAACATTAGCTTGTGTCCGCTTTCATGGCCTATCGGTCAGGGACATACATTTAAAGGTGTTTACAGTATTTACAACAAGCATTTAAATTTATTCAATTCTGATAAAACTAAAGTAACCGATTCTGTTGTAGCGGCAAATGACCTGAATGATCCATCATTATTAAATTACCTTAAAGAAAACGAAATCAACAACCTAAAAGACGATGTTGAATTGGTTGATGGTATTTACGGTAAAATCGATAAAGATTTATATACAGAAGGTTTAGTTGCACCCGTATTTTTTGGAAGTGCGATCAACAACTTCGGAATCAAGGAACTTTTAGATACTTTTATTGATATCGCTCCAAGTCCACGTCAACGTGAAGCCGAAGAACGTGATGTACTGGTAGAAGAGAAAAATTTCAGTGGCTTTGTATTTAAAATTCACGCCAACTTAGATCCTAAACACCGCGATAGAATTGCCTTCCTAAGGATTTGTTCTGGTAAATTTGAAAGAAACAAATTTTATTACCACACCCGTCAGGATAAGAAATTAAAATTCTCTAATCCGATGGATTTTATGGCCAATGAGAAAAGTATTGTGGAAGAAGCCTGGCCAGGCGATGTTGTAGGTTTATATGACAGTGGAAACTTCAAAATCGGCGATACCCTTACTGAGGGCGAAAAATTGCAGTTCAAAGGAATCCCGAGCTTCTCGCCATCTATTTTTAAAGAGGTGGAAAATATGGACCCGATGCGTACCAAGCAATTGGAAAAAGGAATTGAGCAGTTAACGGATGAAGGCGTTGCACAGTTATTTGTAATGCAGCCCGGAAACAGAAAAGTAATTGGTGCCGTTGGTGAACTTCAGTTCGAAGTAATAAACTTCCGTTTGGAACACGAATACGGTGCTAAATGTCGTTTCAGAACATTGAGCTATACCCGATCTAGCTGGGTAACATCATCCGACAGGAAAAAACTTGAAGAATTTGTAAAACGGAAACAACAGCATATTGGCTTTGATAAAGAAGCGAATCCGGTGTATTTGGCAGATAGCGAATACATGATCAACCTCACGAAACAGGATTATCCTGATATTGAATTCCATAAAACAAGCGAATTTAAGAGCTAAAAGAGCCATTAGTCTGGAGTCTTTAATCAAATAAATTGAGATACAATCCTCGCTGGTTTTTGAAAACCTGCGAGGATTTTTTATGATAAAACGATGTTCAGACCTCTAACGCGGCAAGTATTAAATTTCGGTATAAAAATCAATGAACCGTAGTATCAAAGATATTGTTCTGCTAAGGAGTTAATGGAATTAAATTCAAAATCAATGGCTTGGTGAATGTTGCCTGCCAGGGAGTAAAAAGGAGAAACAATGAACAACATAACGGGAAAAGATCTAATCGAAATAGGTTATACAGAAGGAAAAATATTAGGTTTAGCCTTAGATATCTTGAAAGTAAATTTCGCGGCTATTGACGAAAAGGAATTATTGGCTTTATTTAAAAAATTGAAGGATTATCCGGAAAGTTTTTTAGATGACGAAGTATTGAACACTTTGGCAACAGCAATAATTGAGGCATCTAATACGCCAAAAGACCAAACCATTTCGTTGGTAAAGGATACCAAAGCTTACGCTATTTTCGGCGCTGACTATATAGAAGAAGGTGCAAGGAACCAAATGGATATCGCCATGAAGTTGCCGGTAACCGCAGGTGGTGCATTAATGCCTGATGCCCATCAAGGTTATGGTTTGCCTATCGGCGGAGTTCTGGCCACCCGAAATGCGATTATTCCTTACGGCGTTGGTGTAGACATCGGTTGCCGTATGGCCCTGAGCATTTTTGACATTCCGGAAAAACATTATTTCGGGAAGGATGCCATGTACAAACGCGAATTATTGGCATTTACTAAGTTTGGTGCCGGGCAGAATTTTAAAGGAAGCGAAAAAGCGAACCATGAAGTGCTGGAAAATGAGGCTTTTAACAGTACACCTTTCTTAAAGAATTTACATGGCAAAGCCTGGGCGCAACTGGGAACTTCAGGCGGCGGAAACCATTTTGTAGAATGGGGAATTATTGATTTCCCTGAGCGCGATGAGGTTTTAAATATTGAAAAAGGTCGTTATGTGGCTTTGCTGACGCATTCGGGCTCTCGCGGTTTTGGCGCTACCATTGCCGGCCATTATACCAAACTGGCAAAAGAAATTTGTAAACTGCCCAAAGAAGCGACAAACCTGGCTTACTTGGATTTAAATAGCGCAGAAGGTCAGGAATACTGGATCGCGATGAATCTGGCTGGCGATTATGCTTCTGCTTGCCACGAAGTGATCCATAAACGCCTAACCAAAGCAATCGGTGCAAAAGTGTTGGCTAAGGTAGAAAACCATCACAACTTTGCCTGGAAAGAATTACTTAATGGCGAGGAAGTGATAGTCCACCGGAAAGGTGCCACTCCAGCAGGAAAAGGCGTAATGGGGATTATCCCAGGAAGTATGACAGCTCCGGGCTTTCTGGTTCGTGGAAAAGGCGAAGCAGCTGCGATCAACTCAGCTTCTCATGGCGCAGGCAGACAAATGAGCCGGACAAAAGCAATTCAATCAATCACGAAATCAGACATGAAAGCGATCCTGAAAGATCATAATGTAACTTTAATTGGTGCTGGCTTAGATGAAGCGCCCATGGCTTATAAGGATATTCACAAAGTGATGGCTGCACAAACGGAACTGGTTGATATAGTGGCAAAATTTGAACCCAGAATGGTGAGAATGGCTGATGATGGAAGCCGGGAAGATTAGTTTGGAGTCGGGAGTGTGAAGTCTAAAGTCCTTAGTTTGGAGTCAAAGCGTTATCGTGAGATCTAGCATGTTTCAATAAAAATCAGAAAACATTGGTTCTTGTCTATTATCCCAGAAGAAAAGGACTTCTATCCTATCAGATTTAACCTCATAAAACACGGAAGAAATCTTTTTGATTAATCCTTGTCGAATATTAGGATCAAATTCAGTTTCTTTATACATGAAGGGCGAACTACTGATCAAATCTAATGTTTTAATAGCATTCTTTTTAAAGTCGTTCAGTGCTTTAGCTCCAAGTCTTTCATTTACTTGGGCACACATCGCTTCGAAAGTTTTGTATGCTGTTTCAGATATGATTACAGGTAAACTCACTAAAGCGTGGAAATTTTTTCTTTGAATTCTTCAAGTGAGAAACTTTTACCTGCTTTGATATCCTCTTGCCCTTTTTTTATCCCCGATACGACATGCGCCGGCAAGTGCTTATCCTTTTTTATTTCATAAGGAACCTCTAAAGCCTCCAAAAATGCCTTTAAAGCTTTTTCTTGTATTTTATCCGGATGTACAAGGTAAGTTTCCATGAATTTTATTTTAACTAATATACAAATTTAAAAATTATAAAAACAAAACTTCTCAACTTAGAGAAAGAGATCTTCATAAATTGAAAAAACCTCTTCAAAATGAACTGAAGAGGTTTTCCTATTAACTGATAATATTATTTCAACTTACTCAAAGCCAATTTAATCCGTGGCAACATATCTTTAATATCCTGTAAAGTACAGGCACCAACTGAAGCCCTGAACCAAGGCATACTGTCTTCATTTCCAAAAGCAGAAAACGGCACTAATGCGGCACCGGCTTCTTTAATCAGGTAGAAATTTACATCAGCGCTATCTTTTAGCAACTGACCATCTTCCGTAGTTTTACCGATATAATCAATTTTAATAGTTAAGTAAATGGCACCCATCGGCTCAACGGCTTCCACATTAAAACCTTCATTTTTCAAGTCGTTAAAGCCATGATAAAGTGCATTTAGACTGTCCTGGATTTGACCTTTGAAACTCGTTAAGAACGTGTCTACCTGAATTTTGTCATTGAAATAATTCGACATCGCTACCTGTTCGGCTTTAGGAGCCCATGCCCCCATATGGCCAACCAAAGCTTTCATCCTGTTCAAAATATCTTCCGGTCCGAAACCCCATCCAACCCGTACGCCTGTTGCCGCTAAACATTTCGAGCTACCGTCTACAAAAATTGTAAATTCACGCATGGCAGGACGTAATGAAACAGGATTTACATGCTCTTTTCCAAAGGTTAGCAATGAATAAATCTGATCGTACATTAAATAAAGTGGTTTTTCATCCGCTCCGCGGGAAGCATTTTCTTCCAAAACCACATCGCAGATTTCTGCTAGTGAATCTGCATCGAACATCGTCCCCGTTGGATTTAATGGTGAACACAGCGCTAACAATGTTGCACCTTTGAGATAGGGTTTCAACTGTGTGGCTGTTGGCATAAAATTATGCGCTGCATCTGTTTCAACTGCAATTGCTTTTGCAGAAGTAAGGTGACAGTAATGATTATTATTCCACGACGGTGCAGGGAACACGACGGTATCTCCCGGGTCAATCAATGCTAAATAAGTTGCATATATTAACGGGCGTGAACCACCTGAAACCAAAATACTATTCGTGTTATATTCCAGTCCGAATCTATCTTTTAATAATTCAGAAACGGTTTCTCTCAATGAGAGTACGCCATCAGCAGGTGGATAGTTAGTTTGATTAGCGTTGTAAGCGTCTACAATTCCGGCTTTCAATTCGGTTGGAATCGGATAGATATTTGCATCGAAATCTCCAATGGTTAAGTTAGCGATAGATGCACCTTTACGTTTCATCTCATTAACTTCGTTTCCAATTTTTATAATCTCTGAGCCAATTAATGCGCTGGTTAATACTGAAACTTTCATATTTATTCTTTTTTATCGTTCATTCACGTTATCGCGAGGCATGAAGCAATCGTACTACTTTTGCAATTATAAAACCCGTAGCACTAGGATTACTTCGTACCTCGCAATGACGACTTAACGAACTAAGTTTTCTATTGCCTTATTTACTTTTTCAAAACCGAACTGAGATAAAACCCCCTGCATTGCAACTGTAATCTGTTCATTGCAAAGGTTGCCGATGCTTCCTTCGTGTGTATGATGTATCTGGCCCGATGGTGCAAAAGTACCATTTTCTATCTGTTCGCCAACTATTTTATAGGCTTCTCTGAAAGGAACACCTTGCAGCGCCAAATCGTTAACAACCTCAACACTAAACAAGTAATCATATTTTTTATCCTTCAGAATGTCCTCCTTTATAGTGATATTTTGAAACATAAAAGTGGCGATTTCCAAACATTCATTTAACGAAGTAATTGCTGGAAAAAGATTCTCTTTCAACAATTGCAAATCTCTATGGTAGCCTGAAGGAAGATTGGTAATCATCATGGCAATTTCGTTCGGTAAAGCCTGAATTTTATTACAACGAGACCTGATCAATTCAAAAACATCGGGATTTTTCTTGTGTGGCATAATGCTGGAGCCAGTTGTTAACTCTGCCGGGAAGCTGATAAAACTGAAATTCTGATTGATGAATAAACACACATCCATCGCCATTTTAGCTAATGTTGCTGCCACGGCACTCATGGCCTGCGCTAAAATCCGCTCAGTTTTTCCACGGCCCATTTGTGCATAAACTACGTTATAGTTCAGGCTTTCAAAACCTAGCAATTCAGTTGTTAATGTTCTGTTTAATGGAAAAGAAGAACCATAACCAGCTGCTGAACCCAGTGGATTTTTATTGGTAATTTTCCAGGCGGCAAGCATTAATTCCAAATCATCGGCAAGGCTTTCGGCATAAGCGCCAAACCATAAACCAAAGGATGACGGCATGGCAATCTGCAAATGCGTGTAACCTGGCATCAATTTATCTTTGTGCGTATTGCTCAATTCGATCAGCTGGTTAAATAATGTTGAGGTTTGCTGCACCATATCTCCAATGCAGGCACGGAAAAACAGCTTCAAATCAACTAAAACCTGATCATTACGCGATCGCCCGCTGTGAATTTTCTTACCTGCTTCGCCAATACGCTGGGTTAATAACCACTCCACCTGGGAATGTACGTCCTCAACGGAATCTTCGATCGTAAAATTACCAGCCTCGATTTCGGCATAGATATTTTTGAGCTCAATTTGAATGGTTTTTAATTCATCTGCCGTCAGTAAATTGATGGTTTCGAGCATTTGCGTATGTGCCAGAGAGCCCAACACATCAAATTTTGCCATTTGTAAATCCAGTTCGCGGTCTTTCCCAACGGTAAAAGTTTCTACGAATTTATTTACATCTATATTTTTCTGCCAGATTTTCATTATAATCTTTATTTTTTTTGAAGGCAATGAAGCTTGCTACGCAGGTTTCATTCTAATTCTTATTTAACTACAGCAGACGCTAAGTTTTCGCCGGTTCCGCAAAATATTTATTATAAAACAAGCTTTATTGTATTTCCAAACAAGAAAACTCATGTTGTTTTATAAAATCATTTATTAATTCTCTTTTTTCTATTAAGGTTTTTGCAATCCCAGTGGTTGTATTATTTCCGAACCTAAGCCAAATAATTTTAGGAGGATGACCATACAGATTTGAAAATTCGTAGAAATCTGCGTCGAAAGTTACAATAACATAACCATTTTGACCAGCAAAATTCCAGATTTCCTTATCTGATTTATTTTCCAGATTTAAACGCCGAATTTGGTTGCAAGCTAGAAAATTAGCATCCAAAAGTTTTATTATCCTATGAGAGATGTTTTGATCGAACAATAATTTCACTAGGCAACTCTTATATTATGCTCCCTATCTGCAGCGTAAGCAAGACAGGCCAATACTTCTTCTTCTTTGATTTCCGGAAAATCGCTTAAAATATCGACAAGAGTCAATCCATTTGAAAGCCAACCTAAAACATCATATACGGCAATCCTTGTACCTTTGATGCATGGCTTACCAAAACGTATATTAGAATCGATTTCAATGAAATTGGAATAAGTTTTCATGACATAAAGATAAACAATATTATAAGAATTTTATTTAACCGCAAAGCACGCTAAGTTTTTCGCAAAGTATACAAAGCTATTTTATTATGTCCCACAGAGTTTACCGAGTTTCTCACAGCGTACACAAGATTTTTGAATCGTTAGAAAATGTAAAGACATCCAAGCTAAGCATCCAAACCTTAAGCCTTTAACCTTAAAATCCTCAACCTTGTATCACCGGTTTTAGCATATTCACATATCCTTCAATACCTTCTGCTACTTCTCTCACATATAAAAATTCATCAGCCATGTGTGAACGGCCGGAAAAACCAGGTCCACATTTTACTGAGGGAATATCTAATAGCGCCTGATCTGAGGTTGTTGGGGAGCCGTAAGTAGTCTTACCTAATGTAACACCCGCCTGCACAACAGGATGATTTTTATCGATCGATGAAGGTTTCAAACGAATGGAACGTGGCGTAACATCACAATCTACATTTGCCCGGATAATTTCCAGTACTTCTTCGTTAGTGTAGGCATCCGTTACACGCACATCGACGGTGAAGGTACAATTTGCGGGCACAACGTTATGTTGCGAACCTGCATTGATAATCGTAACTGTCATTTTCAGCGGACCAAATACCTCTGAAACCTTAGGAAACTGATAATTCCTAAACCATTCGATATCTTTCAGGGCTTTGTAAATGGCGTTTTCTCCTTCTTCTCTTGCCGCATGGCCAGCCTTACCGTGCGAAACGCAATCGATTACCAATAATCCTCTTTCTGCAATGGCCAGGTTCATTTCGGTAGGCTCGCCCACAATTCCGAATTCCAGTTCACCAAGATCCGGCAGTACCAATTCTAAACCATTGTTGCCAGAAATTTCTTCTTCTGCGGTTGCAGCCAAACAGATATTATACTTTAAATTCTCTTGTTCGTAATAATATAAAAATGTACCGATCAATGAAACCAGGCAACCGCCGGCATCATTGCTGCCTAAACCAAAAAGCTTATCGTCTTCGATGGCAGCATCATACGGATCACGGGTATAACCAGAGTTTGGCTTAACGGTATCGTGATGTGAATTCAATAACAATGTTGGCTTTCCGGCATCAAAATGTTTGTTATATGCCCAAATGTTATTCATTTTACGCTGGGTTTTTATTTCCCTCTCCTCCAAAAACTGGGCGATTAAATTAGCCGTTCTATCTTCTTCCTTACTGAAAGACTGGATGCGAATTAACTGACGCAATAAATCCAGACTTTCTTTTTTTATATTTTCTAATAACATAGTATCTAGTATTTAGTATCAAATATCAAGATATCGAGCATAAACCCTCTACCTTCCTACCTTATACCTTTAACCTTCTTTTGTGTACAAATTCCCGGCTTTTAAAGCCGAAAGTTTAATACCTTTAATTAAAGAGGAACTAAAGCCATTGTGTTCCATTTCATTTAAGCCGGCAATGGTGCAACCTTTTGGCGAAGTTACTTTATCTATTTCTGATTCTGGATGTGTGCCATGCAATAAAAGTAAATCTGCTGCTCCTTTTGCCGTTTGAACAGCCATTTTAAGTGCTTCATCTGCATGGAAACCTATTTCTACCCCACCTTGTGATGCGGCCCTTATGGCCCTTAAGAAGAATGCGATGCCACAGGCACATAGCGCTGTAGCCGAAGTCATTAAGTCCTCATTTATTTTCACTACAGAACCAACGGTTTCAAACATTTTAGTCACGTCTGCAATGTTTTCTGCAGAGGCATTATCGCTGGCGATACAAGTCATCGATTGTCCGATAGCTATAGCTGTATTCGGCATCACACGAATCACCTCTACGTCTTCGCCTAATTTTTCCCGAACCGCAGCACAACTTACACCAGAGATAACAGAAATTACCAGGTGTTTAGCTGGATCTATAAAGGAATGAATCTCGTCTAAAACGGTATTTAACTGTTGTGGTAAAACGGCTAAAATCACCACATCTGCACTGGCAACCGCTTCTTTATTATTATTACTCACTACAAATCCAGCATCGGCAAAAGATTTAAGGTGATCGATATTTCTACGGGTTAGCGTAATGTCGGCTGCCTGTGCGAAATCAGCTTTTACCAATCCTTTTGCTAAAGATAATCCGATGTTTCCGCTACCAATGATGGCTATTTTTTTTGTCATGATTATAATATTTTCTTTGGTTAATTACACCGATTATTTGATTTTACACCGATTCGGTTTTATTGAAAAAACCAGATTAACTTTTTATTTTTTTGCGTTACAGTTGATTTCTTTTAAACGTGACGCAAAAATCTTTCGCTTTTAACCTTTTTACCCTCTACCTCATTAGCATTTTGGTTCCAAAGGTTCCGCCAGCCAGTTCATTTAATTCGTTCGCTTTTCCAATATAAACTGCAGAAACCCCTTTCTTGATGGCTTCAAAGGCGTTATGAAGTTTTGGGATCATTCCGCCCTGCACCGTTCCATCCGCCTTTAAATCTTCAAATTCATCAGCCCTGATTTCTTTGACCACAGAAGTGTCGTCTGTTACATCCCTTAATACCCCTTTTTTTTCAAAGCAATAGACCAAACGGGTTTCGTACAAAGCTGACATCGCTACAGCGACTGAAGAAGCGATGGTATCTGCATTGGTATTCAGCAATTGTGTATCGCCATCGTGGGTAATGGCACATAATACAGGCACCAAACCAGCTCTTAACAGACTATCTAAAGTACCGGCTGAAACTGAATTTTCATCCAGATCACCAACGAAACCGTAGTCGATTTCCTTAACAGGCCGCTTTTTAGCTTTAATGATATTGCCGTCAGCACCAGTCAACCCGATGGCGTTACTCCCTTTCGCCTGCAATTGGGCCACCATATTTTTATTGATCAAACCGGCATAAACCATGGTTACAATGCGTAAAGTTTCGATATCTGTAATTCTCCGCCCCTCTACCATTTTCGCTTCAACACCTAAACTTTCTCCTAGTTCGGTAGCGATTTTACCACCACCATGAACCAGGATCTTATCGCCTGGCAAAGCCGTAAAATCTAATAAAAACTGATGTAGATTTTCGGAATTATCGATTACGTTTCCACCGATCTTTATGATTGTAAGTTGCTTCATATATGAATTATGGGTTATGGGTTACAAGTTACCAGTTTAGGCTTTCAGACCTTTAATGTAATTTACAACCCGTAACCAATTTTTAATTTTCATGTCTATAAAAAAAATTTTCTTTTATACTTTGATAGAGGTAGAATAGTTTCTCTTCGCTTGTTTTGGTTTTAGCTAAAATTAATATATGGTTCGTCCAACTAATTTGTGTCAGCAGTGCTGACACAAATTTATCACCTTCATTATCAACTTTTTGTAATTGTGTCATCAGTGGTGACACAATTGTGAGATCACTATAAACTTCGTAAAATTGTTTCATTCTATAAAGCCCGCGACGATTGAAACCCTTTAACACAGGCTGCTTTTCTGCAATATAATCTGCCAGATCATTTACCGTTCCATCGCCCCAGTTTCCAGCTAAAACTTTCTTTGAAACTATTTTTCCGATATTAAAATATAACGTCACCAATTCGGCATTTGCCTTACTATAAACCCTATTCCTCGCTTCGATGATCATCGTGATCACTTGCTCGAAATCTGTTAAAGTATTTTTAATTGGTTTGGTCATATATAAAAATAATTATAATTCTTATGATCGTGGGCTGTTCATAATGAGTTATGGGTTACCAGTTTCAGCGTTCAGCCTTAACCTACAACTCGTAACAGGATTATTTTAATTCCTCGAGCATCGCTTTGATTACCGCCTGGGCGGCCCATAAACGATTACCTGCTTCATGAATTACCAAAGAGTTCGGACCATCGAGGATTTCAGCAGATAATTCCAAATCACGACGAACAGGCAAGCAGTGCATTACTTTGGCATCGTTGGTGAATCTGAGTTTTTCGTTGTCCATCATCCATCCATCCGGATAAGATAAAACCTTTCCGTATTCTTTGTAACTGCTCCAGTTTTTCACATATACATAATCGGCGCCAGCTAAAGCTTCTTCAATGTTATACTGAATATCAGCACCTGGTGTAAAATCTTCCGAGAGCTCATATCCTTCAGGCTGAGCGATGGCAAAATCGATCATTCCTTCAGCTTGTGCTTTACACATCCATTCGGCAAAAGAATTCGGGACTGCCTGCGGCAAAGCTTTTACGTGAGGCGCCCAGGCCAGAACAACTTTTGGTTTTGCGCCATCAGGTTTTTTCATCCATGTTTCGTGAATGGTAATAATATCTGCAAAACTCTGTAGCGGATGACGGGTAGCACTTTCTAAACTTACCACAGGAACCGCACAATATTTTACAAATTTGTTAAAAAAGTCTTCGCTATAATCTTCTTCGCGGTTGATTAGTTTTGGAAAAGACCGCAGCCCCAGGATATCGCAATATTGCCCCATTACTGCAGCAGCTTCACGAATATGCTCCACAGTAGTGCCATTCATGATTACACCGTCTTGCGTTTCTAAGGCCCAGCCTTCCTTATCAAGATTCATCACCATCACATTCATACCCAGGTTTAAAGCCGCTTTCTGGGTGCTTAACCGGGTGCGTAAACTCGGATTCATAAAAACCAAACCCATGGTTTTATTTTTACCCAAATCTTCATGCGCATAAGGGTTCGCCTTTAATTCAAGCGCATCTTTTACAAATTGTTTGATGCTCGGAACATCGTGTACGGAAGTGAAAAGTTTCATTTTTACTACGGTATAAGGTTTGAGGTGTAGGGTTTAAGGTTTCCCTGCACCTGCTCTTAAAAATTTCAAGAAGGAGATTAGCATTGCTCTAACCTCATTAATTGACTGGTTTACTTTTTTATAATCTTCTTCACTAATGTACCTTAATTCTGAAGCACATAAGCAACAATAATCTATTTCATTTGTCGAACCTAAGGCTGTATCTAGGAAATGGGCGAAATCTTTATCAGTAAATCGACCACAACCTTCCACAATATTTAAAGGGATTGATAAAGAAGCTCTTGTTAACTGAGACGTTAGTTCAAATCTTTCTTCCTTTGGAAATTTTGTAGCGATGTCTTTTTTGATAAACATATTCAGTTCATGCGCCTTTTTCCAAACATCGAGTTTTTTGTAGTCTCTCATTACCTTACGCCTTAAGCCCTACACCTTTTACCTCCTTTGCAAAAGCATCCAAAAACTCATCAGCGTGTGCTTTAGTTAAATTCAAAGCAGGCAGCAAACGAATTACATTTGGTTTTGCCTCGCCTGTAAAAATATGGTGTGTAAACAGTAATTCCTTTTTAACGTGCGCAAGTTCTGCAGGTAGCTCAATGCCAATCATCAACCCGCGACCGCGAACTTCTACCACCTGCTCAAATTTTTTCAATTCAGCGATCAGGTAGTTGCCGATTTCTGCTGCATTTTTTAAGAGATTTTCTTTTTCAATCACCTCCAAAACGGCAAGCGCAGCAGCGCATGCAAGATGATTGCCTCCAAAAGTAGTACCCAATTCACCGTGCCAAGGTTTAAATTTCGGAGCGATGGAAATTCCTGCGATAGGAAATCCATTGCCCATTCCTTTGGCCATGGTATAAACATCTGCTTCTACACCAGCGTAATCATGCGAATAAAACAAACCTGTTCTGCCATAACCACACTGCACTGAATCTGCAATGTAAACGGAATTGTATTCATCGCATAGTGAACGGATTTTTTGCAGGAAACTTTTCGAAGCCTCCTTAATTCCGCCAACACCCTGAATACCTTCTATAATAACCGCAGAAATTTCATTTCCCTGTGCTTTAAAGGTTTCTTCTAATGCCACCTCATTATTGAACGGCAGAAAAATTACATTTTCAGTCTGATTAACCGGAGCAACGATTTTTGGATTATCCGTTACTGCAACGGCTAATGAGGTACGTCCGTGGAAAGCGCCCGTAAAAGCGATTACTTTCTTTCTGCCATTATAAAACGAAGCAAGTTTTAAGGCGTTTTCATTGGCTTCGGCTCCGGAGTTAACTAAAAATAGCTGATAGTCTGTCTTCCCCGAAACCTGACCTAATTTTTCGGCCAACTGTGCTTGCAAAGGAATTTTAACTGAGTTAGAATAGAAGCCAACTTTGTTTAACTGGTCTGTTAAACGACTTACATAATGTGGATTGGTATGTCCGATGGAAATCACCGCGTGACCACCATATAAATCTAAATATTTTTGATCATTGGCATCCCAAACATTGCTGCCTGCTGCTTTTGTAATTTCTATATCGTTAAGTGGGTAAACGTCGAATAATTGCATGGTATTAGGTTATAAGTTGTACGTTTTAAGTTATGGGTTTGGATGCTTACTTCTCACTCTTCCAATTAAACTAATAAGCATCGCCTTAACTTCGTTAATACTGTTTGATAAAATTGTGAACTCGTCTTTAGTGAGGTGATCTAAATCTTTAGATAAAATCAAAAAATATTCAGTTTCATTAGCTGAACCTAAAGAGATATTTAAAAAATTAGCCAAGTCAGCTTGCGTATTTTTACCGCAGCCTTCAGCGATATTTGCCGGTATTGATGACGCCGCCCGCCGCAATTGATTCGTTAAACTATAAATCTCTTCTTTTGGAAATTTAGCACTGGCTTTATATATACTAAGTGTAATTTGATGGGACTTCTCCCAAACTTTTAATTCTTTAAAATTCTGCATACACTTATTACTTAGAACTTAAAACCCTGATGCTTTCAACTTCAACCCCGCTGTTTCTTCCAGGCCAAACATCAAATTCATATTTTGAACCGCTTGTCCGCTGGCACCTTTAAGTAAATTATCGATAATGCTGATGATAAATAACTTATTCCCATGTTTTTCGATATGAACCAATGCTTTATTAGTATTCACAACCTGCTTTAAATCGATATTTTTCCGACTCACGTGCGTAAATGGGTGGGCACTATAGTATTCTTCATAAATCGTTTGCGCTTCTTCTAAAGTCAAATCGCTTTCTAAGTACACCGATGCTAAAATTCCGCGGGGGAAAGCGCCGCGTTGCGGAATAAAATTCAACGCTTTTGAAAGCGATGGTTGTAATTGCAACAAACTTTCACCGATTTCATTTAGATGCTGATGGTCGAAAGCCTTGTAAATAGAAAGATTATTATTGCGCCAGCTAAAGTGAGAAGTTGTAGATAAACCCTGACCAGCACCAGTTGAACCCGTAGTGGCATTGATATGAACTTCTTCAGTAATCAGTCCTTTAGCAGCCAAAGGCAATAAACCAAGCTGAATACAGGTGGCAAAGCAACCTGGGTTCGCAATATTTTTAGCAGACTTTATCTGATCACGGTTTAATTCCGGCAAGCCGTAAGTGAAGTCTTTAGTCTGAAGTCCGGAGCCTGAAGTTGAAAAACCAGCATTTGCAGCTAATCTGAAATCCTGAGATAAATCGATGATTTTAATGTTATCACTAATTGGATTTGCCGTTAAAAACTTCTTTGCATCACCATGTCCAACACATAAAAAAAGTACATCGATATCTTGAGGGATATCGCTTGTAAATTTTAAATCAGTATCACCAATTAAATCTGTGTGTACATCAGAGATTAAATTTCCAGCATTACTGCTGCTATTTACAAAAGCAATTTCCACATTTGGATGGTTCATCAGAATACGAAGCATTTCGCCACCTGTATATCCTGCACCACCGATTATTCCTGCTTTTATCATAAGTTTAAAGTTAAATGTATAAAGTTTAAAGTTCAGGGCGCAAGTCTAACTTTCTTAATCAGTAAAATTAACATTGCCTTAATTTCACCTACCTCTTTTTCTAATTCTGTGTATGCGCTTACATCAATAAAATTCAAGTCTTTAGCTAACAAAATTTGGTATTCTAATTCATGACTTGAACCTAAAGCAATCTGTAAAAAGTTGGCAAAATCCTTTTGTGTAAATCTGCCACATCCTTCCGCGATATTTGTACCAATAGATGAGGATGACCTTTTAATCTGACTAGTCAAATTATAAGTTTCTTCCTTAGGAAAGGACGCAACAAGCTTATAGATTTTCAAGGTAAACTGATGTGCCTTTTTCCACACTAATAAACTTTTATAGTCTTGCATGGTACTTTGAACTTTTTACTTTCTACTCCTTACTCTCCGTTTACTTTATGCCAGATCATCACCTGGTTACCGAAAATCTTCGAGAAACCTTTCACATCATCCCCGCTCCAGGCATTGTTCATTTCCCCATAACTACCGAATTTATTGCTCATTAAATCGTGGTTAGATTCAATACCAATGATCTGGAAACGATAAGGCAACAATTCGATAAATACCTTACCGCTTACCATTTTTTGGGTATCAGCTAAGAAAGCTTCAATGTTCCGCATAATCGGATCATGAAATTGTCCTTCATGCAGCCAGTTACCGTAGAAAGATGACAATTGCTCTTTCCAGCTTAACTGCCATTTGGTTAACGTGTGTTTTTCTAACGTGTGGTGTGCTTTAATAATTAAAACCGGTGCCGCAGCTTCGAAACCCACACGACCTTTAATACCAATAATGGTATCGCCAACATGAATATCGCGACCAATTCCAAAAGGTTGAGCAATAGCCTGCAATTTTTGAATCGCTCTTACCGGTTCCAGCGTCTCGCCATCAATGGCTACCAACTCCCCTTTTTCAAAAGTTAATTCGATTTTACGGGATTCAGTTTCCGAAACCTGAGTTGGCCACGCACTTTCTGGCAACGTTTCGTTAGAGGTTAAGGTTTCTTTACCGCCTACAGACGTTCCCCATAAACCTTTATTGATGGAATATCTCGCTTTTTCAGCACTATATTCTACACCATGTTCGGCTAAATATTCTATTTCCGCTTCGCGGGATAATTTTAAATCTCTGATTGGGGTGATAATTTCTACTCCGGGAATGAGGATATTAAAAATCATATCAAAACGCACCTGGTCATTTCCTGCACCGGTACTTCCGTGAGCAACATAATCAGCACCTACTTTTTTAACATAGTTGGCAATAGCAGTTGCCTGACTTACCCTTTCTGCACTAACCGAGAGTGGATAAGTTGCGTTTTTTAATACATTACCAAAAATCAAATATTTGATACACTCATTATAATAACTTTCAGTTTCATCTACCACAGCGTGAGAGGCAACACCTAAAGCATAAGCTCTTTTCTCGATCTCCTGCAATTCTTCGTCAGAAAAACCACCTGTATTTACGATTACAGAATGAACTTCCAATCCACGATCCTGTGCCAGATAAATACAACAAAATGAGGTATCAAGACCTCCGCTAAAGGCTAAAACAACTTTCTTCTTCATTATTTAAATAATAGGGTAAATAAAAATAAAATGGATCTTAAGCCACTCTTCGGCTTGGGTTTAACAACTAATTGTTGCTTAATACGCATAAAGCGTTCATATAATTTCGGTTTCCTTTGCAATTCTTCGGCAAATTTCTTCGCAGCATCGTGCTTTTGCGTTGCAGGATCATAAAGCATGGCCGTACACATGCAGTTTTTACGTTCCTTCATTTTCAAAATTTCGAAGTTGACGCAGCTTTGGCAGCCTTTCCAAAATTCTTCATCCTGGGTTAATTCAGAATAGGTAACAGGTTCGTAACCTAAATCAGAATTAATTTTCATTACGGCTAAACCAGTGGTTAAACCGAAAATTTTAGCTTTAGGATACAGACTTCTGGAGAGCTCAAAAACACTTTCCTTAATGGCGTGTGCCAAGCCCGCTTTCCTGAATTTTGGGGAAACAATTAATCCGGAGTTGGCTACAAACTGGCCATGACTCCAGGTTTCGATATAGCAAAAACCAGCCCATGTACCATCTTTATGGAAAGCGATAACCGCCTTGCCTTCGATCATTTTACCAGCAACATAATCTGGAGAACGTTTTGCAATACCAGTACCCCGTGCCTTCGCAGATTCGGCCATCTCGGTTACAATTTCTTCTGCAAATACACGATGTTCAGGAAGTGCAACCTGCACTATAAATTCGTTAATATCCATTCGTTTTCTAACGAAAAATTATAAGTATTCT
>Ga0157370_10002362_pt1 | contig 22760 bp, 16 predicted proteins | sample C35metaG_FD_113463 | JGI IMG/M metagenome (GOLD analysis project Ga0157370, IMG submission 113463) | Corn rhizosphere microbial communities from Kellogg Biological Station, Michigan, USA - C3-5 metaG | ecosystem: Host-associated > Plants > Roots > Rhizosphere > Soil | place: USA: Michigan...
AGTTGATCCCGGCCGACTTCATCGTGCCGATCGTCAGCTTCAACCCGGTGTCCGACCACCACCAGTGGCTATACGCCAACTGTCTGTCGCAAAGCCAGGCGCTGATGCTCGGCAAGACCCTGGCCGAGGCCGAAACCGAGCTGCGTGACAAAGGCTTGAGCGAGGCCGAGGTGCACAAACTCGCGCCGCACAAGGTGATTCCGGGCAACCGCCCGAGCAACACCCTGGTGGTCGAGCGCATCAGCCCGCGCCGCCTCGGCGCTCTGGTGGCGATGTACGAACACAAAGTCTTCGTGCAGAGCGTGATCTGGGGCATCAACGCCTTCGACCAGTGGGGTGTGGAACTGGGCAAAGAGCTGGGCAAGGGTGTCTACAACCGCCTGGTCGGCAGTGAGGAAACAGCGGCTGAAGATCCATCCACCCAAGGATTGATCAACTACTTCCGTGGTCGTCATCGCGGGTGATCTAACGAAATCAACCGAAGCTAACCAGCAGCTATGGGTCGGTTTCAGCCGATCGTGACAGACAGAAATCGGCCAGAAGCAGCCTCTCACTAGCGACCGTTTTCGACCCAAAACGGACGTCGAGAGCGACCATATGAGAAGCATCGCTGATCTATAGCAGAATGAAAAACCGGAGAGCAACGCAACTGCTGCTTGGCCATACGAAGCTTGAGAGCACCGTTAGGTACTTAGGTACTTAGGTACTTAGGTACTTAGGTACTTAGGTTGATGATGCCCTAAGCGGGGCGCCAGGCATGATCATCGCCGCCAGGTTCCGTTTATTGCCGCTCTTAGTGCATTACTTGGGTGATACAAAAGTGTAATGCGTCCTCGCTCATAAACCTCGAAATTCGCAGGGTAAAAGGTTTTATTGATGATTTTCAACCAAATCGTGCATGCTTGACGGAAACAGAGACGGATGTCAATTCAACACCAAAGCGAGAGGTCAAGGAGTGACATGTGAAGATCACCATCAACGTGTTCCTGCTCAAGGAAGGGCGAACCGTCCAGGACGCACTTTCCGATGAGGTCAACTTGCGACCTATCGCTTTTTCATTGGGCGATGTTGAGTGCCTCTTTTACCATCAGAAAAACCCTTCCCATCCGAAGTGGACGCAACTATTCGGTGCCATCCCAGATGTGGCTGGCCTCGACCTTACCGGCAGATCGCTCAAAGCCCTCCTCGTCCTAGCAGTCAGCGGCAGGGTCTTTTGCTTCACTTTTGGCCACGCCAGGCACCTGATCGATCCGCTAGCCATTGAACGTTATTTCGGGCTGCGCACGGCGCTTAGCTTGACTGATCCATTACTAATCAAGTCCGTGGAAAAGTCCAATATTGACCGCACACCGCTGCGCTCAAAGGCGCAGTCAACGAGGCTGCTGTCGATTTCGGAGTTCGATTTCAAGTTTGACTCGGAGATCCTGAAATCGCTAACCGGCATCGTGGAGAACGATCAGGATGAGGGCGAGTACGTTAGCGGTTCGGACTCATTGGCGCTGCATTCCGATGTAAAGCTCGAAGACTTCCCGGAAATCGCGCTTCGACTGTTGACGGCGTACGAAGACGAGCACTGCAAGGAAAAATACCCTTGGATGGACTTCATCGTTCCAGTACGCGACTCCACACTCATGGGCCAACTGGATGAGCTTCTAGTGGCTGCGATAAATATAGAGCAGTTCGATCGCGTCCGCGCGGCGCCACCCGAGCTACTTGGCAATGACATCAGCGGCTTCGGCTATGTGAAACACAGCGCTCGATCTCGCAACGGCCCAACGATTACATTCGACCTGGATCTGCGGCAGGCGCTACTCGCCAAGCACATTCTGCGAGATCTCACCCGCCAGGCGCTGGCATCCGAACGTATCTACCTTTACGGCGCGGACGAGCAACGACTTGCTGCGTGGCCTCTGTATACGTGCCTTGAGGCGGAGATCGAACACGAAGGAAAAATCTATCTGCTCAGCGAGGGTGATTGGTACCAGATTGACCGCGATTACACCGAGCAAGTAAACCGCTTCTTTGACGCCGCAGTTCCATGCAACCTGGTGTTTCCTCCGTATGGCACCGACCACGAGGGCGCTTACCTTAGACGCATCGCAGACAACATAAATTTCTATCTGCTGGACCAAAAATTGGTGAGGTTAACGGGTGCTGGTGCCCCATTCGAATTTTGTGACCTGCTCACGCCGGATCACCACATCATCCATGTCAAGAAGTACTCATCGTCGAGCGTGCTGAGCCATCTATTTTCTCAGGCCTATGTGTCCGCTGAAGCTCTGATCAACACCCCCGATGTCGTTACTCAGGTGAACGCCCATCTGGCGGAGTTGGGTAATTTTCAGTTCGCCTTCAACCCTGTCGCGCAACCCCGCAACAGAATCGTGTTCGCTATCATGCAACCCAACGATACGTTGCACATGCCGTTTTTCTCGAAGGTGAACTTCCGGCAGTTCGCCCAGCGGCTCGGGGCAATGGGCTACCAGGTTGAGGTTTGTAGAATCGGTAATTGACCCAGCTGGCCACGGTCAATCAGACCGGCCAGCACATTTCATTGGGCGAGCAGTGATGCTCTAGGCTGAAAAGTCAGAGGACCTCGACGCCACACATGTAGGGCCTCAGCACGTCTGCACACGCATCGATCCATCAGTCTTGGTAGTTCTCCAAGACGGCCACCAAGGTACGTTCAACTGCGAGGCCCATTCCGCTGAGTGTATGAAACAGCGCTGTACGAAATCCCGAGAAACCCAATCGGCGCTCCTAGGAAGCTTAAATTTTATAGAGTTTCTGGCCATCTACGGAAAGGTATTCTGTGATGACAAGCCCAAGGCGCAAGCGGGCCTGACGGGATGACTTTGGCGTCGTCCAAACCAGCGAAGGCGAGTAAGGCGCAAATCAGCGCGGCCAACAAATTTTTATCTGAATAAAGAATCGTCCAGCGCATAACCTGGCGATTGCAAGGTGGGCTGGATCAGTCGTGCAACGTGACTCTCCCCGAAACCGGAATACGACCGACCACTAGGTCATTGGCCGCTGCAGCTTGATCGACGTGGCCGAACGAGATTCCGAAGAGCATCTCATTGATGCTGCGCTGCCGATCGCCGGCGCTGCTGAAAAGCCCAAGGCCCAAGTATCAGGACTAATTGTCTATGCCAGCCGCGTGTGCTGAAGGGGGCCCACTTACTCTGCCTCGCAAGGCCGCCGTCGCAGCTTCGACTTCTCACTGGACAGGTTGCCCACGTCCCTATAGCGTGAACCGCAATGGCCTTACGCCACACCGGTCGCCGCTACTTCATAAGGATTTGAAACGTGCTTATAGAATCGCTACGCCTGATCAACTTCAAAAAGTTCAAAGATCAGACTTTTGACTTCAACGAAGATGTGAATATTTTCGTAGGTGATAATAACGCAGGCAAAAGTACGATTCTGGAGGCTTTGGAGATCGTGCTCAATTTTCAGTATCGCGGTCGGCCATTTAATAGCGAATTTTCCCCGGATCTGTTCAACGCAGAGACAGTCGCTGTGTTCCGCGCCTCGCCAAAAGAGCCTGCGGACTTACCGATCCTCGTGATCGAGGCGTATATGAAGAACGTGCCCGACTACCGCGGTGCGAACAACAGCCTAAATAAAGATGCTCAGGGGGTGCAGATCAAAGCCAGCTTTGATCCAGATTTTACTGATGCCTATAACGATTATCTAGCCTCCGGTGCCGCGATAACCAGCATCCCAGTGGAATTCTACCAAGTCGAATGGATGGATTTTGCCTGGAATTTTATCAAACCGATGACCAAGCAATTTAGAGCCCTCTACATCGACCCCACTCGCATTCATCCCACCTTCGGCAAAAATCAGTACATATCGAATGTGCTGAGCACCGCACTTAGAAAGGACGAAGAGTACCGTCTGAGCCTGAACTACCGTGAGACCCTCCAATCCTTCAACAACACAGATGAGGTCACCACCGTCAACAAGGATTTGGATTCCGATAACAGGATCACGGAGAAGAAGCTGACCATCGCCGCCAACACCATGCCCGCTGGCGCTCTCCAGAACGCTCTGCAACTTGAGGTAAATGCCGTTCCGTTCCACATGATCGGCAAGGGTGAGCAGAGCAAGGTGCAAATCAAGCTGGCACTGCACAACAAGTCAAAAGACATCGACCTGGTGATGATGGAAGAGCCGGAAAATCACCTGTCGCATGTCGAGCTGAGCAAGTTGGTGCAAGACATCGAGGACCAGCGAGACGGCAAGCAGCTATTCTTGACGACCCACAGCTCTTATGTGCTGAACAAACTGAGCATCAATAAAATTTGCTTGCTGCATGACGCATATAAGCGACTACACCTCCTGGACAAGGGGGTGGTCAAGACGCTGAAGCGGCTACCAGGCTACGACACACTGCGTGTCGCACTTTCCAAGAAGGTAGTGTTGGTCGAAGGCCCATCTGATGAGTTGATCCTCAAAAAGATCTACAAAGACACTCACAAGGGGCGACTGCCAGAGCAGGACGGGATCGATATCATTGTGGTGCGCGGCGTCGGGTTCAAGACGTTCATCGCGATCGGCAAAGAAATCGGTACCGCGATTAATGTCTTGCGGGATAACGATGGCAATTACGAAAAGAACGTCGTTGAAGCACGCAAGGAATACGCGGCTTTCCCAAACATAAAGCTGGTTTCGTCAAAGAACAAAGATGAATTTTCGCTGGAGCCAGCGATGATTTTAGCCAATGCCGCATCGGAAAAAGAGTTGCAGGCATTTGCAGAAGTCGTCCTCTCCGCCGAGACCTTCAAACTACTCGCGGCCAAACCTACTTTTGCTGAAAAGCTCGAGTTCATCGTGGAGTGGTTCCGAAGCAGTGACGGCGACGGCAAAGGCAAAAAGAAAGTCGATTCTGCCATCAGGGTTTTTGAGACTGATAAGCCTTTCAAATATCCGGCCTTCCTCGCTGAGGTACTGAACTTTGCCTAATAAACTCTGCATCGCGGGTGCCGGTTCAGGCAAGACTCACAAGGTCATTACCGAATCAATCGCCGAAATCGAGCGCGGGGGAAAGGTTCTGGTGGTGACCTATACGACCAGTAATCAGCAGGAACTGAGACGTCGATTTCTGGAGGTCTTTGGTACGCAAAGTGATCGGTTCGTAGTCAAAGGTCTGTTCTCTTTTTACTTGGAAGACATGGTGAGGCCGTATCAGCAGGCATTGTTCCAGCGGCGGATCGATGGCATCTGCTTCAACCAGCGCAATCCTCATATGAGGCCAGATTCAACGTTTATGCTGCCGGGGCGCGCCGAGCAGTTGGACGATAAGAGCTACAACCCAAAACACTTCCTGACTCCATGCGAGACCAAGGCTCACACCGGCTTTCTCGCAAAACTGGCGAGCCGGATCATGAAGGCCACGAAAAACTCTGCTGCAGTACGACTAGGGGAGATTTATACCCAGTTGTTCTTTGATGAGGTTCAAGATCTGGTTGGGTGGGACTATGAGGTGCTCAAGGGGCTGAGCAAAGTGATGCCGATCCCCATCACGTGTGTGGGAGATTTCCGGCAGACGGTGTACGAGACGACGTTTGGCCAAAAAGCTCCTAAAACGGCCGCTGAGAAGGTCGCAGCTTTTAAGTCTATGGGTTTTGTGGAAGAGGCATTGGTGCTCAACCGTCGGTGCATTCAGCCGATTTGTGACGTCGCTGACGCAGTACACAAGGGCGCTTATGAAGCGACGGAGTCGGCGGTGAAAGAGACCCCACCTGAGTTTGCCCATCACCTCGGCACCTTCATCGTTAGGGAGTCGGACGTCGCCGAATACATCAAGGTGTTCGACCCTATGGTGTTGCGCTGGAGTGCAACGTCCGGGACGAAGCTTCTTCCAGTCCAGGCGCGATGCTACAACTTTGGAGGGAGCAAAGGTCTGGGTTTTGAACGGGTGTTGGTGCTTCCCGCGGAAAGCCAACTGCATTTCGTCCTAGACGGCCAAAAGCCGTTTCCAGCGAAGGACGAAACAGCTCAAAACAAGCTGTACGTAGCCATCACGCGCGCGCGATACAGTTTGGGATTCATCGTGCCAGACAAGAAGGCCGCTGGCTTACGGTTCCCGATCTGGGAAAAAGCTCCTGCTTGAAGGAGGTTTGTGACTTCACGCAGTGATGGCTTCAAATGGATAACGTTTCTGATTAGCGCCTCAATTTTGGGTTGTGCTCACGTACTACCTGAGGAATAGGGGCATCAGATCTGCACTTTCCCCAAGAATCCGCGAACGTTTGCCCGTCCGCTTTTGGCCATTTGCTGCCTATCACAACTAGCTGAAACTGACCCGTTGCTACCAGTAGAAAAGGCAGAATGATCCGCCGCCGCTACGATTGATCGCGTTCAATATATAGAGCTAAACAGCTGCTCAGCGTTCTTCAATTCACACGCCGCTTCTGCCTCCTCTCGAGTTGGAAAATGAAGGGGTAGACGGGACTTTTCCTTGTTGTCATAAATGTCGAATCCAGACGGCTCCGTGCGCGAATAAAAGCGCACACCACACCTTGCCGATTCTGTCTCTTTAGGTGTTGCTGGTACGACAACAAATCTCAATACCATCTCCTCACCTATAGTTTTTTATTCCTAATTCTTTTGTTCTAGCGGCATATAGCCATCTTATCAATCTCCCGTCATGGGTCTCGACGAGCGGAAAGCACCTAGTCCAGATGCAGAGTTAACCGATGGTGAGCCGATGACAGCTTTAGGCCGAAGGCAGCTCAAGATTTCGCTGTTTCGACCTGGAAATTTGTTCCGATGGCTATGCACGGCGGCAAGAAAATATCTGCCGTGGTTTCACAGTCCTCATGGCCCTCTGACAGTCTGCGCGCTTGGTTTTTAGCCACTTTGAAGGCGGCATCCCGCGATACACTTCCCGCCTTCCTATCAGTTGCTCACCTGCGAAACGACCTTGCGCACGACATACGGCAGGATACCGCCCTCCTTCAAGTAGAGAATTTCCTGTTGCGAATCCAACTGCAGAATCAACGGCAGCGAGGTCTGACTTCCGTCCGCGCGATTGATCACCAGGCAAAGCGGGGTTGCCCCCACCTGCATTGTCTCCAGACCTTTGAAGTCCAGCGTCTCATCTCCCTTTAACTGCAAGTTCGTCACGTCGACGCCTGCCGCGAAGGTAATGGGCAAGATGCCCATGCCGATCAGATTGCTACGATGGATACGCTCAAAACTCTGCGCGACGACAGCCTTGACGCCCAAGGTGGCTTGCGCCTTGGCTGCCCAGTCACGACTGGAGCCCGCTCCATAGTTGAACCCGGCGAAGATCACCAGCGGCACGTCCTTGGCAACGTAGCTCAGAGCTGCGTCGTAAACGCGCTGGATCGAACCGTCAAAAGCCGTTGCAAAACCACCCTCTCCCGGCTGCTGCTCCAATAGCAGATTCTTCACTGCTCGATTCACGAATGCACCGCGCATCATCACTTCGTGGTTGCTGCGGCGGGTCGAGTATTGATTGAGATCGTTCGGGTTTTCGCCGCGCTCGATCAACCACTGTCCAGCCTGGCTTTCGAGTGGAATCGCACTGGCCGGTGAAATGTGGTCAGTGGTGACGTTGTCGCCCAGCACCATCAAAGTTCTTGCACTATGAATCGACAACTCGGGTGAAGCTTCGGCTTTGACGTTTTGCAGGTAAATGGGGCGGCGCAGGTAAGTCGAATTCGGCGCCCAAGGAAACTGGACGCTGCCACTCGCTGACAGTGCCTGCCAGTGATGAGTGCCATCCCATAGCATCGCGTTACGCTGGCGGAACAAATCCGGGCGAACGGTCTGGCTGACCAGTGCCTGAATCTGCTCTTCACTGGGCATCAGTTCATGCAGGTACACATCGTTGCCTGCCGCATCCTGTCCTAACGGCTCAGTCTGGATATCCATATTGATGGTGCCCGCCAACGCATAAGCAACGACCAGCGCCGGCGAGGCCAGATAGCCGACCTGTACGCGAGGATTGACCCGCCCCTCGAAGTTGCGATTGCCCGACAGCACCACCACGGTTTTGAGGCCCTGGTCCGAGAAGCGCTCCATGTGTTCTTCGAGACTGCCGGAGTTACCGATGCAGGTCATGCAGCCAAACCCGGCGAGGTCGAACCCCAGGGCCGAGAAGTCGCTCAGCAGATCGGCCTTTTCCAGGTAGTCCGCGACTACGCGTGAGCCGGGCGACAGAGATGTCTTGACCCAGGGTTTACTGCGCAAACCGCGACGCTGAGCGTTGCGGGCCAGCAATCCCGCCTGGATCATCTGGCTCGGGTTTGCAGTGTTGGTGCAACTGGTGATCGCCGCCAGGGAGATGGCGCCATGGGTCAGGGCCTGGCCAAACGAAGGCTCGAAGTATTCGGCTTCAGCGTCCGAGGAACGAGCGATCACGCCCTCCCGCTCACCCAGAATTTCCTGACGAAAGGATGGCGCGGCGTCAGCCAGTTTGCGCCACTGATGCGGCTGATGAGGCCCGGCAACACTTGGCTCGATGGCCGCAAGATCCAGCTCGATCAGGTCATCGAAATGCGGTTCGGGCAGTGAGTCGTGACGCCATAGGCCCTGTGCTTCGAGGTAAGTTTCAATACGCGCAATAGTGTCTTCGCTGCGACCGGTCAGGTGCATATATTCCATCGTGCTGTCGTCGAACGGGAAGAACACTACCGTGGCGCCATACTCAGGGGCCATATTCGACAGCGTGCCTCGCGCCGCCCAACTGAGCTTCGACAGGCCAGGGCCGCAGAACTCAACGAACTTGCCCACTACGCGCGTCGCACGCAATATTTGCGTGATGCGCAATGCCAGATCGGTTGCTGTCACACCGGGCCGCAGTTCATTGCTCAAACGAATGCCGACGACTTCAGGAAAACTGATCGGCACCGGCTCACCGAGCATGGCAGCCTGTCCCTCCAGCCCACCTACACCCCAGCCCAGAACGCCGATGGCGTTGATCATCGGCGTGTGGCTGTCGGTTGCTACGATATCGTCAGGATGCAGCAGTGGCTGGCCATCGGCAGTCTGGCTTTCCCATACCACGGTCGCCAGCGACTCCATGTTGACCTGGTGAATGATCCCGGTACCGGGCGGGACCACCTTGAAATTGGTCAGACTCTTCTGCGCCCACTTGATGAATTCGTAGCGTTCGGAGTTGCGGCGGTAGTCGATGTCCAGGTTCTTCTCCACCGCGTCCGCTTCAGCGTAGCGCTCGACGATCACCGAATGGTCAATGACCAGCACAGCAGGAATCATCGGGTTCATGGTTTCCGGTGCGCCACCCATTTCCGCCACCATGTCGCGCATACCGGCAAAGTCAGCAAGCGCCGGCAGGCATGTCGTGTCGTGGAACATCAGCCGGTTAGGATAAAACGGCACTTCGCAGGCCGGCGCCCCTTGGCGTATGCATGCGATGAAGTTGTCCAGCGACGCTGGTGAACACCGAGCCACATTCTCCAGCAATATACGGATTGAATAGGGCAAGCCAATGAGCTCGTCCGGGGTGAGTATCTTGCGCAGATCCACGTAGGCGTAACGGGTGTCGCCCACTTGAAGATGACTTTGATGACGTGCGTCGATGGTTGAAATCATGGGCTTTTCGTTCACCGGTTGAGTGCGTGCGCAAACGACTCTATACGGTCGTTCAGTTGAACCCAGCGTAACCAAAGGCCGAGCCGGGGAAAATTGAACAATGAGCAAGTCATCGTTCGCCCACGGAGAACGCAGCCTTGATGAGTCTGAAATTGTCAGGTCTTGCCCACTTCCCTACTCTCAGGGCCGACGACAATTTCCATGGAGACCATTTATGCTCGCCCCTACCGCAAAAGTCCTTGAAGAGCTTGCCCCGACCGGCGTGCTCAAAGCTGCCATCAACTTCGGCAACCCGGTGCTTGCACAGCGCAATGCCGAAACGGGCCAGCCTCAAGGAGTATCCGTCAGCCTGGCAATGGAATTGGGCAAGCACTTGGGCGTCCCTGTCGAGTTCATCACCTATGAAGCTGCGGGGAAGGTTTTCGAGGCTTTGGCGCAAAATCAATGGAACATTGCATTCCTGGCCATCGAACCTGTGCGTGAGGCTCAAGTCGCCTTCAGCGAACCTTACGTGATTATCGAAGGTACCTATCTGGTCAAGGACAGCTCCCCGTTCTTCAGGATGGAAGATCTGGATCAGCCCGGCGTGCGGATCGCCGTGGGTAAGGGTGCAGCTTATGACCTGTACCTGAGCCGGACTCAACAGCACGCAACTCTGGTTCGCGCGCCAACCTCTGCCGGAGCGGTGGACTTGTTTCTCGATGAGAACCTGGATGCGGCGGCGGGCGTGCGTCAACCGCTGCTCAAGGTCGCCGAGGCCAACAAGGAATTGCGCGTACTGGACGGCTACTTCACATCAATTCGCCAGGCAATGGGCGTTCCCGTGCGATGCGTCACGGGTGCGGCGTACGTCAGAGCATTCCTGGAAGAACAGAAAGCCAACGGCTTCGTTAGCAAGGCACTTGCCGCAAGCGGCCAAAGTGACGTCACGGTTGCCCCGCTTCAAGTCAATTGAGGCCGCTGCGATGAGGGGTTGAAACGCACTTGCCTGCTCAGCGGCGAAGGCGTTTCAACCAGATTTTATGCACCGGCTCAGCGCAGAGCATCACCACTATCAAGCGCATGATCTGCATTGCCGTAACGATGCCAACGCCCAGGTTCAAGGCTTCGGCCGTCAGGTACATTTCCGTACTGCTACCCGGCATCATGCCCAGTGCCAGCGTCATCAAAGGAAAGCCCAGCAGATATCCGATCCCAAGTGCCAGCAACAAGGTGCATACAATCATGCTCAAGGTGAACACCGAAACCTTGATCAGGAATGTCGGTGAGGCCTTGAAGAACTGGCGATCAAAGTAGCCTCCGAGCGCACAACCGATCATGAGCTGACCGTAATGGCTCAGCTCAACGGGTAATGCCGTCTGCAGATTGAAGCTGGCAGTGAATAGCGCACACAGCGCCATCGGGCCGAACATCCAAGGGTTCGGCAACTTGTACCGTTTCCAGATAATCGCCGTCAGCGCTCCGCCGAGCAACAATGGCAGCAGCCAATACCAATCACTGGGCAATCGGGCATGAGCCACCGATGGAGAGATTTTCGAGGTGAAAAACATCGCGGGCGGAACACAAAGAACAATCAGCACGAGCCGTACACTGTGAGCTGCAGCGATCTGACTGACGTTGGCCTTATGCCTGATCCCCGATTGAATCATCTCTGCAAAGTTCGCAGGCATGAAGGCGAAAAAGGCAGTCGTCAGATCCATGCCTCGACGCCGCATGAACTCTATGCCGAGCAAGGCAAGCAACAAGGTCAGAAATGCCGCGAACAGCATCATCGCGAAATGCCCCAGGATCTGCTCCAGCACCGCGGGTGTGAAATGCAGGCCGATGGATGTCGCAATCATCCATTGCCCGGTCAATCGACCATTGGGGATCTCCCCTACCCGCCAGCCGAGGCAACGCACCAGAATAACCGCCAACATCGATCCAATGATCCAGGGCAAAGGCCAGTTCAGGTAACTGGCAATCAGTGCGCCGGTCACTCCAACCAGCGGTGTCGCCCACCACAATCCCATTGAGGTGAAAAACGCTCTCATACGTTGGCGCCACCAAAGACCATGCACACTGGACTCCCTGTCTCAATCACCTCACCCGTTGGGGTCAAGCTGCCAGTCGTTGGGTCAACACTGAAAACCACGATCGTGTCGCTGTCCTCGTTGGCCACATACATGCATCTGCCGTCGGGCGACAAAGCGAAAAATCGAGGAGTGAGGCCTTGCGTTGGCGTCGCTGATTCGAATGTCAGCCAGCCCGATTGGGGATCAATGCTGAAGCGCGCAATGCTGTCGCTTCCTCGGTTGGAGGCATAGAGGAAGCGCCCGGCCTTATCAACCTCGATCTCTGCGGCCGTGCTGTCGCCCGTGAAAGAATCCGGCAGCGCAGAGAGCACCTGCTGCGGCTGCAGCTCACCACTTTCGCTGTTGAAGCGATAGATTGCGACAGTCGAATCGAGCTCATTGACCGAGTAGACAACGGGCAATCCCGGATGAAACGCCACATGCCGTGGTCCTGCACCTTTGCGAGTAGCAACCGATGGACAGGCTGTCGGCAGCAACTTGCCCGATTGCGAGTCGAATCGATAAGTGAAGATCCGATCGAGACCTTTATCCGGCACGACCACTAGTTTTCCACTGGGGTCGAATGGATTGAAATGCGGTTTCGGGCCTTTTTGTTCAATTCGATGGGGTCCGATAGGCCCTTGCGTCATCACTTGATCGCAGAGCTCGCCGAGCTCTCCCGAATCGAGAATCGGTAAGACAACAACAGAACCACTGTAATGGTTGCTCACCACCAGAAAGGCGCCGTCCGGTGAAATCGCCAGGTGTGCGGGATTGTGGCCATGGGTGCATTGGCTATTGAGATAGCGCAGTGCGCCATCGGCGCCGATGCTAAATGCGCTGGCCTGATCCGTATCACCATGGACGCAGTACAGGAAATCCCCCTGTTTACTGATCGCAAGAAATGAAGGGTTTACCAAACCATCAACCAGTTGCACATGAGACAGGCGCCCAGTCTGTGAATCGACTCTGTAGACATTGATCCCGTTGCCACGGGCATTCCTTTCACGAGTGGTACGACAGCCTACGTAAATGAACATGAAGTCATCTCAAAAAGCGAACAGGTACATGGATAGCACTTGTCACGCGGTCAAGTGTGCGACGAACGCGCGAGCGGTAGGAGGGAGCGCTTCGAATCGTCGAGCAACAATATTCAACTGACGCTTGGCCCATGGCTCGGCCAACGTGACAGCCTGCAAATGGAAGGAACGCAGATAGGGACGCAGAACATCGCGAGGCAAAATGCAAATGCCCAGATTGGTCGAAACCATCCGGCACATGCATTCAAAGCTGGAAACGCGAACCCGCTGCCTGATTGGCTTACCTAACAATTCGGCTTGTTCACTCAGGAGCAAATGCACCGAGCTCTCCACGTGAGGACCAATGAATTCGAAGATCAGCGCTTGCTCGAAACTGGCTTGCGTCTGCGCCGCCAATGGATGCCGTTCTGGAACCGCAATCACCAACTCATCCACGCGATAGGGAACGGATTCCAACCCTTGTGAAGGCGTCTGTTCGGCAATGATGCCGACATCCGCACGACCGTCCGACACGGCTCGAACGATTGCCGCACCGACGCGCTCCTCGATATCGAACTTGATATCGGGGTAGGTTTCCATAAACCTGCCGATATCCAGACTCAGCTGTTGGGCCAACGCCGATGTAATGGCGTGCAATCGAACATGGCCCTTGATTCCAGCACCATACTCACTCAACTCCTGGTCCATCTTCTGAAGAGTTTCGTTCACCTGCAACGCGTAATGGCGCAGCGACTGCCCCGCAGGCGTCAGCTCCATTCCGCGCGGATATCGAATGAACAACGGGGAACCCACCTTCTCTTCAAGCTCGCTGATCCGCTTACTGACTGCGGAGGTCGCCAGATGGCAGAGCTGCGACGCCTTTGTCAGGTTTCGCTGCTCCGCCACAGCCATGAAGATTTCCAGGCTGAGCAGATCATGGCGCATTGGCCAATGCCTTCTCGAAGAAGTCTACCGTGCCGAAATTGCCGGATTTCAGCGCCAGGGCAACCGGGTCGTCGCGCAAGCCGAGTGTCCAGGGCACACCAGGATCGATGGTCGCACCAATTCGCAGAGCCTTGACTTGCAGTGCCTTGACTACCGCACCCGATGTTTCGCCGCCGGCGACCACCAACTTGCGAACACCCATGCCGTAGAGGCCGACAGCGACGGCGGACAATGCGTCCTCAACGATCTGCCCAGCAGCCTCAACACCGAGCTTTTGCTGAGCAAGCTTGACCGTCTCTGGATGTGCGCTCCCGTAGATCAGGACGGGGCCCTTTTGAATCAGATCCTTCGCCCATTCGAGTGCTTCAGCAACCTGATCATGACCATTGGCAAGACGCAGCGGATCAATGGAAAAGCTCGGACGGGTTTTCTGCCAGTGCTCGACCTGACCATTCGTCGCTACCGAACAACTGCCGGAAACAACGGCGCCCAAGCCCTCGATGACAGGCAGTACCGATGCCGTTTCGGACTGACCGAGCTTGCCTGCACGACGGAAGTTTTCAGGTAGACCCAGCGCAACGCCAGAACCGCCGGTAACCAGTTTATGGTCCGCCACGGCAGTGCCTATCGCATACAAATCTTCATCATCGATCGCATCGACAATGGCATAACCTCGACCTTGGGCAGTGAGGCTATTGAAAGCCGCGGAAATGGCTTGCGCGCCCTTGTTGACGACCGAATGTGCAACAAGACCTACCGGTTTGAGCGTCTGCTGCTGCAACACCCGAACCAGATTGGAATCGGTCATTGGCGTCAATGGATGATTACGCATGCCGGATTCGCTCAACAGCACATCGCCGACGAACAAATGACCGTTAAAAATCGTCCGTTTGTTCTCCGGGAATGCAGGACAAGCCACAGCGAACGAGACGTTCAAAGCTTCAGCAAGTGCGTCGGCGACAGGGCCGATGTTTCCGCGAGAGGTCGAGTCAAACGTCGAGCAATATTTGAAAAAAAACTGTTGGCAGCCTGCCGCACGCAACCATTCCAGCGCTTCGAGCGATTGAGTAACGGCTTCTTCCGGGCTGACGGTACGGCTTTTCAGGGCAATGACGACAGCATCGATGTCATCAGGCAGAGGCCCTTGCGGCACGCCGATCACTTGTAGCGTGCGCATGCCGCCACGTACCAGCGTACTTGCCAAATCCGTACCGCCGGTGAAGTCATCAGCGATGCAACCGAGTAGTAATTGACTCACTGTGGTCTCCTCGTGCCCTCCTCCTTTGGATATCCAAAAGGAGAACAGGCGATTTCTTGTTATAGATCCGCAACATTCCAGACAACGGGCGGCATGCCTGGCATGCCGCCCGTTTCAATCAGCCCAGAATGGCTTTGGCTACAGCTTCGCCGAACGATTTGGTACCGCTGGAGCCGCCCAGATCAGGCGTGCGCTGCTTAGGATCCTGCAGCACAACATCCACTGCCTTTTCCATTTCCAGGCCGGCCTTGATCAGCGCTTCTTTATTGTGGTGCTCGCCCATCCACTGCAGCAGCATGCCAACGGACAGAATCATCGAAACCGGGTTGGCCTTGTCCTGACCGGCGATATCCGGCGCAGAGCCGTGCTGGGCCTGGGCGCAGCAATGAGTGTCGCTGGCCATCATGGAACCGGCCAGACCCAGGCTGCCCGACAGTTCACTGGCAAGGTCGCTGATGATGTCGCCGTAGAAGTTGGTCGCGACCAGAACGTCGAAGCGCTCAGGGCTACGTACCAGGTGGGCAGTGGAGGCATCGACCAGCAGATCGTCCAGCGCGACCTCCGGGAAGTCCTTCGCTACATCGCGAACGCACTCGAGGAACAGACCGTCAGTCATGTGGAAGCTGTTGGCCTTATGAATAGCGGTGACTTTCTTGCCACGCTTCATAGCCAGCTCGAATGCACGGCGGGCGATACGCTCGCTGCAATGACGAGTGATTTTACGTGTGGATAAAGCCATATCCGGAGTCGGCATCACTTCGCCCCAACCACGGCTCATGTTGCGATCTGGATAAAAGCCTTCAGTCGCTTCACGCATGATCACCAGGTCCATGGTCTTGCCTTCCTTCATGTTGGAAGTCAGGAATGGACGAGTACGAGCAGGACGTACGTTGGCGTAGAGATCCAGGCCGATACGGAAACCGGCAGAAACGTTGCGACCGCCTTTTTCAGGCACTGGATAGTCGGCGTGCGACTGGGTGCCGAGAATGATGCCGTCGTAGCTTTTGGCCTTTTCCAGCACTTCATCACGCAAAGTTGTGCCGTATTTATCCAGGCTTGTGAAACCGACATCGTCGTAATCGAAGCTCAAGCCCAGATCGAATTTTGTGTTGGCAGCCTTGAGCACCGACATCGAAGATTCAACGATTTCTGGACCAATACCGTCACCAGGAAGAACCAAAATACGCATCGCATACCCCTTACTTATTGTTTGAACTGAATTTTTTCGAAGCCTGTGCGTGATGAACCGGCTCCATTTCTGTACATCGTAAATACAAAGTACAATATTGGCGAGACGAAGTCCTCAACCTTTTGCTCCCGTTCGTCCTGAGACGTTACGGGGAGCAGTAGCGCTATCGCCCTCGACAGATTGCATTTTATTGCATGAATATTCAGTTTGTGCAACCTTTACGCTCAACGGTCACCCATTTCACTTTCCCAGGAGATCCTGCATGACAGTTAAAACCTCCGATCTTTGCGATCAGTACCCAGACTCAATTCGCGTGCTGTCCCCGATTTTTCAGGACTTTGGCGGCAAAAATGATTTCGAGGGACGCGCCTTCACCCTCAAATGTTTCGAGGACAATTCCAGGATCAAGGAGATAAGCAGTCTGCCAGGACACGGCCGGGTGCTGGTGGTGGACGGTGGTGGCAGTGACCGCTACGCGCTGTTTGGCGATGTGATCGCTGAGGATCTGGTCAAGAACGGCTGGGTCGGTGTGTTGATTTACGGTTACATCCGCGACAAAGCGGCGCTGCGCGATATGCCGATCGCCATCAAGGCACTGGGCACATCCCCGCGCAAGACCGTCAAGCGAAACGAGGGACAGATTGGCATATCGGTGGAATTCGCCGGGCACACCATCGCCGATGGAGACCAACTGTTCGGCGATGACGATGGCGTGGTGCTGTTAAACGAGCTGAGCGCTAGCTGACAACCGATACTTCAAGGCTGCGCTGGTACTCCAGCTCATCCTTGGCCTCTTTATCTGTTTTCTGCCGCCCGACCACATCAAGGTGGTTGCGTAGAAATTCCGCCGCCGCCTCTCGCTGTCCACTTTCGATGAGATCAAGAAGATGGATGTGTTCTTTACATTGGTTGATCAAGCGAGGCCGATCCACGTTGGCCTTGTAGGCCATGAACCGACGCAATTGGTTCTGGCGGCGGATAGCCTCAAGAAAGAAAGCGTTGCCCGAGCAGCGCACCACCAGCTCATGAAGCTGCGAACCGATCTGAAACAGCTGCGATCGCGACAAGGTGAAAATGTCGCCATCGAGCAGTTGCTGCTGGATTTCCCGCGCTTTGGCAAACGCTGGCTTATCCACCTCGTAACCCGGTTCCAATACCGCAGCCGGTTCGATTGCCATGCGAAAGCGATAGCTCTGAATATGGGCTTTGGAGTCGTGCAGAAAACTGTTGATCTCCCACCCCTGCCCCGGCTTGCGCTCAATCATTGCTTCATTGGCCAGCCGGGTCAGAACCTTCATGAGCTGTCCTCTCGGCACCTCATATTTGCGCATCAACTCGGCTTCAAAAAAAGTCGTGGGAATGTCACCACGCAAGACGTCGTCGACAACGCGCAAATAGAAGTCTTCAAACGGATCGACTTCCAGAGGGAGCTTGCGACTGTCGATTCCTCGCGCGTCAGCTGTCAGGAAATAACCTCGGTTCGGCTCCTTGGTCGCCAGACCCAATTCGGCCAACAACGCGAAACCTCGTCGAATCGGAGATCGGGAAACTCCCAACTCCTTGGCAAAAGACTCCTCGCGCAAAGGATCACCAGCGCGCATCGACCGGGCTCTGGCCATGTCGATGATCTTGGGTGCCAACTGCTCCGCAAGGTCTTTCTTTATCTTGGGCTTCATTTTGGCTGGTTCGCCCACCAAGGGTTGTTGAAGAGTCGATTCTGCTGAGTTCATGGAAACCGATAATCAGAGGAGGATGACATCAATGCATTGCCTGGGATGGAGCGTTACATCCAACACCAAGCTTTAAAGAAAAATAACACACCTGATGCACATCAACACGCCAGTGACACTTCAGGACTTCACCGTACACCAACTTGCCCTACAGCCATCCAGGAATCCGTCATGACCGCACCACGCATCTATTTGATCCATGCAACACCAGTAGCAATCGCACCCATTACTGAAGCATTCACTCGGCTTTGGCCTGAGGCCAGGCTGGCCAATTTATTAGAAGATTCGCTTTCCAGCGATTTGGCCGAGGCCGGTGAACTGACTCCGGCATTGAGCCAGCGGTTCTTGAAACTCGCTACCTACGCCGCAGAGTCCGGTGCTGATGCGATCTTGTTTACGTGTTCGGCATTCGGTGACGCGATCGATTTGTGCAAGCGCTCGCTGAGCATTCCGGTACTTAAACCGAACGAAGCCATGATCGAGGAGGCCATTCAACGCACCGGAAAAATCACCATACTTGCGACTTTCCAGCCGGCCATTGCATCGATGACCGAGGAATTTCAAGCCTATGCGCAACAACTGGGTGTCGATATTGAGCTCAATTCCGTTGTCTGCCCAGAAGCACTCGCCGAATTGCGCAAGGGGAATGCCGAGCGACATGACACGCTTATCGTCGATTCCGCACGCCCCCCTACCAATAGCGAGCTGCTGTGTTTTGCACAATTTTCCATGACCAGTGCAGCACAAAGGGTGAGCCAAGCAAGTGGTCTGCCTGTACTGACAACACCCGACAGCGCCGTATTGAAGCTGCGCAACCTTCTGAACGCCTGATGCAGATTCGAAGATTTGAGGAGTCACCCATGACCAGGTTGAACGCGCACATCGGCTTCCAGTTTACGGAATTGCCTTTTCTGGAGCGGTTCTCGGCAGCGGCCAACGCGGGTTTTCGAGCCATCGAGTTTCCCTCGCCCTATGAATACGAAGCTCCGCACATCGCAGAGCTTCTCCGCGAGCATGAACTCCAGATGGTGCAATTCGCCGCGCCATCGGGCCCAACCAAAGGCAACACCGGCATTTGCAGTTCAAAAGAAGCATTTCGATCGGATCTAACCAAGGCCGTTGAATATGCCAGTGCACTCGACTGCCGAATGGTTCACCTGATGTCAGGGGTGTCGCAGGCAGAACTTGGGGTCATTGCCGATAGCGGCATTTACCGTCGCAATCTGAAGTACGCCGTTGAGTTCTTGACTGGAGAAGGCATCGAGCCTTTGATTGAAGTCATCAGCTCAGATGAAGTCCCGGGTTACCTGATGAGCCACTTCGACTTCGCTGAAGAGATGCTCGAGACCCTGCCCGGCCTAGGACTGATCCTGGACACCTACCACACCGAGCTTCTCGGCGTGGATTGCCTGCGCAAGCTCAATCAATGGTGGTCGCGGGTGAGGCACATTCAGGTCGCTGACTTTCCCGGCCGCAACGAGCCAGGCACAGGCAACATCGACTTCCCGAAACTGCTCTCCATGCTGGAAGACCGGGCCTATCAGGGCTGGGTGGGTTGCGAGTACCGCCCTCGCACCTCGACGCTCGATGGGCTGGAAGAACTCTGGAGGATCATGAAACCGCATCCCCATGAAGATGACCGCTGGTAAGAAATTGTTTCTTTTTGGCGAAATTGTACTCCGTAACCTTGCAAAACAATTTCGACTGGGGTTTATTAGCCCCCAGTAGCCTTCAAAGGTTGCAATCAATGCTCCCAACAAAAAACACAACAGGAGTTTGCGCATGAACAAAAAGATCGCATTTGTTACTGCAGGTATGGGAAACCTGGGCACCGCAGTTTGCCAACGACTGGCACGTGACGGATTCACCGTCGTCGCAGGATGCGGCCCTGACTCGCCTCTGAAGGACACCTGGCTCGCCCAACAAAAGGAGCTTGGCTTTAACTTCATCGCTTCTGAAGGCAGCGTTGCTGACTGGGAGTCCTGCCGGAAGGCTTTCGATCAAATCAAGAAAAATGTCGGCCCCGTTGACGTTTTGATCAACAACGCCGGCACCGCTCGGAACGTTGTTTTTCAGGACATGCAGCCCAATGACTGGGCCACGGTCATCGATACCAACCTCAACTCGCTGTTCAACGTAACCAAACAGGTTATCGATGGCATGGCTGAACGAGGCTGGGGACGAGTGATCAACATTTCTTCAGTAAACGCCCAACTGGGCCAAGTAGGTCAGGTCAACTACTCAACTGCAAAGTCGGCAATCCGAGGCTTCACTCGCGCACTGGCACGAGAAGTCGGTTCCCGCGGAGTTACGGTGAATACCGTGTCTCCTGGCTACATCGCCACTGCCAAACTCAAGTCTGTCACCACGGCGGACGCGATGGATCGCATCATCCAGGACATTCCGACTCGTCGCCTTGGAACACCCGAGGAGATCGCGGCGGTATGCGCCTGGCTGGCCTCGGACGAGGCTGGGTATGCGAATGGTGCTGACTTCTCGCTTAATGGTGGCCTTCACATGAGTTGATACTCGTGTGAGACTCAGCGGCAACCCGCTGGATCAAACCAAAAATACAGCGGGAACCTTGATGCGCTTTTTTGCGCAGATCCCATAAAAACAATTGTACTTTACGTCAAGGTGATACAAATGCTCTCAATACTCGGCTACGGCATGATTGTGACCTTCATGGCACTGATCATGACCAAGCGGTTGTCACCGTTGGTAGCGATGACAACAGTTCCGATCGTATTCGCGCTCATGGCAGGATTCGGTCCGGACATGGGCAACATGATGATCGACGGCCTGAAAAAGGTAGCGCCGACCGCGGTCATGGTGATGTTCGCGATCCTCTACTTCGGCGTGATGTTTGATACCGGTCTGTTCGATCCGATCATTCGCAAGTTCATCAAGCTGATCAACGGCGACCCGATGAAGGCTGTTGTGTTTGCAACGCTTCTGGCAGGGATGGTATCGCTGGATGGCGACGGCTCAACGACGTACATGATCACCGTCACCGCGATGCTGCCTCTCTTCAAACGACTGAGGCTCGAACCCTTGTCGCTGACGTGCGTGGTCATTCTGGCGGCAAGTGTGACAAACCTATTGCCATGGGGCGGACCACTTGCACGTGCCGCAGCTTCCCTGCAGGTCGACACGTCCGAGCTCTTTATCCCGCTTATTCCCGTTATGGTAGTGGGCTTCCTCGGTGTTCTGGCGCTGGCTTACTTCATCGGTATTCGTGAGCGTCAACGTCTTGGAAAACTGCGCTTGTCAGTGGGTGCTGCTGCCACAGTTTTTGACGATGAGACTGACGAAGGTCTGCCATCGATGTCAGACGAAAATGCCGAACTGCGTCGTCCAAAACTGTTTTGGTTGAACGCGGGCCTGACGATTGCTTTGATGGCCGGCCTGGTGGTGGAAATCTTGCCACTTTCCATTTTGTTCATGGTCGCGTTCTCCGTTGCATTGGTGATCAACTACCCACACATGAACGATCAGCGTCGTCGTATCTCCGCGCACGCTCCAACAGCCCTGAACCAGATCGCGATCTTCCTGGCAGCCGGCATTCTGGCTGGCATTCTTTCCGGAACGGGCATGGTCAATGCAATGTCAGCGAGCTTCCTGGCAATGCTACCAGCGACCTGGGGCCCATACATGGCGCCGATAACCGCGCTGGCGAGTATTCCGGGCACGTTCTTCATGTCCAATGACGCCTTCTACTATGGTGTGCTTCCAGTACTTGCCAAGGCTGCCGAAGTCTATGGCATTACCCACGCCGAAATTGGCCGTGCCTCGCTGGTAGGTCAACCTGTTCACCTTCTGAGCCCTCTTGTGGCCTCGACCTACCTGCTCTGTGGCTTGGCAGGTGTGGAGTTCAGCGACCACCAGAAATACACCATGAAATGGGCGTTTGCGCTGAGCTTCCTCATCTTGATCGCTTGCTTGGTAGCAGGGTTGTTCCCTCTGGCAGCTGGTGTCTAAGGGAAAGTCGAGAGCAACTAGCTTCACCGTCGCGAAACAATGAAAAATCCCGAAAACAGAAATGCTTTCGGGATTTTTTGTGTTCGCTCAAACAAATTTCACTTCGGAGCCCTAATGCCTGGCCCAAAGGACATCGCCGCCGAAAGCGGTACACCGATGATTCCAGCGTCGTGATTTCCCGCCTTCCTACATCCCGCCCCCCGATAATGGCTTGACGATCATCAAACTGCACGGTGCCCGGTTCAACACGCTCTCGGCGGTATCGCCGATAAACCGCTCGGGCCCATGGCGATAAGCCGTGCCCAGCACCACCATGTCGAAAGCATGCTGTTGAGCGAACCGTGCGATAACCTTGTGGGGGGAGCCCGTCAATAAATGTCGACGGGGATCCTTGATGCAGTAACGCTCGGCAAGCACATCGAACGCCTCTTGTTGGGCATCCTCGATAGCGTCTCTCAAACTCGCATCAAGACTGCCTGTCGGTACACTCATCGGCGCATCGCTCATCTCTGACCAACGACTGACGTTAAGCAAGTGCAACTGCGCACCGCAACTGGCTGCCAAAGTAGAGGCCAGGTCGAGTATTCGGTCATTTAATCCCTGAGTGAGTTCCTCCAGATGGGACAGATCGATCGCCGCGAGAATTTTCAAGGGTTTGGGATTTATGGCGCTGGTCACCAGATGCAGGTGGGTCGGACACTCGCGTAGCAATCGCCAGTCCACAGGCCGATGAAAGGCACGGTCCAGAGCCGGCACATAATGGGTGTCCTTGATCACCAGGTCCGGAACAAAGTCGTTCACGTATTCCAGCAGGTTTGTCAGGCTCGACCTGGCCCAGAACACTTCGGTGGTCACCTGTATGCCGCCGCATCGTTGAAACCGGGCCTGCTGCTCCAGCCAATGACGGTGAACCTGCAGATAGCCTTCTCGTGCCTGTGCCATCGCGTCATGGTCAAGCAGACCGGCTACCGCCAGGGCCTGGACATAATC
>Ga0157370_10002363_pt1 | contig 22757 bp, 22 predicted proteins | sample C35metaG_FD_113463 | JGI IMG/M metagenome (GOLD analysis project Ga0157370, IMG submission 113463) | Corn rhizosphere microbial communities from Kellogg Biological Station, Michigan, USA - C3-5 metaG | ecosystem: Host-associated > Plants > Roots > Rhizosphere > Soil | place: USA: Michigan...
GGCGCGCCGCTCCAGTGCCGAGCTCTGGCGTGCGCGCGCCTTGCCGCATAGAATCGGGACCAGCGGATGGACGGCCGTAGCTGCACATCGGGGGATGGCGATCATGATGCGACCCGGATCACAGGTCAGGATGGCAATTCGCGCAGCCGCGGTCGGCATGCTCGCACTGAGCGCCGCGTCGACGGCAAGGTTGTGCGCGCAAGCTCCGAGCGCATACGGCCGAACGCGGGTGGTGATGCTCGGCACCGGTGCGCCGCCGGCAGATCCCGACCGCTTCGGGCCGGCGGTCGTCGTCATCGTCGACGCGACGCCGTATCTCTTCGACATCGGCGTGGGCGTGATGCGGCGTTGGGCGGCGGCGTTAGGCATGGGCCTCGCGGGGGCCGGCGCATCGGCTCTGCGCACGGCCTTCGTGACGCACCTGCATTCCGACCATACGTTAGGCTACGCCGACCTCATCTTCACGTCGTGGACGCTCGAGGGCGCGCGGCACGCGCCGCTCGACGTGTACGGGCCCGGCGGGCTGCAGCAGATGACGGATCATCTCATCGCCGCCTATGCCGAAGACATCGCGGTGCGCACCGGGCGCGGTGGTGAGCATCAAGGCGAGGCGGGCCCCGTGGTGCGCGTACACGAGATCGGTCCCGGTGTGGTCTATCGCGACTCGCTCGTCACGGTGACCGCCTTCCTCGAGCATCACGGGAGTTGGGCGCAGGCGTTCGGCTTCCGCATCACGACGCCGGACAAGGACATCGTGTTGTCGGGTGACACGGGTCCGCCGTCGGGTGTGTTAGGCCAGTGTCATCGGTGCGACCTGCTCCTCCACGAGGGCGGGACGGTGCTCGAGGAGGATGCGACGCCCTACTTCAAGCACTTTCATACCACGGTCGAAGACCTGGCGGCGATCGCTACGGCGACGCAGCCCAAGCTCCTGGTGCTGTATCACCAGCGGCCCGATGGCCCCGCGGCGGAGCGAAGCTACGCGAGACTGCGGGCGCTCTACGCTGGGCCGTTCGTCGTGGCGCGGGACCTCGACGTCTATCGGTAGGCATCACGATGCCCGGCGGCCGAGCGAGCCGCGAAATCGGTGTTGCTGTCCGTCCGGCCGCACCGGCTCCCGCCCGAGCGCCTAACTTGGTCCGCCTTCGTACACGCGCCGCACCATCGCCGCCAACTCGATCGCGTTCGTCGTCCCGTAGTTCGCGTAGCAGTTGTTCATCACCACGTGCACCTCCTGCGCGCGCCCGGCGATCTCGCCGACGCGCGGCGCCCACGCCTCGAGCTCGCGCGCGTCGTACAGATAGCGAAACTTCTCCGTCGTCGTGACACCCGTGCGCTCCCACGTCTCGGCGCGGCGCCCGTGAAACCGGATCACCGCGAGACGCGGCGCCGTCACGGCCACCACCGGCGGCACGCTGCTCTTGAGCCCCTGCGGCTCGTCGACCATCACGAACGGGATGCCGTGATCCTCGAAGAACCGCAGCGTATGCTCGGCGTTCCGCGCGTTGAACCAGAGCGCGTTACGCAGCTCGACACTGAACGGCACGTCGCCAAAACGATGGTGCGCGTCGAGGATCTGGTCGCGGCTCGCGTGGCCGGGAAGGAACCACCGCGGGTACTGCATCAGCACCGCGCCTAACTTGTCCGTCTCGCGGAGCGGCAGCAGCGCGTCGATGAAGGTCGACCACACGGCGTCGGCCACCTCGGGCGGCAGGTCTTTCGCGTAGACGCGCGGCTTCTGAGCGAGCGGAGCGGGCAGCGCCTCGCGAAGCTCCGCTGGCAGGCGTGCGACCTCAGACGGCTGGCCGGTCATGAGCGCGTGCGCCTTGACGTCGAACCGAAACGTCTCGGGCGTGCGGTCCGCCCACGCTTCCACAGTTTGTCGCGCCGGCAGCGCGTAGTACGGCGAGTCGACTTCGACCATCGAGAACTGCGATGCGTAATACTTGAGCCGCGCCTCGGCCGACGTCGCTTGGCTGGGGTAGAACACACCCGAGCGCACCAGCGTCGGGTCGGTCCACGACGCGGTGCCGAATCTGACGATCGATCCGTTAGGCGTACGCAGCGGCGCCGCGCCGGGCGCCGCGAGCCGGGACGCGCGTTCGCGCGCATCCTCGACGCCGGGGTCGTGTACCGTCGGCGCCGCGGCGGGTGCGCGTTCCTGCGGTGTGCGCGGCCTGGGCATCAGGCAAAGGTACGTGCGGAAAACGCCAACGGCCGGCTCGAGTACCGAGCCGGCCGTTGAACACCATGGAGGCGCGGGGATTCGAACCCCGGTCCGAGACAAGATCCAAAGCAGCGTCTACGTGCGTAGCCCATCGATTGAGGTCTCCAGCCGCTGGCCAATGGGCCGCCCACTGCTGGACGAGTCTTCTTTGATTTTGCGCACCGCCGGAAGACGCAACGGCGCGCTAGCCCGAATTTTCGTTACCCGTCAAGCCGCCTCAGGCGAGCTTCCCAACGGGCAGGTGCAGTAACCGGAGTTACGCAGCCAGAGCCAAGTTGTTGTTGGCAGTTATGAAATTTCCCGAGTGATTTACCAGGGCTCGAGGACCTGGGCACGCGGCCACCGCTTCACCTACCCCGTCGAAGCCAGTCGCCCCCTCGACACAAAATCTAGATCAATTGGTCCAGCCGGTCAATGCGCCGCCGTTCGCTATCGGCCACGACCGCGTGCCACTAAGCTTTTGTGACAAAATTGCTTTCGTGGGCGCACCTCACGCAATTTCTACCCGCCGTCTTGGCCTCGTACAGCGCCCGGTCTGCGGCCGAGAAGAGCGAGTCGTGACGACCCGTGCTCGTCGGGAAGCTCGCCACCCCAAACGACGCCGTTACACCGATCACGTGTCCGTCCACCTCCACACGAGCCGATTCGAACGTGCGGCGGATGCGTTCGGCCACCTCGCGTGCACGCTCCATTGGCGTCTGCGGAAGCAAGATCGCCAGCTCTTCACCGCCGTATCTCGTGCACAGGTCGATGCCGCGGATCGTGCGCTTGGCAGCGGCTGCTACCGCGGCCAGCACACGATCGCCGGCCGTGTGACCGTACGTGTCGTTGATCTGCTTGAAGTGGTCGAGGTCGGCGAGTATCAGCGACAGCACCTGCCCGTTGCGGTCGCATTCGGCCAGGTGCTGGCGAAAACGCTCGTCGAACACCCGGCGGTTTGCCAGGTTGGTGAGCGGGTCGGTGCGCGACTCGACGGTGGCAATCTCGAGATGCCGCACGTTCACGAAGGCCGCCGCCGACACCGACGACAGCAGCAGCAGCAACGACGACTCCACCGCGGAGACCTGACCGGCCTCGTCGCCTTCCACGGCCACCGCGCCTAACGGGCGGCCCTCGCGCACCAGCGGCACCACCGCCAGCGACCCCAGCCGTCGCGGCGGTTCCGCTTCGCCGAACACCGCGTACTGCGACGCGGCGTCCACCTCGCTCAACGTGAACCGCTGGCGCTCGCGGCATGCCGTGCCGATGAACGACGACGGCGTCACCTCGAAGCCGACCGGCACCGCGTGCCCCATCGAAACGCTCGCCACCGTGCCCACTTCCTCCCGCTCGTCCCACACGACGAACGCCGCGCGCGTGGCGCCGGACAACTCGAGCGCCGCGTCGCAGACCGCGTGGCCTAACCCGGCCACGTCGTGGCTGCTCTGCACCCGCTCGGCGGCCCGGGCAAGGCGCTCGGCTTTGCCGCGGTACTGCCGCGTTTCACGGCCGTCGCGCAAGAGGCCGAGCAATGCGCCTAACCGGGCGGCGTGGGCGGTCAGCTCCTGCCGGACGGTCGACGGCAGCCGGTGGCGATTGGCCGCGTACAGCGTGAGGACGCCGCCGGCCTGTTCATCTTCCGACCCGGCGAGCGGCGCCGCGATGAGCGCGCTGCCCTCGGTGTCCTGGTTTGCGGTGACGATGCCCTGTGCCATGGACCACGCAACCAGCTCCGGCGCCGGCGGCGTCGTCCGCCGCTCGCGCTGGGCGCCAGCCGGTATCGTGAGCGCCGGACGCGCCGCGCCCGAGTCCGTGCGCAGCCACAGCGTCACATCGTCGGCGCCGAGCGATTGTTGGGCATCGGCGAGCAGCCGCTCGATCGCATCGCGTTCGACGGCGCGGCCCAACGCATGGTCGCGCATGAGGCGCTCGACCGACGGCGTGCGCGACGACGGCGGCAGATCCGGGCTGCCATCGAGCCACGCGTCCGCGGTGCCGATGCGGCTCGACGCGCGAGCAATGAATCCGGTCGCCGTGCCTGCCGCCAGCAGACACGCCAGCCGAATCCACCGCGAGTCCTCGCTCATGGCGGCGAGAAACGGGTCGAAGTGGGCGAGTATCGGGGCGGATGCAAGCGCGACGCCGATCGCGTACGGCCCACCGGCGCGCCAGGCGAGCGCGGCGATGAGACACGCCAGCAGCGCGGCGATCGGAGATCGCACGACGCTCGTGGCGATGATAGGCAGCGCGACCGAGAGTGCGAGCGCGCCGATGCGAGAAGGCACGTGGCTCTCGGGGGACAAACTCGGCGATGTCGACAGGATGTTGGGTTAGGCGTGCGTGATTCGCGATGCCGCGAAGGCCGCTCCAAACCCGTTATCGATGTTGACGACCGTCACGCCCGAGGCGCAACTGTTGAGCATGGAAAGAAGGGCGGCCACGCCGCCGAAGCTGGCGCCGTAGCCGATGCTCGTCGGTACCGCGATCACGGGCACCGACACCAAGCCGCCCACCACGGAGGGCAAAGCGCCGTCCATTCCGGCCACGACGATGATCACCGCCGCGTCCTCGAGCGCGCGGCTCTGCGACAACAGTCGATGCAGCCCGGCCACCCCGACGTCGGTGAGCCTCTCCACCGTGTTGCCGAGCGAGCGCGCGGTCACCGCGGCTTCTTCGGCAACGGGGAGATCGCTCGTGCCTGCCGTGATCACGAGAATGGTGCCGCGGCCGACCGGTGCCGGCACGTTGGGCGCAAGGAAGGCCGTGCGGCCGAGCGGATTGATGTCGATGGACGGGAACCGCTCGAGCAGCGCGGCGTGCATCTCGGGCCCGAGCCGCGTGATCAGGACGCCTTCGCCGCGCTCCGCGATGCGCTCGGCGATCGCGAGCACTTGAGGGGTGGTCTTGCCGGCGGCGAAGATGACTTCGGGATAGCCCTGCCGGAGCGCGCGGTGATGGTCGACGGTGGCGAAGCCGAGCGACTCGGTGGCTGGCAACTCGAGCGCGCCTAACGCACCGAGGGCTGCCTGGGCATCGACTTCGCCGGACGCGACCTGGCGCAGGAGCGCCAGAACGCGCTCCCGTCTCACGCCGCCCGAGCCTCGGCGAGCGCTCCGTCGGACGGCTCGACCTCCCCGCGGGCGCGGGCGGCGAGATATTCGGCGAAGATGTCGTCCACGGCGGCGAGCGACTCCACGAGGTGCAGCTTGCGGCGGATGTCGGCCGACCCCGGCAGGCCTTTCACGTACCAGCCGAGGTGCTTGCGGAACTCGATGGCCGCGCCGCGCGGATCGTTCTCGTACGCCTGCGCCATGCGCGCGTGTTCGGAGGCGATGGCGAAGCGCTCTTCGACCGGCGGCGCGGGCGGCATCGGTTTGCCCTCGAGCAACGCGCGCGCTTGTGTGAACACCCACGGCTGTCCGAACGATCCGCGCGCGATCATGACGCCATCGCATCCCGTTTCCCGGTACATGCGCACCGCGTCTTCGGCGGATTTGATGTCGCCATTTCCGATGACGGGAATGTCGAGCGCACTCGCGACCGCGGCGATCTCGTCCCAGCGCGCGTCGCCCGAGTACATCTGTGCGCGCGTGCGCGGGTGCAGCGTTAGGACACGGGCGCCCGCGTCCTGGCAGCGCAGCGCGATCGACACCGGGTCGCGCATCTCCTCGTTCCAGCCGCTGCGGATTTTCACCGTCACCGGCAGGTGCGTGCCCTGGATGACGGCGCCGATCACGTCGGTGACGAGCCCGAGATCCTTGAGACATCCCGAGCCGCCGTTGCGCTTCACCACCTTCTTCACCGGACATCCGAAGTTGATGTCGATGAATTCCGGCGCAAAGACGTCGGTGACGAAGGCCGCTGCCTCGCGCATCGCGGCGGGGTCGGCGCCGAAAATCTGGACGCCAATGGGGCGTTCGTCCGCTCCGAAGCGTAGCTTTTCGATGGTTGCCGGGTTCTCTCGGCGGATGCCTTCGGCGCTCAAGAACTCCGTGACCACCACGTCTGCGCCGAAGCGTCGGCAGAGTCGGCGAAATGGCGACTCCGACACGCCGGCCATCGGTGCGAGGTAAAGCGGCACCGGGAACGCGGTGGAATATGGGAATGCCATGGAATGAAGTTACTCTGACCGGCAACTCCATGCAACGTCGTTATTTGACACTGTTTTGCACACGGGGTAAGTTGCGTGGTTTCCCGCGAAGACGCGGCTGATTCGAGGTAGATATTCGCTCCCGGGGAGATAGATGGAATTACGACAATTCTTTACCGAAGACGGGATCAAACTGGCGCTCGAGGGGAGCACCAAGGATGACATCCTCAAGGAACTGATCTCGCTTCTCAAGTTGGATGAGAAGTCGGAAGGAATGCTGTACAAGATGCTCAAGCGGCGCGAGAACCTGGGATCGACGGGCATCGGGCGCGGGATTGCGATCCCGCACTGCCGCTCGTTGGTCGTGAACAAGCTTCGCGTGGCGTTTGGGCGAAAGCCGGCTGGCGTCGATTTCAAGGCAATCGACGAGAAGCCGGTCTTCTTTTTCTTCCTCATCGTGGCGCCGCCCCTCGAGGTGTCTAACCAATATCTTCCCGTACTCGGGAAGATTGCACAGTTCAGCAAGGAGCCGGATGTGCCGCAGCGGTTGTTGTCGTTGACGCAACCGGGCCAGTTCCTGACCTTGTTGGAGGAGAAGGGTGTCTGATGTTGCATGCCGAGCTGGAAATTCTGCTCGAGATTCAAGACTTACAGACGTTGCGGCGGGATATCGCGGTGGCGGAATACGCGGCGGCAGGGATTCCGGTGAACGTGGAGGAATTCAGCGCACGGTTAGGCGAACGCATCGTCGAGCGCGAGCAGCAGCTGTCACCGCGCACGCAATCGGCGTATCGCCGCATCCTCAAGCGGCACGAACGGGTCGTGGCGCCGGTGCTGAACGGCGTCTGTTACGGCTGCTTCGTCCACGTGCCGACGAGCAAGGGCCGCGATCAGGAGCGGAACAGCGAGCTGCGGAATTGCGAGAGCTGCGGGCGGTTCATTTACTACACCGACTGAGCGCGGACACAGGACACTTCGGATAAGACCGGCGATGGCGGACGCTCAGCGCTGTCCGGCAGCGTCCGGCCTGGTCCGTTCGTACCGAACACCGCGATGGCGCCGACTGCGGCGAGAAAGACGATGCCTGCCGCGGTGAAGAACGTCGCTGCCGTCGCTCCGGTGTACGACGCGCGTACCGCCGACATGAGCACCGGAACACCGTCGATGGATCTCGGCAGGCTCGCAGCGTCGCCGATGCCGCGCATTGCCGTTTCGACGACGGATGCGGGGAGGCCTTTGGGCATGGTGGCGGCGAGCGTCGAGCGGTACAGCACCGTGGCCAGGCTGCCCAAGAGCGCGATGCCTATCGCGCCGCCCAACTCCGAGGCGACCTCACTGAGCGCCGACGCGGCGCCCGAGCGCTCCGGCGGCGCGGCGCCGACCACGAGATCGGCGATGATGGCGGTGCACGGCGAGACGCCTAACGAGAAGACGACGTTCGCCGACACCACGCCGGCCAGGCTGTGGGCATCGACGGCCACCGCCATGCCGGCCAGGCCGGCCGCCGCGATCGTTAGCCCGAGCGCGAGGACGCGGGCCGGCCGCATGACGCGCAGGGCCGGCGAGGTCAGGAGCGATCCGACGACGAATCCGAACCCGACCGGCGTGCACCACAGGCCCGCGGCGAGCGGCGTCAGCCCCAGGACGAGCTGGAGATACTGCGCGACGAGAATCAGGATGCCGAAGCCGACGAAGAAGTCGACGACGTAGATGGCTAGCGCCGCCGCCACGGCGGGCCGGCGAAACAGGCCGAGGTCGAGCAGCGGGTCGGCGAGGCGCGACTGCCGCCGCACGAACCGCACGCCCAACGCAATGCCTAACGCTATCGAGGAGATCGTCCAGGCTGCGCTGCCGCCCTGGGCGGCAAGCTTGATGCCGTAGATCACGGGAAGCACGGCGGCGAGCGACATGAGCGCGCTCGGGATGTCCAGGCGGCCGGCGTTCGCGCTCGTGTATTCCGGTAGCAGCGCGGGGCCAATCCACTCCCGTCGCGTCGCCGTCAACGCCGGAGACGGCGCAATGCTCCGCCCTTATGGAGCGCGACGTGGTCCGTCGTGTCGCTCTTGATTTCGTATTGTGGCTCGTCGGCGCTCGCGTGATGCACGTAGCCGTTGTACGTCACGTCTCGTGTATGCACGCGCAGGATCCGGCCGCGCACGCGGCCGGCCTCGGAATTCCAACTGACGTGGTCGCCTACGTTGAACGTCTTTGGCATCCCCTTCCCGCCCTACAAATTGAGCCGCGGTTCACTCGCCTAACGTTCTGACGAGATTGTCGAGCGACGCGCCCGTGCCATTCTCGGCGCCCTTGATCATGTCCTGCCCGGCGAGCGACGTCACGTGCAGCGTCACCGTAATGTTCGTGCCCGCGCCTCGAGGCTCGAGCGTCGTCGTCGACATGGTGGCGAGCAGCTTCCGGCCATTCGCTTCGACGAGCTCGGTCGAGACGATCCGTGAGTTGGGCACGATGTCGAGGTACGTCGTCACGCCGCGGTATTGCGGATCGTGTTTCGGACCGCAGCGGAAGATGTCGGAGCCGCCCTCTCGAAAATCGGCCCGTTCATAGACGAGCGCCGCCTTCTCCGATGGCACACCCCACTGCGCGCGCTCGACCGGATTCGCCAGGGCCGCGAACACACGATCGATCGGCGCGTCGCTGGCGCGCTCAAAGACGAACGTCGCGTGTCGTACGTCGTGGTTGTCCATAAGTCCATCTCCGTAGCGGATGATCATCCTTGTAGCGCGGCCCACAATCTCGCACGCGGCCAGTTATGCCACGACGCCTTCTTCGCGAGCCTGCCTATCTGTGTGGCGAGCCGGCCGCGTTCACTGCCTCCTGATAGGCAGCCAGGAGTCGTGGATCGTCGATGGAACCATGGTGATGCACTTGGCGCCACCGACCATCGCCTCGGCGAAAGATTCGGCTGGTGCGGATGGCGAGGTCGAGCCGCACGTCGTCCCGCTCGAGCGTCCCGCGTTCGCGACCCACGGCGTAGAACACATCTCCGATCACGTGAATCGTGTAGTCGTGGAATTCGACCCGCACGCGACCTGCACCCTGGAACACGCGCTCGTACACCGAACGAATTTCCGGCCAGCCGCGTTTGATACCGCCCAGTGGGTTGTCCATGGCGGCGGTGTCGGATGAGTCCCAGTTCTCTTCCATCATCGCGAGATCGCGGTCGTTGAATGCCCGATAGAACTGCGCCAGCGCCTGAACGGGCTCATGCAGCGCACCGAGCGGCTCGCGGCCGGTGATAGGTGTGTCACTGGTTTGAATCGGCATGACGTTGTCCTATCTGTTTATTCCCAGCAATAAGAAGGCGCCCGAGTTAGGTCCGCCTAACGTTGGCACGAGAACCACCGCGGCCCCGCGCACCTCCGTCATTTGATTGACAACACATTTCGGCTCGCCAGAGTTTCGGTCGACTCATTCGCCCCCTTGGCGCGATCCTCGCCCGCTATTTGCCACGGAGCACGCGCCATGACCGCAACCTCCATTCGACGTGCTGACGCTCGGGCGAACACGGAAGACGGACCACACCGTGCACCGGCATCTGTTCTCGTGCTGCTCATCGGCACGTTCATGGCGGTGCTCGATTTCTTCATCGTCAACGTCGCCATTCCCGACATGCAGCGGGACCTCCGGGCCAGCGACGCAGAGATCGAGCTCGTTGTCGCCGGCTACGCCGTCGCATACGGATCCGCGTTGATCATTGGAAGCCGGTTGGGCGACCGTTTTGGACGAAAGCGCACGTTCTTGTCGGGCGTCGGCCTCTTTACGGCGGCGTCTGCCGTTTGCGGATTCACGCCCAACGCTCAAGTTCTTGTCGCGGCGCGGCTCGTTCAAGGCCTGGCCGCCGCACTGCTCTCGCCGCAAGTGCTCTCGATTTTTGGCGCCGAGCTCGGCGCATCGGCCAAGGCGCACGCGCTGGTTGTGTACGGGTTCGTCATGGGAGTTGCATCCGTCTTCGCCCAGCTTCTCGGTGGCCTGCTGATAGGTCTTAATCCGCTCGGAGTCGGATGGCGCGCCTGCACCCTCATCAATCATCAATGTGCCGCTCGGGGTGATCGAGCGCTTCTTCGACACGGCGACGCGTGATGAACACACACATACGGAGCATGCCGACGTGCGAAAATTGATCGTCTCGACCTTTTGTGTCGCTCGGCGGTGTGGTTGGGTCGCCGCGGGAGTGGAACGCGTCGGTGAAATACGCGCCGACCTACCGATAGCAACTCACAATCACTGGGGGCATTATGACGAAAGTGCGTGTTGGAGCGTTTTCCGTTTCGCTCGACGGTTTCGGAGCAGGAGTTGACCAGAGTCTCGACAATCCGCTCGGCAAGGGCGGGCAGGACCTGCACACCTGGTTCGTCCGCACGCGCTTCTTCCAGGCAATGATCGGCAAGAGCGGCGGCGCGGGCGGCGTCGATGATGATTATGCGCGCCGGTCGATGGATGGGTTCGGCGCCTTCATCCTCGGCCGCAACATGTTCGGCCCGGTGCGTGGACCCTGGCCGGACGAAAACTGGAAGGGCTGGTGGGGTAAGAATCCGCCCTACCACGCGCCGACCTTCGTGTTGACCAACTATGCGCGGGATCCGATCGAGATGGAAGGTGGCACCACCTTCTTCTTCGTGACTAACGGAATCGAGGCGGCCTTGGAACAGGCGAAGGTCGCCGCCAAGGGTCGTGATGTGAAGATCGGCGGCGGCGTCGAAACGGTGCGCCAATATCTTCGTGCCCGACTGATCGACGAACTGCACTTCGCATTTTCTCCGGTCTTGCTTGGACAAGGCGAAGCGATGTTCACCGGAATTGACCTCCCGGCGCTTGGCTACCGTGTCACCGAACACCAGGCGACCGAACACGCCACGCATATCGTGCTCAGCCGATAGGCATCCGCCCGTTCATTCCAGTGGCACGTGCATCTCAACCACTACCGACAATGCCACACGCCGCAGCGCACTCGACCACAGCCGGCAACCGCGCCTTCATCTTTGAAATGTTAGGCGAGAAGAAGCGTCTCGAGGATTATCCCGAGCGCGTCGACCCGAACATCGTGATGCACGAACCGGCATCATTGCCGTTCGGCGGCACGTATCGCGGCCTCGACGATTTCCGGCGCTTCTATGCGAAGGTGCGCGCCTACTACGACTTCGACACGTGGACGCTGATCGACGTGGTGGCCGATGGCGACATCGTCTTCTCGACGTCGGAGGTGCGCGTCGCCGGCCGCGACGCAACCATGCACATCGCCGAACGCTTCACGTTTTCCGCCGACAAGCTGATCGAGGTGCGCGTGTTCATCTGTGAGGAACGATGAACGTCCTGTCGAGAGACGCAACGGAGCGTGACTGAAGCACCACGGAGCGAGCGCTTCCCCGCCCGTTCATTCCCATTCGATCGTCGCCGGCGGCTTCGAGCTCACGTCGTACACCACGCGATTCACGCCATCCACCTCATTGATGATGCGGCTGGAGATGTTGGCCAGCACGTCCGGCGGGAACGGAAACCAGTCGGCTGTCATGCCATCGGAGCTCGTCACGGCGCGGAGCGCGACGACGTTGTCGTACGTGCGCGCGTCGCCCATCACGCCGACGCTGCGCACCGGGAGCAGCACGGCGAACGCTTGCCAGATGTCGTCGTAGAGTCCGGCTTCGCGAATTCCCTCGAGGTAGATCGCGTCTGCCTTACGAAGCACCGCGAGCTTGTCGCGCGTGACGTCGCTCAGGATCCGGATGGCGAGCCCCGGCCCCGGGAAGGGATGCCGCCCAACCATTTCTTCCGGCAGGCCTAACTCCCTGCCCACCTGACGCACCTCGTCCTTGAACAACTCGCGCAGCGGCTCGATCAGCTTGAACGACATCCCCGGCTTGAGGCCGCCCACGTTGTGGTGCGTTTTGATCGTCACCGATGGACCGCCGCGCGGCGAGATGGATTCGATCACATCGGGGTAGAGCGTGCCCTGCACCAGGAACTCGACGCCTGTGCCCACCTGCGCCGCGGCGTCCTCGAACACGTCGATGAACGTGTGACCGATGCGCCGCCGCTTCTCCTCCGGGTCGTCGACGCCCGAGAGCTCCGTTAGGAATCTGTCGGCGGCGTCCACCGTCACTAGGTCGATGCCCAGGTTCGCGCGGAACGTACGCTCCACCTGCTCCCGCTCGTGCAGGCGCAACAGACCATGATCGACGAAGATGCACGTGAGCCGGTCGCCGATCGCGCGGTGCACGAGCGCCGCCGCCACCGACGAATCGACGCCGCCCGAGAGCCCGCAGATCGCCCGCGCCGAGCCGACGCGGTCGCGGATCCGCGCCACTTCTTCCTCGATGAATGCGCCGGTCGTCCAACCCGGCTCGGCCTTGCAGACATTGAAGAGGAAGTTCGCGATGATCTCGCCGCCGCGCGGCGTGTGCTGCACTTCGGGGTGGAACAACACACCCGAGATCGGACGGGACCTATGACGAATACCGGCGATCGGTGCGTTGGCGCTGCGCGCGATCACTTCGAAACCAGGCGGCGGGGTTTCCACGTAGTCGCCGTGGCTCGCCCATACCGTGATCTCCTCGCCGCGCGCGAATCCCGCGAACACGCCTTCGGGCTCGAGAATCTCGAGCTCGGCGCGACCGTATTCTCGCCGGCCGGCCCGCGACACGCTGCCGCCCTCCAGTTGGGCGATGAGCATCATCCCGTAGCAGATACCGAGGACCGGCGCGATCTCGAGGAGCGCGGGGTCGGCGGTCGGCACGTCGTCGCCGTACACCGAGGCCGGCCCCCCGCTCAGGATGATGCCGGTCGGATGCCAGTCCCGGATCCAGTCGATCGTGCGCGTCGGCGGATGGATCTCGCAGTAGACGCGCGCTTCGCGAATGCGCCGCGCTATGAGCTGCGTGAACTGCGACCCGTAATCGAGAACGAGAATGCGCGATGCGCCGGGCTGCGTCATGGCCTAACGGAAACGGTCACCAGCGCCACTGCTCGCCCTCGAGCGTGATGAACGTGACCTCTTTGGTGTCCAGGTCGAGGAGCGCGGCGCCGGGCGTACCGTACAACCAGCCGCACGCTTCGCCCGGGTTGAGCAGCAGCGTGTCTCCCGTCACCTCGCGGCGGCACTTGTGGGTGTACCCGTGGATCACCACGGAATGTCCGCTCACCGAGCGGTCGCTCACGTCGCCGATGTCGTGCACGAGCAAGATGCGCGCGCCGTTCACCTCGACGCTGTGCGGTCCCTCGTAGATCTCGGTGCCCATGCCCTTGGCCGCTTCGGCGCGCAGGCCTTCGCGGTCGCCGTCGTTGCGGCCGTACACGCCCGCCAACGCGAGGTTGGCGGCGATGATGGGACGCAACGACCACGAGGCGCAGAAGTCGCCGGCATGGAGCACGAGGCCCACACCGGCCTCGCGGAACCGCTTGGTAAACTCGGCGATCGCCGGCAGGCGATCGTGTGTATCCGCCAGCACGCCCACGAGCATCACGCTGTCCTCCACGTCGGGTGGACCGTCTCGCGCCGAACCAGGTCCTCGTACTGCTCCCGTGCCGTGATCACCGCGAACCGGTCGCCATCCACCATCACCTCGGCGGCACGCGGCCGGGAGTTGTAATTGGACGACATCGCGAACCCGTACGCGCCCGCCGACCGGATGGCCAGGAGGTCGCCCGGCCGCACGTCGTCCACTTCCCTGCCTAACGCAAAGAAGTCGCCGCTCTCGCACACGGGGCCGACGATGTCGGCGCGCGTGCGTCCGCCCCGCGGCCGCACGGAATCGATGCGGTGGTAGGCGTTGTAGTGCGACGGGCGCAGCAGGTCGTTCATGCCGGCGTCGGTGATCACGAACTCGCGTCCGCCGCCTTCCTTGCGGTACAACACGCGCGTCAACAGTACGCCCGCGTTGCCCACCAGATAGCGCCCCGGCTCGACGAGGAGCTTGAGCGCCGACGCGGCCGCGTTAGGCAATACGGCCGCCGCGTACGCGTCCAGGTCGATCGGGTCTTCGGCGTCGTACGTCACCGCCAGCCCGCCGCCGATGTCCAGATAGCGCAAGTCGGGCGCGCCCGCCGCGCGCAGGTCGTCCACCAGCTCGAGCAGGCGCAGCATCCCATCGCGGTACGGATCGACGCTCGACACCTGCGACCCGATGTGCATGTCGAGGCCGAGCAGGCGGGTGTGCGGCAGTGTGAAGGCGAGACGGCCGACGGCGAGCGCATCACCATAGGGCACGCCGAACTTGTCGCCGCGCTCGCCGGTGCGCGTGTAATGGTGCGGGGTGTCGACGGAAACTTCGGGATTCACACGGAGCGCGACGGGCGCCGTGAGGCGCATGTCGCCGGCGACGCGATCGAGCAGCCGCAGCTCGCCTTCCGACTCGACGTTGAAGAGCAGAATGCCGGCAGCGAGCGCCTCGCGAAGCTCGTGCTCCGTCTTGCCGACGCCGCTGAAGACGATGTCCGGTCCCGTGAGGCCGGCGAGGCGCGCACGATAGAGCTCGCCGCCGGAGACGATGTCGACCCCGGCGCCTAACGAGTGCACCAGCGCCAGCACGGCGAGGCTCGAGTTGGCCTTCACGCTGTAGTGCAGCCGGTGCGGCACCGGCGCGAGCACGCGATCGAGCCTCGTGTACGCATCGCGGATCGCGCCGGCGCTGTAGATGAACACCGGCGTGCCTACCTCGTGCGCGATGGTCTCGAGCGACACGCCCTCGCACGCCAACGCGCCGTCGGCTGGAGCAAAGCCGGCGGTCAATACGCTCTCGCCCACAGCGCCTCGCCGGTGGAGGGACGGCCGCACTTGAGACACGTGGGGGGCGCTTCCGGCGAACGAAACTCTTCGTCGGGCAGCACACGGATCGTGGCTTTCGTTTCCTCCTTGATCGCGGCTTCGCACGCGCCGTCGCCGCACCATCCGGCATACACGAACGCGCCGTCGCCTTCCATGAGCTGCCGGAACGCATCGTACGTGATACGGCCGCGGACGCTGTGCTCTTCACGGCGCGTGCGCGCGGCGGCAAGCATGTCATCCTGGATCGTGACCAGCAGCGTCACGAGCTCGGCGGCCAAGCCGCCTAACGCAACCGGCTGCTTGGCTCGCGTGTCGCGCCGCACGACCACCGCCTGCGACTTGTCCAGATCGCGGGGGCCGAGCTCGATGCGTACGGGTACGCCGCGCAGCTCCCACTCGTAGTATTTGGCGCCGGGTTTCATCGTCTCGCGCGCGTCGACGTGGACGCGCACGCGACCCGCGAGATCGGCGCGTAAGGCATGAGCGGCGTCGAGCACGCGCGCTTTCTCTTCATCGGTGCGCCAGATGGGAACGACCACCGCCTCGGTGGGCGCAAGGCGCGGAGGGACGCGCAGCCCGGAGTCATCGCCGTGCGTCATCACCAGCCCGCCGACCAATCGCGTCGACGCGCCCCAGCTCGTGTTCCATGCGAAGTCGGTTCCCCAGCTCTCCGTCTGGAACTTGAGGTCGAACACCTTCGCGAAGTTCTGGCCGAGGTTGTGCGAGGTCCCGGCTTGCAGCGCTTTGTTGTCCTGCATCATCGCTTCGCAGGAATACGTGCGCAGCGCACCGGCAAATCGCTCGGCGTCCGTCTTGCGCCCGGTGACCACCGGCATGGCCATGAACGACTCCATGAACTGCCGGTACACGCCTAACATCTGACGCGCCTCGGCTTCTGCTTCGTCGTGCGTCGCGTGCGCGGTGTGCCCTTCCTGCCATAGGAACTCGAGCGTGCGCAGGAAGAGCCGCGTCCGCATCTCCCAGCGCACCACGTTTGCCCACTGGTTGATGAGCAGCGGCAGATCGCGATAGCTCTGCACCCACTTCGCGAACATCGCGTAAATGATGGTCTCCGACGTTGGGCGAACGACCAACGGCTCCTCGAGCTCCTTTCCGCCGCCGTGCGTGACGACGGCCGTCTCGGGGGCGAAGCCTTCCACGTGTTCGGCTTCGCGGCGGAGATAGCTCTCGGGGATGAAGAGCGGAAAGTACGCGTTGCGGTGTCCCGTCGCCTTGAACATGTCATCGAGGGCGCGCTGCATGCGCTCCCAAATGCCGTAGCCGTCGGGGCGGATCACCATGCAGCCGCGCACCGGCGAGTAATCGGCGAGCTCGGCCCGGAGGACGACGTCGTTGTACCAGGCGCTGAAGTCCTCGGCGCGGGGCGTGAGCTTTTTCTCGTCGGACATTAGGAGTGTGTTGTTGAACGGGCCGCGGCAGCCGGCCTGGCTTCGTCGATCCATTCATCGAGGCGGACGCGGCGCTCGTGCCCGTCCTCCAGCCGGCGGACGGTCGCCTCATCCGGCGCGGCGTCGGGCGCGCCGAGGATGACCGCCTCGCGCGCGCCCGCCGCGCCGGCCGCCTTGAGCTGGCGCGACAACTGCTGGCCGCCTAACGCATACTCGACGCTCAACCCGCGGGCCCGGAGCCGCGACGAGACGCGCATCGCGTCGCTGACCCCGGCCGACTCGCCGAACGCCACCCAGACGTCGAGGCCGGCCGCCTGCGCCGGCATCAAGGTCCTGGCGCGGAGCAGCTCGCCCAACACGACGTCGCCCATGCCAAAGCCTAACGCAGGCAGATCCGGCCCCCCGCTCTGCTTGAGCAGATTGTCGTAGCGGCCGCCGCCGCAGATCGCGCGCAGCTCGCCTTTCGCGTCGAACAACTCGAACACGATCCCCGTGTAATACGCCAGACCGCGCACGATCGACAGGTCGGGCTGCAAGTAGTCGCCTCCGCCCAACGCCTCGACGTACTCCGCAAAGCGCGAGAACTCGGCGACTGCCGCTTCGGCGCCCTGCACCTCCAGCGCCTGGATCGCCTCGAGACTCGTCTGCTCGGGCACGTCCATCACCGCGCGCACGGCACTCGCGCCAAGGCCCAGCGCGGCCAACTTCTCCTCCGATACGTCGCGCGGCTGTCGATCGATCTTGTCCACGACTGCCAGTACGCCGCTAAACGCCGCGTCAGGCACGCCTGCCGCGAGCAGATACCCGTGCAGGATCCGGCGATCGCTCACCCGTGCACGCACGTCGTCGGGCCCCAGGCCCAACAGCCGCATGATCTCGATGGCGGCCGCGAGCAGCTCGGCGTCGGCCGTGACATCCGACTCGCCAACGATGTCCATGTTCAACTGAAAGTGCTCGCGCAATCGCCCGCGCTGCGCACGCTCGTACCGAAACAGCTGCGGAATGGAAAACCAGCGCACCGGCTTGCGGAGCGCGTTCGCCCGCGCCGCCACCATCCGCGCCAGCGTCGGCGTCATCTCCGGCCGCAGCGCGATCGCACGATCACCTTTGTCGACAAAATTGTACAGCTGGCCCACGATCTCGTCGCCGCTCTTCTTCGTGTACAACTCGAGCGGTTCGAGCGGCGGCCCGTCATACTCGACGAACCCGAACCGGTGCGCTACCTCACGCCACGTCGCAAAAATGTGCGTGCGTTCCGCGAGCTCGGCGGGATAGAAGTCGCGGAATCCGGGCAGTGCACCTGAGACCATCCATGCAATTTATCCGGCGAACGGAGACACCTGCAAGCGCGCCATTGCATCGCCCACCGTATGGAATGAACCGGTGACGAGCGTCGTCGCCGCGCCGGCGCGCGCGACGTCCAGCGCACGATCGAAATCCACGTCCGCGACGGCCGACCACCCGTGCGCATGCGCGAAGTCGACAGCTTCCGACAACACCCACGCGCGGTCAAACGGAACGCTCGGCGGCGCGGTGAGCACGAACCGATCGACGTGCGAGGCAAGCGTCGTCATCATGCTGCGCCAGTCTTTGTCGCGCAGCACGGTGAGGAGACACACGAGCGGGCGCGGCGGCGTGAGCGTCGCCAGCGTGTCGCACAGCACCGCCGTTCCAGCCGGATTGTGCGCGACATCGAAGATCACGCCGCCACACCACTGAAACCGCCCGGGAATGGCGACGTTGGCAAGTGTGATTTCCGCGCGCGCGGCAGCTTCGGCGTAGCGTCCTCCCGCCAACTCGAGCATCGCGATCGCGGTGGCCGTATTCGATGCCTGGTATCGCCCGACGAGCGGCGTGTGCAAGCGGCGCTCTTTCCCGTGCGCGCCGAGCGTGAACGATGTCCCGCCGGCATCGACATCGATCGCATCGAGCGTCCACTCATCGTGGATCACCAACGCGCGCGTTGCGCCTGCGGCGCGTGCGAGCGCCGCGAGCTGCGCGCGAATCGCCGGATCCGGCTCGCCGATCACCGCCGGCACGCCGGGCTTGAAGATGCCGGCCTTCTCGATGGCGATGGCTTCGGTCGTGTCGCCCAGATACTGCTGATGGTCGAGCCCTATCGACGTGATGCCGGCGGCGTCGGGCGTTACGACGTTAGTCGCATCCAGCCGGCCGCCGAGTCCCACCTCGAGCACGGCGACATCGACGTTCGCTCGCGCGAAGTGCTCGAACGCCATACACGTCGTCGCCTCGAAGAATGTCGCGCCCAACCGCTCGACTTCGGGCGTCCAACGCGCGATGAAATCGACCACGGCATCTTCGCCGATCGGCACGCCGTTCACGACGATGCGCTCGCGAAAATCCACCAGATGCGGCGACGTGTATCGCCCGACGCGAAGGCCTTCGGCTCGGAGGAGCGCATCCAGCGTGGACACGACGCTGCCTTTGCCGTTGGTGCCGGCGACGTGCAGCACGCGCAGCCCGTCGTGCGGGTTGCCTAAAGAAGCGAGGAGCGCGCGTGTCGTGTCGAGGCCGAGTTTCCACCCGCCGCTGACGCGGACAAAGAGTGTGGCGAGCGCCTCGTGATACGTCGCGGGGGTCGTCAGGCCGATGTCCACCCTGCCGCCGCCGGCTGACCGCTCATGTGGCGCAACAACTGCCCGACCGTGCTCTTGAGATCGCGCCGATGCGACACGACGTCGAGCATTCCATGATCGAGCAGGAACTCGGCGGTCTGGAATCCCTCGGGCAGATCCTGACCGATGGTCTGCTTGATCACGCGCGGACCGGCGAACCCGATCACCGCACCTGGCTCGGCGATGATCGCGTCGCCCAACATCGCAAAACTGGCGCTCACGCCGCCCATCGTCGGATTGGTGAGAATCGAGACGTATGGAATGCGACGCTCGGCGAGCTGGGCGAGAAGCGCCGAGGTCTTCGCCATCTGCACGAGCGACAGGATGCCTTCCTGCATGCGCGCGCCCCCCGAAGCGGACACGAGCACGAGCGGATACTTGCGCTCGAGCGAGCGCTGCCCGAGCCGCGCGATTTTTTCGCCGACCACGGATCCCATGGATCCGCCCATGAACGCGAAGTCGAGCACCCCCAAGTTGATCGGCATCTCGCCCAGGGTGCCGCCCACAGTGACGATTGCGTCGCCATCGCCGGCCTTGGCCAGGGCTTTCTTGAGACGCGCGGGATAGTCCGGGAACGCCAACGGGTCGACCGATCTCAAGTCGACGTCCAGCTCCTCCCAGGACCCGTCATCCATGAGGATGTTGACGTAGTCGCTGGCGCGGACGCTTCGATGGTAGTCGCACTGCGGACACACGTTGAGATTGCGGACGAACTTCTCCCGCAAGTCGGTGTGACCACAGGCCTCGCACTTTTCCCATGCGTCGGCCGGAATTTCGAGCTTTTCCCGCCGCGGCTGCCGAGGTTTGCGCTCTTTTCGAAACCAGACCATGGGTCGAAATCTGTGAGGCTGGAGGGTCGTACGGAAGGCGCACTGCGGGTCCTTTCCTGTTCCGTCAGTTTTGGCCACCTTTCCGCGCAGGCAAGTGTCTACCAACCGTACTCGTTCGCGAGATCATCGCATGGAGTGGCTCCTTCGCGATCTGAAGCTCGGAGCCCGTGCACACGCCCGACGGCCTGTGTTCACGCTCATCGTCGTCGCGACCATTGCGCTGGGTGTGGGGGCAAACGCGGCGATCTTCAGTGTTGTGAGCGGTATCCTGCTGCGCCCGCTTCCATATCCGCATGCCGAACAGCTCTTTTCGTTCGGGCACGAGCCTCCGCAGTGGCTCACGTCGGAACCGGACTTTCTGGACTACCGGCGCGACATGCGGACGCTCGACGGGCTATCCGCCTACACGCGCAGCGAAGCGACGCTGACTGACGGAGAGACGCCGCAGCGCATCCATCTCGTTCGCTCGACCGACGGTTTCTTTCATTTGTTAGGCGTGCCGGCGGCGCTCGGGCGCACGTTTCAGGCGGACGAGCACGTGCCGCGTCCGGCCCAGGTAGTCGTGCTGAGCGATGCGCTGTGGCGGCGGAGCTTCGGCGCCGATCCATCTATCGTTGGGCGCGCGATTCGCATCGACGGCGTCTCGCGCGTGGTCGTGGGCATCATGCCGGCGCGCTTCGACTACCCGGAACCAACCACCGACGTGTGGATGCCGCTCCCGAACTTCAATCCGGACAGCCTGGGCGACCGCAGCAATCATTACTTGTTCATGGTGGGACGGCTCAAACCGGGCGTCACACTCGGTCGTGCGCGCGCCGAGGCGGCGGCGATCGCGCGGCGCATCATGCAGGACAACCCGCAGAACTTCGACCCGTCGCGCCCGCTGGTGCCGCATCTGTCGTCGGTATCGGACGATGTGGTCGGCACCACGCGGCCGTACCTGCTGGCGTTGTTAGGCGCGGTGACGTTCGTCCTCATGATCGCCTGCGCGAACGTGGCGAATTTGCTGTTGGTGCGCGGCGAAGCGCGGCACAAGGAGATGGCGCTGCGGAGCGCGATCGGCGCGTCGCGCGCGCGGCTCACCCGGCAGCTGCTCGCCGAGAGCAGCCTGCTGGCGGCCGGCGGTGCTGCGTTAGGACTCGCCATGGCCTGGGCGGGTGGACGGGGACTGCGTGCGCTCGCGCCGGCCTCCATCCCGCGCCTCGACGCGATCGGCATCGACTGGCGCGTGCTCGCGTTCACGGGAGGTGTCGCGGCGCTCACGGCGCTGCTCACGGGTATTTTGCCAGCGGTGCGCGCGTCGCGCGTGCGAGCGGGCGAGGTGCTCAAGGACGCGGGCCGCGTCGTCGGTATGCACGGCGCCGGTCGTTCCGTTAGGCGGTCACTCGTGGCGGCCGAGGTGGCGCTGGCGGTCGTGGCGGTCGGCGGCGCCGGCATGCTGCTCCGCAGCCTGCTCAATCTGCAAGGGCACCGGCTCGGCTTCGAACCGCAGAACGCGCTGACCGCCAGCGTGTCCATCTCGAGAGCCGATTACGACGACGCGCACGCGACCGTGTTTTTTCAGCAGGTCGTCTCGCGCATTCGCGCGGTGCCCGGTGTGCGCGAGGTGGGCGCCGTGGCCTGGCTGCCGGTGGCGGACGCAGGCGGCTTGTGGGGATATCGCGTCGAGGGCGCCGACTACACGACGGCGCGCTGGCCGGACGCGGTGCCGCAGCAGATCATGCCCGGGGCATTGCCGGCACTGGGTATCCCCGTGCTCGCGGGCCGGCATTTCACGGACGCCGACGGTCCCGGCTCGCCGCTCGTGGCCATCGTGAGCCGGACATTCGCCGACGCGAGCTGGCCCGGCGCGGATCCGTTAGGCAAACGCTTTCGGCTCGGCGGCGATGCGCCGTTCATGACGGTGGTCGGCGTGGCCGGCGACCTGCGTTCGCGCGGCTTCGACGACGTGCCAGAGCCCACGATGTATTTTCCCTATGCACAAAGCGCGATCAGCGGATACGGCGAGCCGCGGCAGATGAAACTCGTCATTCGGGTGGATCGAAACCCCGCCGCCATGGCCGCGCCGGTACGCGCCATCGTGCACGCGCTCGACCCGGATGCGCCGGTGTCGGCCGTGCGCACGCTCGACGACGTCGTCGGCACGTCCGTGTCCAAACGGCGCTTCACGACGGTGCTCCTCGCCGGCTTCGCCGTCCTTGCGTTAGCACTGGCCGGCATCGGCACCTATGGGGTCGTCTCCTACGGCGTCGAGCAACGCGCCTTCGAGATCGGTGTCCGGAAAGCGCTGGGAGCCGCCGATCACGCGGTGATGGCGCTCATCATGTCGGAAGCGATGCGCGTGTCGCTCGTCGGGATCGTCATCGGCCTCGTCGCGATGACTGCCGTTGGGCACGCCATCCGATCCATGCTCGTCGATGTACCGTCCGTGGATCCGATCTCTCTGGTGCTCACCGCGGCGCTGTTGGCGTCCGTTGCCGCCATTGCGGCGATGCTGCCCGCGCGCCGTGCACTCCGCGTGAGCGCGGCCGAGGCGCTCAAGAACTAGAGCGCCTCACGTTTTGTGATCGACCTGCACTTTAGGGCCATGCGCCTGGGCGGGTAGGGCTGGCATCTACGCTCACAAAGACGCGGACAAAGCACTGACACGCAGGACACGACAACGGATCGAACAAATTCTGTGGTTTTTTTAGGTTCTTCAGGAATTTCCGGGAAACACGGGGTAAGGTGCAAAGAAGGTTACGACCCTTGGATCGTGAGGCTGGGCCCGGCCGAGGAGAGTGATACGCTCATGAAGGCGCGGACAC
>Ga0157370_10002364_pt1 | contig 22755 bp, 15 predicted proteins | sample C35metaG_FD_113463 | JGI IMG/M metagenome (GOLD analysis project Ga0157370, IMG submission 113463) | Corn rhizosphere microbial communities from Kellogg Biological Station, Michigan, USA - C3-5 metaG | ecosystem: Host-associated > Plants > Roots > Rhizosphere > Soil | place: USA: Michigan...
AGACACTATGGTAATTATTGACAGTTTTGAAGAATACAGTGCATACTTGGGCAAGCAGATCGGCGAATCAAACTGGCATAAGATAGAGCAAGAACAAATCAACAAATTTGCAGAGGCAACCCTTGATTTTCAATGGATACATGTAGATACAGATAAGGCGCGTTTGGACAGCGCATTTGGTACCACAATTGCCCATGGCTATTTAACCCTATCGCTCATCCCCTATCTATGGAAACAGATTGCAGATATAAGGGGTGTGAAGATGGAAGTAAATTATGGAATAGAAAAGTTCAAATTTAACCGTCCGGTCCTGGTTAACGACCAGGTGCAGCTCCGTGCGAAGTTAATTTCAATTTCAGACCTGAGGGGCATTACAAAAGTTGTAATCCAGGCAGACCTTGATATCATGGGGCAGACCAAAACCGCATATACTGGAAATGTCGTGTTCTTATACCATTTCAGTTAAAAGATAAAAACCTTTCTATTCCCCACTACAACAGTGTGATTATCTACTACGTCTAGATACAGGATAATTGCGATCTATTGATATTTGAGAAATATTTTGAGAGTTATCCTAAGGAGATCTTGAACCAAAGATGGTTAACACGTTGTTTGGAACTTGAGGATCTGAAACGTGTGCGACACTCATTGTGAGCGTTTAAAATAAACCCATCGCTATGCCCTTTAATTTAAGTTTTTCAGCTCGAATTGATATACTTAACGTTGCTTAAAAATAAGCCCCATAAAACAAATCGCTGCTGCTGCTGTTTTTAATCTAGCTTATTCACAAACCCGATGGACAGCAAATCTAAACGCCCCCTTCCCGACCGATTCGAAAATACATCCCTAGAGCAGCGCCTACACGCCCTATTGATGGCTACTTCAGATGTAGTCTATAGACTTAGCGCCGACTGGGAGATTATGCAGGAACTTGACGGCAGAGGCTTTTTACATGATGCTGAAAGGCCAATCCGAGGTTGGAAAGAGATTAACGTTTTCTCGGAAGACATGGAAATCGTTAATGCTGCCATTGAGGAAGCAATCCAGCAGAAAAAAGTATTTGCCCTTGAGCACCGGGTCAACAGGGCCAACGGCACAACCGGCTGGACTTTTTCAAGGGCCATCCCCATACTAGACGACAATGGAGAGATCATTGAGTGGCTAGGGGCAGCCAGTGATATCACTGCACGTAAAGAGGCAGAAATTGCACTTAACGAATCGCAAACCCTTGCTTTGGAGCAGAAACGAAAATATGAGACCATTACCTCCGGAACCCCGGATTTGATGTACGTATTTGACCTGAAATACCGTTTCACCTATGCAAATGAGGCTCTGCTGGCAATGTGGGGTAAATCTGCCGAACAAGCTATTGGAAAAGGGCTATTGGAAAATGGCTACGAACCCTGGCACGCGGCTATGCACGAGCGGGAGATCGATCAGGTCGTTGCTACAGGCAAATCCATTCGGGGAGAAGTTTCCTTCCCTCACGCGGAATTTGGCAGAAGGATCTATGACTATATTTTCACCCCGGTGTTTGACGACCACGGTAAGGTAGAAGCTGTCGCCGGCACTACTCGGGACGTGACAGAAATCAGGCATACCATGGAATCTCTGCAGCAGACCAACAATCAATTACAAGAGGCAAGGAAACAGATCTCAGACTCAGAGAATATACTCCGGCAGGCCATTGACGCTGCAGATTTCGGAACCTGGTTCATTCACCCGGCAACTAAAGAATTTGTGACTGATGCAAGGGTAAAACAGCTCCTGGGTTATTATCCAAACGACCGACCTACGCTTGAAAGCGCGCTGGAACGTGTGGCAGAAGATTACCGGCAATCTATAATAGATAAACTCGAAAATGCACTCTATAATAATGGTGATTATGATGTTACCTGTCCTGTGATCGGCATGCACAACAAAAAACTGCGATGGGTAAGAGCGGTAGGAAATCTGATGATGGACAACACTGGTACTACTTCCATATTTACGGGCTTGTTAATGGACATAACCGAACAGAAGAATGACGAAATCAGGAAAAATGACTTCATCGCCATGGTTAGTCACGAACTTAAAACACCACTTACCTCATTAAAGGGCTACATTCAAGTGGTATTACGAAAGCTGAGAGATTCTGGAGAAGATAAAGTGCAGAGCGTAATGGAAAAAGCAAACACACAAGTGGAAAAGATGACGGCTATGATCAATGGTTTTTTGGACCTGTCCAGGCTGGAATCGGGTAAACTCAGTATAAACCATGGGCAGTTTGATATTGCAGATTTGATCAGAGAGGTAAAGGAAGAAATGCAGGCGCGCGTTTCAACCCATGAAATCCTTTTTGCGCCTGTAAAAAGCACAGTGGTCAATGCCGATCAGGATAAGATCAGCCATGTCCTCCATAACCTGATATCAAATGCGACTAAGTATTCTCCTCAAGGCAGCGAGATCAAGGTAACATGCAATACCGATAACGAAAATTTAATAGTTCGGGTCACTGACCGGGGCATGGGCATCTCCGAGCAAGACTTGGGAAAAGTCTTCGATCGATACTTCCGGGCAGAGGACAGCAAGCTGAGTACTATTGCGGGTTTTGGCATTGGCCTTTATATCTGTAATGAGATCATCACTCGGCACGGTGGACGGATTTGGGCAGAAAGCGAACTTGGAAAGGGATCTACATTTACATTTAGCATTCCCCTCTCCGGATAGCTGGTATATAAGTAAACTTCCCAAAGGAATACCTCATACCTCTATCAATAACTACCATAAATAGCAAAAAAACAAAAACTTATATTAAGCACAGTGTGCACTTCCCAAAATTCAGACCAGTTAAAAGTATAATTCTAGACCGAGTGAGCCCCATATTCACCAAACAAGGACAATGCTAAAAAAATACCTACGGCAGTATTGGGATTTAGTTGCCGAATAATCTAATTGATTGACTGGAACAAATGTATATTCCTGAACCGATATAGCTGCTTCTATACTTAATACACCCCAACATTGTCGCAATTCCACCTTACTGATATGCTATAATCCTGATTAAATTTGGATTACAATTTAAATCAATGTAAATAACATGAGAAAGATCAGGATTTTCGAACATATCTCCCTGGATGGCGTAATAGAGCACGACGGAGATTATAAGTATGGTGCATGGACTACACCTTACCGCAGCCCTGCTGGGGCGGCGATGCTCTTTGATGCCTATGGAGCCAATTTTGATTTGTTGCTTGCACGCAACACTTACGATATTTTCAGTAATTTCTGGCCTAATGCTGGAGATTTCCCAATGGCAAATGCCATAAACGCTGCAACGAAGTTCATTGTAACCAATAGACCCGATAGCCTCAAATGGGGGCCAGTTAAAAGCTTAAATGAAAATGTCCTAGATGCAATCCGTAATCTCAAGTTAACAAAAGGTCCAGACCTGATTGTGGTAGGAAGCTCGACCCTAACTTCATTACTGCTTGACCAGGGACTCGCTGACGAGCTTGTACTGATCACTTATCCTGTTTTGCTGGGTGGAGGCAAACGCCTGTTGGCCGATGCCATCGATGCAAGGGAACTTGTTTTTGTCGATTCCAAAGCCACCCCTACAGGCTTGCTGATTAATACTTATAAACACATTGGTCGGTTAAAAAGATAAACTTCCGCCTATACAAGCCAGTAACATGATGATGGATCAAACAAAGAATTTTAATCAAGCATTATCTTGAGGCAAACAAAGTCACCTACTAGTATCTTGGATGTTATTGGGTGGCTTTCTTTTTCAGTATCCAAAAGGGTTATTCCTGTTTCGAAGTTTTATGTCATCGGGGATTAGCTCGTTTAATATCAATATGTTTACTACTTTTCATTCCTCTCCCGCCAACCGGTTATCAGGTAATTGATGGCTCCCTGACATAGTCAACAATGGCTCTCCAGGTGCCTAGAAATAGGCTATGACCAGCTAAACTAAGAGGGGTAACCTCACAATACTATTCCCCACCTGAAAGTCAATTACGTCCATTTCACTTGCTTTTCTGCAATTAAAGAATATCTTTCCCAGGTTTGAGCTAAATACGCTTCGATAAATAGACCAATACTTATTGGCACTAGCATATTCTAAAAAGACCAGTCATTTTTCGCCCGATTTAAAACGGCGTTCGTCGAGAAGTTACAGCCGTTGGTATAATACGTCTGGAACCGCTGAAACGTTTCCCATCTCTTGCCGTCTTATTATTAAAACATTCACAAATTATTCTAAAACTATAAAACGAAAATATTATGAAAACTTCATTCTCAACCCTAGCAAAATCATTAATGGCAGCTGTTGTTTTAAGCACTTCAATCTTCTCTACAACTGTTATGGCTACCGAAAAACAACCTGTTAAAATCTCTGCTCCTAAAAACTTCGATAAAGTAGTAGTAAGCGGAAATGTAGAAGTTACCCTGATCCAAAATGGAACTGAAGGTATTAGCTATGCTGATGACAACAGCGGAAAAGTAAAAGTGATTCAGGATGGAACGGCTTTAAAAATTACTTCGGCAGATAACGGGGTGGCTAAAGTTACCGTTTATGTGAAAAGCATTTACCGTGTAATGGCATCTGATGATGCAGTTGTAAAAACAGCAGGTAAGCTAAATGTAACTAACCTTCAGGTATTTTTAAGCGGAAATGCAGTAGCCAAAATCGACTCGAAAACTGAAAGCCTGTACACTGTTATTGCAGACCGTGCAGATTTAAAATTAAGCGGAACAACTCAAAACCACAGCCTGGTAATGGGAAGCACCCCTAAATTAAACTTAGACCGTTTCGCAGCCGTAAATACAGAAATGAACACCCCAGAGGTTTCTTTAAGAACTGCTGCTCTGGCAAAATAAGCGACACGAATTTAATAAACACGAAAAGCGGCTTAGGCCGCTTTTCGTGTTTTTAGCCAATCATCACTTAAGGGGTGAAAGCTCTCCATCTTCAAAAAAAAGCGAATTTATCATATCATCATAAATATCACCTGGATCAGAAGTCATAAGCAACTAAAATCAACTAACTCCTGATTTCTCTGCGCATGAAAAAGTAGTAAGCGAAGGCAAAACAGGCCGTACTACAAGCTATCATCCCGCTGATTTGCGGCCACACGATCATCAGGCTTTCCCTGACTGGAAGCGGCGAAGGTATAGCGCCAGAAAGCTGCTCCATATTCATCGGGCCGAGACTTCTTATTGAAGGCATAAGCAGCGTGGTTGCTGCATCACTGTAAAGCTGATTTGGCGCAATGCGCAGAATATCCAATATCAACTCATTATACCTCATTACCTCAGCTTGAGAGAGATAAGAAGGGTCTGGCATAAATGCCCTAATGATTAGATTCACCAACATGGGATAGAAAACAGTAAAAAAAAGCCACACACCCAGTGCACTCAGTGCCGATGTGGCTGCCTGCCGGAAAATAATCGAAAATAATATAGAAAGGCTTAAATAAAAGGCAATGTAAATTATAGTGGTCATGGTAAATCCCATAATGCGTATTAGCTCCTGGGGCTCTATTCTAACCCCAGTAATAAATAGCCCCCCACCGATCATCAATAAGCTTAGCGAAAAAAACAGCGTACTGATGATGATCATAGCACTGTAGAACTTAGCTAAGAGAATATTGTCCCGGTATACCGGTTGGGCAACCAGCCTGGTCAATGTGCCACTGTTCTGTTCGGCATTTATCGCATCAAACCCCATGCTAATCCCAAGCAAAGGTGCTAAAAAGCTAAGCAGAATATGGAAAGGCGGCATTGAACCATCCGTTGTGCTCAGGAGTTTAAGATACAAAAAGGCATGATCTGGGTCCTGGACATTATTGAACGCGCTTTTGATATTAGCCATCGATATATAGATTGAGGCTGCAAATGTCAGGATAACTAGCGTCAGTAACAGGATAAAGCGCCAGCTTCGCACATGGTCTGCAACCTCCTTTGCCACCATAATGCGAAAAGGACTCTTTTGTTTTCTAGAGTTTAGTTCATTTTTGTCTGTTACGGCGGAATAAGCTATTGCGGATACTTTTTTCATTTTCTGTTGTTTTACTAGGGCTGTTTTCAAAATATTTCTGGTAGATCTCATCAAGGCCATATTCTTTTTGGCTGATGCGCTGAATATCCTCACCATGCTCAACGAGCATTCGGATAAGTCTCGGTGTGATATCTTCTGAGCTACAGAAGGTCAAAATCTCCCCGGATATATTATAGTCCGTTATTAGTTCCCAACGGGAAAATTCAAATTTCAACCCTTCTGCGTCTTTGGGCGAACGGATCAATTGGATCTTGGTCTCTATTCCTGTGTTTCCAAAAAGCTCCGCAGATAGCGAAGTGAGATCGCCATGGGCCAGTAGTTTTCCGCCCACGAATATACCCACGCGGTCACAGACCTGCTGCACATGGTGGAGGTGGTGTGAGGACAACAGCACAGTAAGTCCCTGCTCCTCCCTTAACCTTTTTATCAGATCCAGAAATTCCCTGACTCCAATTGGATCAATACCCAGCGTTGGTTCATCGAGTATAATCAATTCGGGTGCTTTGATGAGTACATCTGCAAGTCCCAGCCGCTGTTTCATTCCCCGGGAATAAGTAGAAGCCCGCTTTTCTGCCGCAGCCTTTAACCCGACAAGATCTAAAACTGTTTTTGCACGTTTTGTTATTCCTGGCTCATCAAGACCATTTAGCCTTGCGATATAGAGCAGGTTTTCCATTCCTGTCATATGGGGATAAAAGCCAACATTATCAGGCATATACCCCACCTTTCTTTTCACGGAAATGGGGTTGCGTGTGGCATCGTATCCACAGACAACTGCCTTACCATTATCAGGTTCGGTAAGTCCAAGCATCATAAGTATGCTTGTCGTCTTCCCAGCACCGTTCGGGCCGAGCAAACCAAATATCTCACCCCGGTTGATGTCCAGGCTAAGCCCGTCAACTGCCTTGTAGGGGCCATAGCTTTTGCTAAGATCCCTCAACTTTATAATCGGTTCCATCTTTTTCAATCAAATTCTTTAAAAAAGACGGACTATCGCCTGCCATATTTGCGGATGAGCGCATAAACGGCTGCAACAGCAATAAAGATAACCAACAGACCGATCCAACCTGAAAGCAAAGAAGTTTTAACAAAAACACGCAAGGCAGCCTGACCATTGGCGTTGCTTCCTGAAAGATTAAAAGTTACTCCATAATCTCCGGCAATAGTTTTATCGGGGACTTTAAGCAATACCTTAACAATTGCTTTCTTACCACCTTCAAGCTTTTCGACCTTAGCAGGCGTAAAGCTCGCCTCCCATCCACTAGGCAACTGCGAGGTTATTTCCAGGTCTTTCAAAGGCAGCGTTCCGGTATTTCGAACTTCCAGTTCAATATCCTTATGGCTGCCTGATGTTAGCTCTTCGCTAAGCCTTCCACTAGGAGTAGTGAGCGTTGTGCCATAACTTCCCTTAACTACTGCTTCAAGCTGGAGAGAAAGGCTTTGGGCAGGCGATACCGCCTTAAAAGGAATAATGTACTTTCTCACCTCTGCGTTACCGGTAGCGGTAATCTCCAATGAGACCTCACGGCTTTGTCCCGCCTCAACACTAACCGAGGTCACCGGACTACCATCTACACGGGAACTCAATTGCCATCCTGCAGGAAGGTCAGCTTTGAGTTCATAAAGCTGCTGGGCTGATGTACCATTATGTAGTGTAAGTGAAAACCGGAAAGGCTCGTTGATAGCCGATTCGATGTTGATCAATTTCGCACTGAGCGCCGATGGCCCTTTGAGAGGTGTCTGCTGCTGCGCAGAGGAAACACCTGTAGCCAGCATAAAGGTTAATAATAAAAATGCGCTGAATAATCTTTTGCGCTGAAGTCTGGGTAATGATTTTCTTGACATGATCTAAACCAAAAATTTTAATAATTGTTCTAAAAAATGCTTTCTGATTACTTATCTGATTAGATTCCAAAACAAAAAAATGAACGGTTTTTTTCAAAATCATTTAACAATTTTTAACAATTCAACCTTTGCCTATTAGTCTGGACGAAGGTTAAATAGTCTTACAGCGTGCTGGCTCTTTTAATAACTGCCATTACCCATTCTGTTTTCATAAAAGCTCCGGATGACAGGTAATTCGGTTGATAATTTGGCTTATGCATCACGATCACTCATCCCCCAAGGCTTTGGAGTTTATAAATTCTACAGCTCATTACAATCTAATGGCTTACACAATGTAAACCTGTAAACAACCAGTTATATGTCATCACAAGATGAATAATTATAGCAAAACGAGCTCTTTATGACCGTGCTAAACAAGAAATAAAATAATGAAAACAACACAATCGATTGTATAGATGTATACAATCGATTGTGTTGTTTTATAAGGGTTAGCTGGGTCGCCCACTGATTGTTTCATATCATATTTTAAGCTAGTTTCGATCCATTTGAAACAAATAACCCACCCGATTTATGCGAAAATTTCACTTTTTAATTTTACTATTATTTCCTTTAGACCTTCTAGCCCAACAATTTAAACCGCTACAAGATCTGATTAAGCGAAGAGTGCCATGGCTAGAAAACCAAGTTGTTTTTAAGTCCGTTAAAAGCAATCAGAGCGATCTTATTGAATTACACAGCGTAGGAAACAAAGTGGTCATTAGTGCATCTGGCCCCAATGCCGCCGCAGTTGGATTAAATTGGTATTTAAAGTACTACTGCCATCGTTCTATGTCACATATGGGAGATAACCTTGCTCCTGTATCTCCAATTCCAGAAGTAAAAGAGAGAATAACCCTAGAGGCACCCGCCCAATACCGCTATGCTTTAAACTACTGCACCTATAATTATACCATGAGTTTTTATGATTGGAAAGACTGGGAACATGAACTCGACTGGATGGTTTTGAATGGTGTAAATCTAATGCTTACGGTAACCGGGATGGAAACCGTATGGCAAAATACATTGAAACAAATCGGATATTCTAATCAGGAGATTAATGATTTTTTAGTTGGTCCGGCCTATACTGCGTGGTGGCTTATGGGGAACATACAGGGCTGGGGAGGTCCGATGCCCCAAAGCCAGATTGACGCGCGTAAAATACTGCAGAAAAGGATAATAGAACGGATGAGAGCATTCGGAATAGAGCCTGTACTACAAGGTTTTTATGGTATGGTTCCAAGCTCATTGAAAGATAAATCTAAAGCTGCAATCATCGATCAAAAGACCTGGGGAGCATTTAAGCGTCCGGACATCTTAATTCCAGGTAATCCTGACTTTTCCAGGATTGCAGCAATATATTATAAAGAACTGCAGCAGGCCTATGGTAAAAATATCCGTTTTTTTGCTGGTGATCCATTTCATGAAGGTGGGATTACCGATGGTATAGATTTAAAGATGGCAGGCCACGCTATTCAGGTTGAAATGCAAAAGAGTTTTCCTGGATCGACCTGGATTTTGCAGGGCTGGCAGGACAATCCCAAGCAAAAGATGTTAGAAGGACTCGATAAATCGCATATACTTGTGCAGGAGTTATTTGGAGAGTTTACCAACAATTGGGAAAAAAGAAATGGTTATGATTCTACACCATTTATCTGGTGTGTTGTCAATAATTTTGGTGAAAGGCCAGGCCTATATGGCAAGTTGCAACGTTTTGCAGATGAGGTTAACCGCATTGAAAAAGGTCCATACCAAAACCTATTAAAAGGCGTAGGAATTATGCCTGAAGGGCTGAATAATAATCCTCCGGTTTACGATCTGATGCTAGAACTGGGCTGGAGAAAAGACCATGTAGATGTTAAAAAGTGGTTGACCAATTTCACAAAATATCGCTATGGGAGCTCAAACAACCATATTGATGACGCCTGGAATAGTTTTCTTGAAACCATTTATCAGAGTATTCCAGGTTATCAGGAAGGGGCCAGTGAATCGGTATTTTGTATCCGTCCGGCCCTGGACTCCCTGCCCGTCTCGCACTGGGGAACGCGGATAAGGAACTACGACGCTGTGAAGTTTAAAAAAGCAGCCATGGAGTTTGCAGAGGCAGCCCCTGCATTTAAGCATTCAGACACTTATCAGATTGATTTGATCAACGTTATGAGGCAAGTATTGGCCAATGATGGAGAACTTGTTTTCCAGGCAATGGCAAAGGCCTACAAGGAAAAGAATACTAAACAATTTAAACTGTTGTCTGACCAGTTCCTCAATATGATCCGTTTAACAGATGATCTGCTATCCAGTCATCCTTACTATCAGTTAAACACCTATAAAGCCCAGGCTTTGAATCTTGGAAAAACCAAACAGGAACAGGAACTGAATATCAGGAATGCCATGATGTTGATTACCTATTGGGGCGAAAATGTGCGGAACGAGGATAACCTGCATGAATATGCTTACAAAGAATGGGGAGGATTAATGAAAGACTTTTATCTGGTAAGATGGGAGATGTATATAGACTACTTGAACGGTAACCTACAGGGTAAAACCACGCAGGCTCCCGACTTTTTTATCTGGGAGCGTGCATGGGTAAATAAAAATCTGGAGATAAAGGCCGAAGCCCCGTCTAAACCGTTAAACCAGGTAGTTGCTGAAATTCTAAAATTGAAAATAGATGTTCAATAGCCGGGTATGGCTTATCTGCTACAATATTTCTGTTGTCTAAAACGACTACAGGAATATTGTATCTTTTGAACTCTTCGAACTGTCCGGAATCCCCGGTAGATTTGGTAGCAGCAATCAATATACCGTCTACCCTATGGTTTTTCATGTTATTAAGGATTTGTTTTTCCCGCTCAGGATCTTCAAATGACTGAGCGAAAATTACATTATAATTTTTACGGTGTGAGTAGCGTTCTATTTCACTTAAGGCAGTACAATAAAAAGCTTCTGAAATATCGGGTAGTACAATTCCGATGGTAAACGTTTTTCCCTGCTTAAGAAATACTGCATTTTGATTGGGATGATAATTTAATTCTTTGGCTATTTTATTAACCCTCATTGTAGTAACCAGGCCAATGCTTGGATGTCCGTGAAGTGCTCTGGATACAGTTGATGGATCGATATTTAGTCGTTTGGCTATATCTTTGATTGTTGGAATCTTTTCCATTTTCTATTTAAATTAGAATAAAACTTAGGACTAACTATTTTTAATATGGAATTGGCATCCTGTCCGCTAATTTTTTTCCAGTCCTGGAAATCAACTGGGCTACCACCTGTGCTATCCCAAATCCATTGTGGCTGGCCAGTAGTATAGTAGGTGTTATGATCAATAGTGTTACCGCTTCCCGTTGAGCTATATTTGTGAATCAGCAAGTCTTTAGGCCGGGCGTAGATCACATTATTTTTTATTATATTGTTATAGCAGTGTTCGGTTAGTCTGATTTCGCCTTCAACTTCGTCTGAATAGCCCAGGTCTTTATTGTTACAATAAATGGTATTGTTAACCACATAACAGTTATTGGTACCACCACCTGTATAACCAATATATCCACCCAAGTAAATCCCGGCAAGCGAACAGTTATAAACCAGGTTATTCCTAATGGTACATTTCTGGGTTGGAAAGTTATTGGTTTCGCTAACGATGCCGATTCCACGACCACAATCTTTTACCAGGTTTCTTTCTACAATGATATTCCTGGCACCATCAACGTAAATCCCTATAGCCCCATTGTGATCTTTAAAAGCCGGTATCGGACCAGTTCTACCATCAAGATTGAACACTTCATTATCTGCAATAATACCATTGCGCACATAATTATATGCCGGGTTAATATTAGCTGCGTAACCACCGGCAGCCACAATCCCTATGTTTTCGCCATTATAGACCTTATTTTTTCTGACTTCAAAACCATCTACATAACCATTTATTGTTAAGTTCTCGCTATAGCCTGTATTGCAGTCAAAAATTTCGTTTTCCTCGACCAAAATTTTTGTCATGACAACAGCTGTATTTCCAATCACATGTATACCATGCCCACTTCTGCCCATTTCTGCCGAAGCATTATTTTCAATATTGTATATCCTGTTCTTTCTTAAGATAATGTTGCTTGAACCAGCCTTTACTACGATACCATCCACATTTACAGCTGCAGCGGAAGTTTTAAAATTACAGATATCAAGTCCTTCAACAACAATAAAATTTACTCCGCTTACGGTAACCAAGGCCTCACTACCCGATACCGAAAACCCTTCGCCACTTACAATTACGCGCTCCATCCGATATGGCTTTAAAGTAATTACTTTATCTTTTTGCCCTGTCCTGGGGAAGTTCAGTTTCTCTTTATATGTTCCGCGTCTTACAAAAACAGTAAAACCAGGGCTTACCAGCTCTAATCCCCTTTGAATGGTACTTACAGGATTATTCAAGGTTCCATTATTTGAGTCCTTTCCATTAACTGCAACATAAATATCTCTAGCGGATGATGATTTTTCAGGATGACCAGTCACACTCAAACTCTTATTGCCTTGTGCAGTCAAAACGTTAAAGCATAACAACATCATTAACAAAAGAAAGACGCTCTTTAAATAAAATATTTTTGATGTTTTCATGCCAAAACTCCATTAAGCAGCAGATTGAAGGCAATGTGTCTTCAATCTGCTGTAGTTATTTGTGTATGTTAAAGGATTATTCGGATACGATTTTTCGAACGCAATTATTGTTTCGGTCCAGTACATAAACGGTTCCATTCTTATCTACCGTAACGCCAGCCGGGGAACTGAAAGCTGCTGCTTTCCCAATGCCATTTACATTTCCAGTAGTACCGGAACCGGCAAAAGTACTTACCTCGTAGCTTAGCGCGTCGATATAGCGGATACTCTGATCTGCGTTGGAAAGACCTCCGCCAGCTGCTCCATTTCCAGCTATGTATAAATTATTTGCCGCATCGATAGACATACCCCAGGGTAAAGAAAATTTTGCGCTTTTCGCCGGTCCATCAAAATAGCCTGCCGATCCTGAACCAGCAACAATACTCCCTGCCCAGCTGCCAAATAGGAACTTTTTAATCACTTGATCACCATGTACGGTAACAAACAAATTCCCTGCATCGTCAAAAGCCATTGCTGAAGGGTAGTTAAGGCCGTTAATGACCTGAGTGGTTACTCCTGCCGGGGTAAGCTGATAAACGTTTCCAGGCGAATTACAACTGGTATAAAATACATTTCCGCTTTTCTTATCAAAAGCAACACTCCAGGGTTCCTGATTGGCCCATGCAAGCAAAGTTGCTGTTCCATCCGGAGTTATTTTTCTGATGTCCCAATTACCAGGATCAACACTATATAAATTCCCTTTATCGTCAATTGTTAAACCGTAAGGAAGACTAAACTTAGCAGCCGTTCCTTTTCCATCCTGATAACCGGCATTACCCGGACTACCGGCAAAAGTGGTAACGTTTCCATCTTTATCAATTTTCCGGATGCATTGGTTACCTACATCGGTAACATATACATTCAGGCTATTATCAACAACAATACCGCTACAACGATACCAGGATTGCCCACTAAAATTAAATTTGGCATCAGTACCCTGCCCATTTGCAAATCCGGCAACCCCAGATCCTGCAAGGGTGGTTACGGTTCTCATGTATTCATAAATAAAGGGCGTTTTACTTGTGGCACTTTTACCTCCAATTGTAACGGTAATTACACCTGAACCTGCTTTTTTTGGCACTACAACCATCAATTGTTCCCCTTTAACCCCTATCACTTTTAATGGTTTTCCGTTCAGGCTAACCTTAACCTGTGAGGTATCTGTGGTAAAATTACTTCCATTGATCAGAATTTCTGTGCCACCACTACCTTTTTCAGGAAGGATTTGAGTAATTGTTATCGGTGAGGATGCATCATGTGTAAAACCTTTTTCTTTTTTGCAACCTGTAGTTACCACCACCAAAGCAGCAATAATGAATAGGCATGCATTTATATATTTTTTCATAATCTTATATGTATTAATAAATAATGAATTTCATTACCAACCTGGGTTTTGTACCAATGAAGCATTTTTATCGATGTCGCTCTGTGCAATTGGAAAAAGGTACATTTTATCGTTCCACACGCGTGTTTGCAATAATGTACGTTTGTTGAAATCTGCAAAAGCAAATCCCTGGTTGCCGTCATTTGTTATGGTATTCATCCTGTAAATGGTTTGCACTTTAGTATCTCCCATCATCAGTCTTCTGATGAGTGTAAAATACCGGTCACCTTCAAATGCCAGTTCCACCTGTCTTTCCTGCAGAATCCGTTTTCTCATTTCAGCCTGATTTCCTACTGAAGAGGGATAAACTGTCTGCAAATCAGGAAGGCCGCCACGCTGTCTTACCAAATTCACATATTTTAAAACATCCGGGTTATTGGGCTCAACTTCATTTAAGGCCTCAGCGTAATTCAGGTACATTTCTGCAAGGCGCAAATGAATAAACGGGCGGTAAACAGCTGAGTTTGTTCTAATGTTCGAGGCAGGGCTAACATTTTTTAGCACATCATAACCGGTAATGTCACCATTGTTATTCACACCTACTCCTGATTTTCCTGAGTAATAAAACTCTGCTCTTCCTGTTCCATCTTTGTTCGCATCAGAAGAAAAGAAATTCCGGTCGTCCTGCGTAGGTGCTGGTAAAACAGGCTTACCATTGTATTGGATGCTTACATAAAATCTGGCTTCACGATTGGCATACATGTTGGAATTTCCTTTAATATAGCCTCTATTTAACCCGTCCTTGGACTTACCCCAGTTAGCAGGATCATCAAATTGAACAAATCCGGTTTCTACATATTGCGACAATGGATCATCGATTGTCCTTCCATTACGCATATAAAAAGCATCAACAATATTCTGGGTGGCATTTTGCATGTTATACCCACCAGGGTTCGGTGCACAACGTATCTCATGCCCCCACTGCCATGAGTTTGCCATATTGGTTGAAAATAAAATTTCAGCGTTCCAATTGGTAAGAAACAAATTACGGAAAGAGAGATAGGGATCAAACTGGCTATCGCCCTCATCCAGATTTGTGAAAAGCCTGTAGCCTGGCAGGTCTATTACCGCTTTTGCGGCATTGGCAGCTGCCCACCATTTATTCACATCGTACTGAGATGGTGCTAAAGCAGTTCCATCATGATTTTTCAGACCTGCAAACATTGGGTTTCCGTTCCATAAGGGACTGGCAGCTAATAAGGTTAACTGAGATTTAACGGCAAGACATGAGGCTTTATTAGCCCTTCCATAATTTGATGATGAAGACCATGTAGCTGGCAAATTAGTGGCCGCCCTGTCTAACAAATCATTAATGTATGCTACACAGTCGTTGAAAGGTGCTCGAGGGTATTTATTATAGTCTTCATTAAGACTTAACTGCTCGGTAATTTTAACAAACGGGCCGTATTGCCTTAACAACTTCCAATAAAACCAGGCTCTTAAAAATAGGGCTTCAGCTTTATATTGTTTCTTTAAATCAGCCCCAATTATAGACTCAGACATCTTGTCTATGTTTTGTTCAAAGACAATACTTTGCCTGATTCCTGCATAATTCTGCCCCCAATAATACCAATAATTACTTTGCGCATTCCAATTCCCGGAAGTCAATTGCCTAACGTTCACTCCTGCAATACTACAGGAAGTTTCATCACTTGCCCCCAGCATCGTATAATCATCATCAGGAATACCAATACGCCCATAAATCTGGTTTAGGTACCCTTCGGCATTTGCTCTGGTTTCCCACAACATGTCTGATGTTAGCAGGTTATCTGGTGCTACATCCAAATATTTACAGCCCAGGCCAGACAACAATAAGAACAATCCTATGCTACCTGAAAGAATATTTTTAAATATATTATTCATCTTAATCATTGTTAAATGGTTATTAAAACTGAGCTCTCACACCAAAAGTCGCCATCCTTGTAATGGGATATTTCGCTCCATTAGATCCCAACTCTGGATCCCATATCTTAAATTTGCTGAAAGTCAAAAGATTCTGTCCAGAAGCGTAGCAGTACAAAAGAGGAAACCCTGCTTTTTTTAACCTTTCTGAACTAAGTGTATAACCAACTGAAGCTTGTTTTAAACGGACATAAGAACCGTCTTTTAGCCAGTGCGTACTGCTGAGATAATTGTTATCTGAAAGAGAGCCTACTGATAAACGGGGATAATATGCATCCTGGCGTGGATTATCTATCGTCCACCTATCCAGTACCTTTGCCATGGTATTGTTGGGATATTGTCCAAGTCCGGAAAAAGGAACAACTCCAACCCCATTTACCCCTGCTCCATTTCCATTAATGCCCGATCCGTTTGCCATGATCCCTACATCTGCAACCCCTTGAAAGAACAAAGACAAATCGATTTTTTTGTAGGCTACTGAGAAACCTGCACCAAATAACCAGGAAGGAAATGGAGATTTCCCTAATCTTCTTGCATCATAAGCATCAATAACATTGTCACCGTTCTGATCAAGATAGCGGATATCACCAGGTTTTACCACACCAAATTTTTGTACTGGTCTTGAATCAATATCTGCCTGACTGGTATAGTAGCCATCAGCTACATAACCCAGGAATTCATTCTGGGCGAAGCCTGCCTTATTTTGATAAGCGTATTTCCTCGCCGGCTCATCAGCGAAAATGATTTTATTTTTGCTGTAGGTAACGTTTCCAAATACCCTTAAAGCAACTTTACCAATCTGATCATTATACTCAATACTCGCATCCATACCACGGTTACTCATCTCCCCAATATTTGCATATACCGGGGTTCCCTCTAGTCCAACTATCGAAGAGATAGACTCGCGCATGATTAAAATATTTTTACGCCGCTCATCAAATCCATCAACAATAAGATTCAACTTATTAAACAAACCTATTTCAAGCCCGATGTCTCCTTTATATGATTTTTCCCAGGTTAGATTTTCTACCCCTATCAAATTTTCTGTTAAACCACCGCTCCACATACCGTTTAAGCCAAAACCCGTACTTGAACCTCCTCCGATTTGCGTTAGATATGGAAATCTATCTCCCCTGCCAATATTATCATTCCCCACAACTCCATAAGAACCCCGAAGCTTTAATAAGGTGAATGTACTAGCCAATGGTTTAAAAAAACGCTCATTAGAAATCACCCATCCACCTGATAAAGAAGGGAAAAGCCCGAACTTACTTCCCTTTTGAAAATTTTCAGATCCTGTATAACCGGCATTCACTTCCAAAAGGTATTTATCCATATAGCCATAGGTGATTCTTCCGGCAAGACTCTGGTTACGAAAAGGAATAGCATTGATTACATCCCCGGCAGTACTTTTAAGCCTGTTTCGCATATTATATAGAAACATGGCACCTATGCGGTGGTTGCTGAAAGTTCGGTCGTAATTTAAATTTCCTTCCAGGTACATGATTCTTTCACCATCCGAACCTTGGCTATAGCCTAAAAATTGTTGCCCTATCCTGTTTTGTACAAACATCAGTTCACCATTACCATCACGGCCTATGGCCAGCCAGTTATCATTAACACCTGATCTCCTGTTATTGAAATCTCCATAACTATCAAAAGAGAACCTTGCATAGGATGACAGACCGGGGGTGAGTACATCTAACTTCTGAGTTACGGTAAATACAGATTGTACAGCAGGTCTGAATTCATCGGAATAACCATTGTTTTGCACTGCATTTAGCGGATTAATGCCTCCATTTGGTGTTGGCCCAGCCCATTTTCCATCTGGGTACTTTGTTGGAAATGCAACAGGTGTTGTGGCATAAGACTGGTACCATAAACTGCCTGCACTAATCCCGGGATAGCGCGCATTTACCAACATTGCGCCAATATTTAGTTGCAAAAGTGTGCTACCTGTTACATTAACATCGATATTACTTCTAAAGTCGTAACGTTTAAAATTTAAGTTAGGGTTGTAACCATTTAGCTTCTCAACTTTATAAGGGCCTGTTTGATTGTAAAATGAACTGGAGATATAATACCGCACCGTTTCGGTACCACCATTTATATTTAAGTTTGCGTTGGTTAAAGTAGAATGATCTTTATAAACCTCATCTATCCAGTTTACATTTGGATATAAATATGGGTCAAGGCCACTGGCAGTTTTCTGAATTTGTTCATTTGAAAAATTAGGCAATAATCCCATATTGGTCCTGGCCTCATTAAACAGCTGCATGTATTGAATTCCATCTAGCATTTCGGGTCTTTCAGTAAAACCGGCTATCCCAGTTTCTGCTTTTAAAGATATTTTCGGTTTACCAGCAACCCCTCTTTTTGTAGTAATAATTAATACCCCATTGGCGCCTTTTGCACCATACATGGCCGTCGAAGAAGCATCTTTCAGCAAGGAAATACTGGCCACATCTTCAGGATCAATATTGTTAAAAGAGCCTCCAAAGGCACTATTAACATCATCACGCTGCACACCATCTATAATAATAAGAGGTGATGTGCTTCCGGTAAAAGTTCCTAGTCCGCGAATGGTGAATTGAGAATTATCGTAACCCGGTTCTCCGCTGGACTGCATGGAAATAATACCTGCTACTTTACCCGCCAAGGCGTTGGAAAGACTGGCTACAGGTGTTCTCATATCAGCCATATTCACAGAACTGATAGCACCGGTTACTGTAATCTTTTTCTGAGTTCCGTAACCAACCACCAAAACCTCTGACAGTTCGTCCACTGCTTCTGTGAGCGTTACATTTAAAACTGTCTGACCATTTACAGAAACTTCCTTAGTCGTAAAACCGGTGGACGAAAAGATAAGTATGGAATTTGCCGAGGTAACTGCGATACTAAAATCGCCATTGTTATTCGTGGTGCCCCCACCAGGTTCACCTTTGATCCGAACCGTTACACCGGGAATTCCCAACCCTTTGCTGTCCACAACGCGGCCGCGGATATCAATTGTACGCAGGGCTAGTTTTCCTTTTAAAGAAATTTCTGTTTTTTCTTTGAGTACAACTGTGCGATCTTCTATGGTATAAGATAATGGCTGGCCTTGAAATAGTTTATCGAGAACATCGTCAAGCAACGCTTCTTTAACATTTATATCAACGGGCTTCGCATTTTGCAATAACTCATCGGTATAGATAAAATCATAATTACTTTGCTTTCGTATTTCCTTAAAAACACTTTTAAGGGATACTTTCTTTTTAGAAAGAGTAATCCTTTGGGCAAAACCTGCTGCACTCACCTGCATTATGGTTGCTATTAGTATTACGGTAGTAAGTCGCATAATCAGCAGAAGTTTATTGACATGCCTTTTGGGTACACCAAGTTCATTAGTATAATTTTTATACATTTGTTAGTCTGGTTATTCGCAGGTTAACCATGATCCTAAAAGATCTATAGTTTTCTGCGGGTTAGAGTTGGTTAAATCGCATTTTATTGACTAAGTAATCCAGGCATTGGCCAGTTGTGTTGCAAGCACTTCTGGCTTTTTTCTTTTTAAGATTACTTTATGAGTTGAGTTGTTATTTGGTAACGATAATCCTCCTTTCTTCTATTTTAAAGTGAATCTTATTGGTTAATTCTAATTTTCGGAGTACCTGGGAAACATTACCGAAACGGCTAACAGTACCACCAAATCTATCTTTAGGTATATCACCTTTAAATACGACATCAACGTCATACCATCGGGCAATCTTTCTCATAACTGATTCTATGTCTTCGCTTTCGAACATAAAATATCCGTTTTTCCAGGCTAAAACCTCATCAATATTAGCTTCATTAACAGACAGACCGCCTGGATCCACTACTGCCTGTTCTCCTGGGAGAAGGACTTTTTTTGTTCCTGCCGCTATAATCTGTACAGAGCCTTCAATCAATGTAGTTTTGGTTTGTCGTTCATCTGAATAACTATTTACATTAAAGTGTGTACCCAAAACTTTTACCTCCTGATTATCAGTCACTACAACAAATGGCATCCTTTGCTTCACTTCTTTATCCTTCATCATCACTTTTGCCACCTCAAAGTATGCCTCCCCTTTTAACAGTACACGTCGCTCTTTAAGGCCTGCAAATGAAGCCGGGTAAGTCAATACCGAAGCCGCATTTAGTAAAACTGTACTTCCATCAGGCAATATAACCTGGTACTGTCCTCCCTTTGGTGTTTCTATTGTATTAGGTGTTGTATCTCCGCTTTTACCTGGTTTTACGCTATAAACTATCTTTCCGTTAGCAAGTTTGGTTACCACTACATCGCCCTGGGCAGCCAGCTTCCCATTTTTCGCATCGGTAAGGATTATTTTTTCGCCATTCGCCAATGTAAGTATAGCTTTACTACCACCGGGAGCTATATCCTGAACCAAATCACTTGTGTTCTTTTGCCTGGAGAAATAATAGAAAGTTCCTATACTCAAAGTAATCAGGATGGCTGCAGCAGCTGCAATTTTCTGCCAATATGAAACCCGTATAGCGTGTGCTACAGGTTTATTGTTTTCTTCGATAATGGTGTTTTGTATTTTATCGTGAAGCCCGGAAATTACCTCAACTGGCATTTCCGATTGCTGGCTGCTATTTACCAATGCCGCCGCATCTTCAGTAATTACAAATTCCCACTCATTTTTATAACTTCCCTCCTCAATCAGTTTAAGTACCTTTTCAAGTTCCGTTTTACTGCATTGATTGTTTAAATACTTTATAAATAGCTGTATGATTTCGTTGTTCAATTCTTCCTTCATTTGTAACTAATACAAATGGTGACAACAATACATCTACTGTGATGAAAAAAAAATGATTATTTTGTAACAGCCGCCATTAAGAGCAGAACAGCAGTGCGTAAGGAGATAAAACCTCTGATGGTTTTAAGGGCTTTAACCATTTGATTATTAACGGTACTTTCAGAAATCCCCAGTTCTATTGCAGCTTGTTTATAAGTGAGCCCCTGAATCCGGCAACGAATAAAGACTTCTTTCCTCTGTGCAGGCAAACTATTTATGGCTTCCATGAATATGGAACTGCTTTCAGTGTAATCGATTAAATGCTCAGTAACATTCTCTTTGCTGATTGTATTTTTTTTCAACTCCTCCATAATGCTCACCTCATGCTGTGCACGTCTTAGCAGATTGAGCAGGTGTCTGCGGGCAATAGTATACAAATATGGTTTAAATGGTTGTTCGCAATCAATCTTCTCGCGATTTTCCCAAACCTTAATAAAAGTATCATGCACAACATCCTCGGCTAGTGGTGATGACTTAGCCGTTCTTAAGACAAAATAATTTAATTGTTTAACATGTAAATAATACAGACTGCTTAGGGCATTGGTATCTCCTTGCGCAAGAAGACTAAGCAGTTTTTTTTCACTGTACTCTTTATAAATGCTCATTTGGTTTGGTTAAAAATTCTAAACTACAAAAATTAACAGAAATTGTACCTTTCAAGGAGTAAATACCTCCATCATGTCGTTTTTAGAACTAGCCACTCCAGTTAAAATATTCCTCGGGAATGTTCTTTTTCTTACAAAAATATGTTGGAGGATATTTCATTGTACAGGTTGAAGAAGAACTAGCTATACTGCAAAAGTTTAACCCTCAATCATTTTATAAATTAAGCAATATACTGATTCGGTAAGCTCCTGAATGATAAAAGTCACATTCATCAGATGTCTGATATTTTGTAAGTACAAAAGTGAATGTGACTGAAAACCTTTTGCTGATATAGACTCCCCTCCAGAGCCAAAATATGCGTATATTTACTTTGGAGATGGCATATGGCAGCCAAATAACCAGCAGTGTATATGGAAAAATCATTGTGGCGTAAACTCGTATACCTTTGGTGTACAGTAGAGGATAAGAACAGACTTACCCTACCCTTTTTGATTGGGGCAGAAAGAGAATTTGGGGATAGACAAAACTTTACTTTAGATACCCTATTTGAAGAACTACAAGCTTCATCACAGCCTTATATTATATCCAGATTTGACGATATAGAGGAATACGGCATTGGGCTCCCAAAGCTCGAATACCCATTCCTGAGCTCATTACCAAAATACGGATCGCTATACATTAATACTCCCTTCCTTGAAGGCTTTGATTCTATCCTAGAAATTCAAGAACAGCTTTCAGCGCTTTATGAAGAGAATATTCAGAATAAAAAATATTCAAAAACAATAGGCTTCGAGTATTGGAGTGAGTTTGACGGAGATGATGAAAACAAGATAAGGACTGCAATGGAAATGTAGCACTATAAAGGAGAAAACAAAACTATAAATCTAAATACAAAGTAAATTTGCTATAAGCACGAAAACCAGTCTTTTTTCCTCTCCTATCATCAGGCTATTTTTTAAAACCGCATAAAACTGATTCATGGTTAGTAACACTACTTACTTATCTTTTAAGTAAGACTATACCTCCTCATTGGCTTTTCTTCACCTGTTTTTTACTCTATCTTAAACCAGGCCATAACTAATGGCTAAAGTGCGCTATTACCAATGTCCATTGATTCCCTCATCTGGCTACCCTGCATGAGCAACTTGCCTAAAGCGGAAATTAATTCAATCTGCAATTGTTTTAGCGAATGTAACCGGTAATTAAAAAAAGACAAGTCATTTTTTACCCGATTTAAAACGGCGTTCGTCGAGAACTTACAGCCGTTGGTATAATACGGCCAAAACCGCTGCAACGTTTAGCACCTCTTAGCGTCTTATTATCAAAACATTCACAAATTATTATATAAAACTATAAAACGAAAATATTATGAAAACTTCAATTTCAACCCTAGCAAAATCTTTAATGGCAGCTGTTGTTTTAAGCACTTCAATCTTCTCTACAACTGTTATGGCTACCGAAAA
>Ga0157370_10002366_pt1 | contig 22730 bp, 17 predicted proteins | sample C35metaG_FD_113463 | JGI IMG/M metagenome (GOLD analysis project Ga0157370, IMG submission 113463) | Corn rhizosphere microbial communities from Kellogg Biological Station, Michigan, USA - C3-5 metaG | ecosystem: Host-associated > Plants > Roots > Rhizosphere > Soil | place: USA: Michigan...
ATTTTTTCGCAGGCAGCCGAAATCGTTCAGGCGAGCATCAACCGGCGAACTAAACCACCGGATTGTGTGTTCGGCTGCGATCCGAAAGTTCATTATAATTCTCCCAGGAATTCAAACGGCTGAACTGGATCATACACCGGAAGAAGAGGGATAGATGAATTGAAAAGATTAGGGTTGCTTCGTGAATCCCGACGATTGTAAAAACTAATTCTCGCCCGTGTGTTCAGCCAAGAGCCAATGGAACCGGAAACCGCCCCGCCTGCCGTAGAAAGTGGACCGTTGCTGGACGTCGACCACCTCTGCGTAACTTATATCGGGAGCGGTCAAATGCCGAGGACGGCGCTTGCCGGAATTTCCTTCCGAATCCGTACGGGCGAATCTCTGGGTATTATCGGCGAGTCCGGTAGTGGAAAATCCACTCTCGCGCTGAGTATTCCTCGGCTGCTGCCGCCCGATGCCTCGATTGTGCTCGGACGAATCTCATTTCGGGGGACGGAAATGCTTCATTCGCCCGAACGAATTTTGAGAAAAATCCGGGGTGCGCTGATATCGATGGTTTTTCAGCACCCGGGAATGGCTCTGAATCCGTTCATGCGCGTCCGCCGTCAGGTGGCGGAGGTCATCCAGGCACATCGTGGGGGGCCGTTGTCACGCTCTCTGGAACAAGCTGACGCCGTTCTGGAACGGGTCTTCGGCGATCGGTCCAGTGAGTTGTTCGAAGCATATCCGCACCAGTTAAGCGGCGGACAGCGTCAGCGCGTCTCGATCGCGCAGGCGTTCGCCTGCAATCCGGAGCTCGTTATCGCCGATGAGCCGACGGCGTCTCTGGATGCAGTTTCGCAGGCCGCCGTGCTCGAAATCTTTCGTGAGTGTCGAACTGTGTCCTCTACTTCTTTGGTGATCATCACACATAATCCGGCGATTCTGCCCGGCCTTGTCGATCGCATCCTTGTGTTGCGCAGCGGAGAATTAATCGAAGAAGGAGCCGCGCGGGACGTGCTCCATCAACCGAAGAAAGCATATACCGCGGAATTGCTGCGATCAGCCCTGCCGATTTCGGCATAATGGCTGCTCAGGTGCCGCTCGCCTGTTCTTCCACGCCGCTGATCGCAGTTCACGGCCTTATCAAGGAGTATGGCCGCAGAACTTTATTTTCCAGGGCACGGGTCACACGCGCGATCGATAATATCGATTTTCATCTCGAAAACGCCTCAGCCATGGCTTTGATCGGCGCGTCTGGTTCGGGCAAGTCCACCCTCGCGCGGTGCATCGTTGGACTCGAAAGCCCCACTTCGGGCAGCATCAACTACCGCGGCCGCGACATCCGGCGAGCGCCCCGCGGCGAGCGGTCGGAATACAGACGAAACGTCCAAATCGTTTTCCAGGAGCCGGCCGCAACCATTAATCCACGCTTTACAGCCGAAGCCGCCATATCGGAACCGCTGAGGATTGCGGGAATTGGAAGCCCGCGAGAACGCAGGGAAGCGGCTCTGTACTGGATGGGTCAGCTTGGCCTTCCCGCAGAATACGCGAAGCGGCCGGCGCTACAGTTGAGCGGAGGAGAAAGGCAACGGCTCGCCATTGCCCGCGCGTTGATTTCCAGCCCTGAGGCGATTATTTTCGACGAATCCTTCTCGGCTCTCGATTTACCCCTTGCGAGCCGGATTCTTACATTACTAGCGGGTCTGCGACAATCGCATAATCTAACCTGCCTGTTCATTGGGCACGATGTCACGATGCTGGCGCGGATTTGCTCCGAAGTCGCGGTGATGTATGCAGGCAGGATAGTAGAAAGGGAGTCGATGCAAACCTTTCTCAGGTCGCCGGCGCATCGCTACTCTCGCGACCTTGTGCGGTCGATTCCTCATCTGCCGCCGGGATGGCCGGCATGATTCGATTTGCCGTTCGGCGAATATTCCATGCGGCCGTACTCCTGGTGTTGATTTCGTTGTGTTCATTCGCGCTTCTCCAGCTTGCGCCGGGCGACTACGTTGATGCGATGCGACTGGATGTCTCTATTTCGCCGGGCACGGCAGCGGCATTGCGATCGAGATACGGACTGGACCGGTCATTACCATCCAGATATTTCAGCTGGTGGCGGTCGGTTGTGCGAGGCGAATTCGGTGTCTCATTCGCATACGGAATGCCTGTTGGCTCACTATTGTGGCCACGGATGAAGAACACACTGCTGCTGGCTGCAATTGCGGCGATTGGGTCCTGGTTTATCGGCATTCTGCTGGGCATCGCGACGGCGATCACGCCCAGCCGCGTACTCGAGCACGTGATTCGCAGCGTAATGTCGGCGCTGCTTTCAACGCCCGATGTACTAATTGGCCTCGCGTTGCTCCTGCTGGCGGTGAGAACCGGATTATTCCCTATCGGCGGAATGGGTTTGATCGATTCGGGTTCAACATCGGCGCGCGCCCGCGACGTGGCCGCGCATCTTGTGCTGCCCGTGACAGCGCTGGTTCTGATCAGCGTGCCTGTACTGGTTCGATACGTCGAGGCCGCCGTGCGTGATGCGCTCCGATCCCCTTTCATCCAGGCTGCGCGAGCGCACGGTATTGCGCCATGGCGTATCCTGACCGGATATGCATTGCCCGCCGCCGCAAACCCGCTGATATCGCTGTTCGGATATTCAATCGGTGGGTTGGTGAGTTCTTCTCTGCTGGTGGAAGTGATCATGGGGTGGCCGGGACTGGGATCGCTCCTGCTCGAATCGATCTTCAGCCGGGACGTTCACGTGGTAATCGGCGCAACTCTGGTTTCAGCGTTGTTTCTGATTACAGGCAATCTGATTGCGGACCTGCTGCTTTATGCAACTGATCCGCGGATTCGTGTTGAGAGATGATTCGAGGCAAGTCGGCAATTGCCTGCGGCGTGCTGGCATCAATCCATGGACTGGCGCTCGTCGCCAATTTCGCAGCTCCCTATTCTTTCGCCGCGCAGCAACGGGAATTCGCCTGGGCGCCGCCCACTTCGGTTCACTGGCTCGATCGCCATGGTCATTTCCACTGGCGCCCCTTCGTGTATGGAACGAATGGCGCGGATGAATCGCGAATGTATCCTCTTCGGTTTTTTGTTCGCGGGGCTTCGTACCGGTTTGCCGGGCTGTTTCCGTCGAGTCGCCATCTTTTCGGAGTAGACGCGCCCGGCGTATTATTCCTGCTGGGAACCGATGGCTTTGGCCGGGACCAGTTCTCGCGGTTACTGGCTGGTAGTCGGATATCGCTTACCGCAGGATGGCTGGCCGCGATTCTTTCCCTGGCGCTTGGTACTGTGCTGGGAGGCATGGCGGGGTATTACGGCGGATGGCTGGATGACTTGATCATGAGAATGAGTGAGATTTCGCTGGCTCTGCCATGGTTGTATCTTTTGCTGGCGGGGCGGGCCTTTCTGCCGCTGGACGCGCCTTCCTCAATGGCTTATCTGATCCTCATCTCCGTTGTGGGGATCCTCGGCTGGGCGCGCCCCGCCCGCCTGATTCGTGGCCTGGCGCTTTCATTGCGGGAGCGTGGTTATGTGCTTGCGGCGCGTACGTTCGGGGCGTCCGGCCCCTATCTTCTTCGCACCCACATTTTGCCGGACGCCGCTCCCGTTCTCCTGACGCAGATGGCCTTGCTGGCGCCGCAGTACATCATGGCCGAAGTCACCTTGTCATTCCTTGGTCTCGGGATAGACGAGCCGGTACCCAGCTGGGGCAACATGCTGGCAGGAGTGCAGCACTATCACGTACTGACTTCTTCGTGGTGGATGCTCCTGCCCGGCATCGCGCCCGCTGTGGTTGCACTTTGCTGTTTCACCATTGCCGACGCGCTTGCCGGCCGCCGCGGAGTTGTTCCACTATGAATTCCCCGCTTGCCCACAGAGTTTCAGCAAAGGCGCCTGTGAAGCTATTTCTGCGCTCGTCCGTTGTGGTGTTCCTTGCGTTGGGCTGTGTTGTGTACAGGGTCCCGGCTGAAGAATACCTGGTGACGTCTGGTGCGCCGGGTAAGTATGGCGGAGACCTGGTGGTTGCTGAGCGCTCAGAACCAAAGACGCTCAATCCCGTGATGGCGGTTGAGAATGTCTCGCGGGAGGTCATCGGCTTATTAATGGCGGACCTCATCCACATCAATCGCTACTCTCAACAGACCGAACCTGCGCTGGCGCGTTCGGTGGATGTTTCGAGCGACGGCAGGCGTTATGTCGTGCACCTGCGGCAAGGGGTGAAATTTTCGGACGGCTATCCGTTCAGTGCAGAAGACGTGTTATTTACTTTTCAGGTCTACCTCGATCCCAAAGTCGATGCGCCGCAGCGTGATCTCCTCACGATTGCCGGCAAGCCAGTCCTGGTTCGTAAAGTAGATTCCGATACCGTACTTTTTGAATTCGCGCAGCCTTACGGCCCCGGCGAACGCGTCTTCGATAGTGTTTACATCCTGCCCCGTCATCTTCTGCTAAGACCGTACACTGAGGGTAAGTTAAACGATAGCTGGGATTTGAAGGTGGCGCCGGCTGCCATCGCCGGTCTTGGGCCTTTCCGGTTCAGGGAATATGTACCGGGCCAGCGGCTCGTGCTTGAAAGGAATCCTTATTACTGGAAGCAGGATGCCAGGGGACAACGCCTTCCATACGTCAACAAGGTTATTTTGGAGTACACGGGGAGTGAAGACGCTGAAGTTCTTCGGTTTGAGAATGGAGGAGCCGACGTCGTCAGCCGGCTGAGCGCGCGGAATTTTGACGCCCTGGCGCAACGCAGGAATCCATCAGAAATTCTGATCGATGCGGGCCCGAGTCTCGAATACAATTTTCTCTTTTTCAACCTCAATGATCTTTCGACCAAAAATCTCAGGCATATAGAGAGCAAACAGGCCTGGTTCCGTGACGTACGATTCCGCCAGGCCATATCGAGCGCAATCGACCGCGAGGCCATTGTCCGCCTCGTGTATGCAGGACGCGCGACGGCAATCTGGAGCCAGGTCACGCCTGGCAGCAAGCTTTGGAGGAGCGCAAATGTGGTTTCATCGCCGCGCTCGGTTGGAAAAGCCCGTACACTGCTGGCTTCCGCCGGCTTTTCCTGGAATCAGGCCCATAAACTGATCGATTCCTCCGGCAGACCAGTTGAATTTTCCATCATTACCCCTGTGAACAATAGTGAGCGCGTACAGATGCTGACCGTGATTCAGCAGGATCTGGAAGAAATCGGGATCGACGTCCACATTGTCACGCTGGAACTCCGGACCATGCTCAGTCGCATTACAACAACGCTGGATTACGACGCATGTCTGATTGGCCTTGCAACCGGGGATGCAGATCCCGGTTCTGAAATGAGCCTCTGGCCATCGGGCGCCAGCGCGCATTTCTGGGAGGTTCGCCCAACGGCGCCTCCGCCGCTGTGGCAGATCGAGATCGACCGGCTTATGACCGCCCAGATGAGTTCAAACGATCCACGGGAACGCAAGCGCCTCTATGATCGCGTCCAGGAGCTTGTTGCCGTGAATCTGCCGATCATCCCTGTGGTAAGCCCGGATGTTCTTGCCGGATCAAAAGCCGGTCTCAGAAACTTCAAGCCTGCAGTGCTCCTCCCATATGTGCTATGGAATGCGGATGAATTGTTCTGGGGCGCACGCCAATGATGTCGATAAATACCCAGCCATCAAGGTTCGCGGCTGTGGCATGTCAGATTATCAGGCCCTCGGCTCACTTCGAGCCAGGACAATTTCCCGCGTGCGAATGTTCACGATCTTTGCCGGTAAGCCGCTCTTTATCGCGCATCTGCTGAGAAAATACCCTTCATGTAATCTTCATTCGCTCCAGGCTTGGCTTATGCCTCATTGAGCGGAACGAATATTGGAACCGGCGCGAAATATCGAAATACGTTTCGCGGGTTCGGAGAGTCATGCGTATCGACCAGATGATTCGGGAATTACAGATGCAGAAAAAGGACCTCGATCGCGCGATCGAACTGCTGGAATCATTCGAGCGCGTTAGCCTCGAGCGGCGCGGGTACAAAGCGCCATCGAATCCCGGTATCACTCAGCCGGAGCCGCGCCGCCGCGGACGAAAATTCATGACGCTGGCCGAGCGACGAGCCGTATCTGAACGGATGAAACTCTACTGGTCCACCCGGAAGCGTGAAGAAAACAGCGCCGTGAATGCGCAACCCGGCGGCGTTAATAGCTCGAAACAGCGCGAATCACCGCCAGGTACTCGCCGATAGCGTTCTTATATTCCCGCGCCAGTTGAGATATCAGCCTCTCGTGTTTGTGTTTTTCTCTTAGTAGCGTTTTGCTCCCTGGTTCCTTCAGGAGCCGGCGCGACAAGTCGTTTTCAATAGCGAGCGCTCTCAGGAACAGTTCACCGCTGGAAGTTACCTTCTGGTGCGCTCTTGCGAGCAGCCTCATCCTCGTGACGCGATTTCTGCCCGCGGCGTTCGGCCTTTTTGCGGCATCGCTGCCCAACCATACCTGGAACAAGTCCATCGCCGGTCGCCTGCAGACTTGTCGATTACTATGCCGGCGTCTCAGCGAATTTGACCATCGTTCTTCATTCACGACAAAAAGGGAAACCGGCAAAGCGAAAAATATGGCAAGCACCCGACTTTTCAGTCCCGGGACGTACGGATTGATCCCGCCGCCCGAGTTTTCTGGGCGAATGATCGAAAGATGATACCTCCTGATCCCGGGAGCCACGCAGCCGCCGTTCCGAGCCGTTCCGCTCCTGCTGATATCACTACACTGCCAGCCGGGAATCTGAAAACCCGGCTGCCGCCCGATAAAACACGCGGCCGGCGGTCAGGATTTCGGACAAAATCAGCAGAAGGTCGGTCGGCAATGCTCTTGCGCGCTGCTGGAACTCATTTCGGCTCATTTTTCCCGCGTCGAATTCCGCTACCAGCTCGATCAATTCTGTGTATTTCTCGTAACCGATATCTTCTGAATGCCTCATATCTAACAGGTCACGAACAGAAGCCGAATTCGTAAATATGAATCAGATTCTTTTCCGGAGAATGCGAGAGATTACCCGGTTGTCGCCATCACTTCCAGGAAAAGTCCGGTGGCGAACCACATGGATGTTCGCGCCGCCGCTTGTCTGGAATTACACCCGCGCAGCTTTCAGCGCCGCCAGCACCCGGGCGTCCCTGAAAGGAACCCTCCGAATACGAACGCCGGTGGCATCGTAGATCGCGTTCCCGATTGCAGCGAGCATCGGTTTCAGGGCCGCTTCCCCTGCTCCATAGGGCCGCAGGTCCGGACGGTTCGGATTCGGATCGCCGTTCACCAGCACAACGTCGATTCGCTCAGGAACATCCGCGTGACGGAGAGTCGGATGCGAGAACCAGTCCCTGCTCGTAATCTTCTCGGCATCAAATTGAACTTCTTCGTGTATGGCGCGACTCAGGCCGTGGAGCGTAGCGCATTCCACCGTGTTCCTCAGGCTTTGGGGATTAACCACCAGGCCGCAATCATGCGCGCACACCAGCCGCTTCGCCCACACGTGGCCGGTCTGGCGATTCACTTCCACCTCGGCGATCTGCGCAACAACCGTCTGGCCTCGGAACGAGTATGCGACGCCACGTCCGGTCAGAATATTCCCATTGCTGCCTGGCTTCGCGCGGAGCGGTCCCGCGGAAGGCCGCGGATCCCAACCGTACTCTTTCGCAGCGGCCTTCAATACCGCGATCGAGCGGGCGCGATGGAACCCCGAATCATCCTTCGTATCAGTGGTGAGCATCTTCATGCGGAATTCCAGCGGGTCCGTTTTCGTGGCCGCCGCCAATTCGTCGATGAATGATTCCGCTGCGAAAGTGGATTGCGGTCCGTTCGGATCGCGCAGGTTTCCGGTGCGAAGCGGGGTTTCCCACACCAGCGGGAGACTCACCACCTCGCCGGTCATTTTGCGATTCGGAATCACGTACGTTTCAGAAGGCGTTGCAGCGCTGCCGCCCGCCGGTTTGGCGCGCCTCGATCCCATCAATTGCGCGATCAAAACAGTGTCGGGCTCGTTATAGCCCACGTGATTGTAGTCGCACGAACGCGCGCTGTATTCATACGCGATCAGGCGACCATTGGCATCCAGACCGCCCCGCACGTTCACCAGGAACGCCGGACCTTTCGTGTCCCACGCTGTCTCTTCGTCCCTCATCCACTGGATTCGAACGGGCCGGCCAATTTCCCGGGCAATCCACGCCGCCTCACAACCCGCATCGTCCGCTGCAGTCCGGCCGAAGCCCTGCGGGCCTTGCCTCCAGATAACGCGGACCTTGTCGTGAGGCATGCCGAGGAACTCGGCAACGCCTCTGCGCATCCCATAGGACTTCATGTCGTTCGAATAGACGGTCATTTGGCCATTCGACGGGTCCGCGGTGGCATGAGCCCCCGCGAACGCGGTGTGTCCCTGGAACGGTACCTCGTATTCCGCCTCGATCACCTTTGCCGCACTGGAAAATGCCGCATCGGGATCGCCCTCGACGATCGGCCGGGATGCCGAGGTGGCCGTTGCGGCGCGCATATAGTTGAAAAGATCTTCAGATGCCGGAAACGGTGCGGTCGACGGCTTCTCCCATGTGGTTTTGAGCTGGCGGGCGGCGCGAACGGCCTGCTCTTCGCGCTCACAGACAACGGCCACGTAGTTGCCCTTCTTCACCACTCTGATGAACCCAGGGATATCGCGTACCGAAGATTCATCAATGCCCGTCAGCTTCGCGCACGCGAAAGGTGGTTTCACATTGCGCGCATGAACCATCCCGGGCAGCTTCACGTCGACGGCCCATTTCAAAGATCCGTCGACCTTTGCGGGGATGTCATCGCGCTGCGGCGATTGGCCGGTATATCTCAGTTCCTGCACCGGCTTCACTTTGGCGACGCCGGTGACCACGTTGACATTCGCGCCCGTCAACGTCACATTGAACTTTTTCCCCGCGATCAGCTCTCCATAAGTCACGCGTTTCGAGGGATCGCCTTTAATGGTAATCACTGCGTTGCCGACAGCGAGTTGATCCACCGGCGTACCCAGATGCGCCGATCCCATCTCGAGCAGCACTCGGCGCGCCTCCGCTGCAGCCCGCCGCATGGGCCACGAGTCCCTCTCCATGGCCGTCGATCCGCCGGATCCGCCCTGATCAACCGTATTGTCGGTACTGCCCATAATGCAGGTCGTTTGCTCGAAAGCGATGTCCAGTTCATCGGACATCAACTGCCGGAAAGACGTTCCGGTCCCCTGCCCGCAGTCCGTTTTGCCGACATAAAACGTCGCCGTGTTGTTGTCGTGAACCACAATCCACGAATCGAGCTGCCGGAAATCGGGATCGTGATAAGGACCTGCCGGATGAGACGCAGCCCCGGTCTGAGCATCCGCCTCGGTAGCCAGAGCGCCCGCGCCAGTTGCAAAGCTGACAACCAGCATTCCGGCGCTCTTCAGAAAACCCCTGCGATGAGTAGACCCGGGGTGAGTTGCCCCGGGGTGAGTAGAGAGTATGTCTTCGATCTGTTGCGGTATCCCGGTGGAAGCGTTCATACCGCGGCCTCCTTTCGCGATGCGGAGCGAGCATCCGCAACGGCCTTAGCCGCGCGTTTGATTGCCGCCTGCACCCGGTAATACGACATGCAGCGGCACAACGTCGTGTTCATCGCTTCGCGGATATTCGCGTCGGTTGGATGCGGATTTTTGTCCAGCATCGCCTTGGCGGTCATGATTTGTCCGTTCTGGCAAAATCCGCACTGCGGCGCCTGCTCATCAATCCAGGCCTGCTGCAGCGGGTGCAATTTGCCCGGGGATGAAAGCCCCTCGAGCGTGGTGATTTCCTCCTTCACGGAAGATACGGGCGTGATACAGGAGCGAACGGCAGCGCCGTTAATGATAACCGTACATGCCCCGCACTGGCCAAGTCCGCATCCAAACCGCGGACCCTGCAGACCGAGGTCGTTACGCAGAATATAGAGCAGCGGTGTGCTCCGTTCGACATCCAGCGTGTGTGTAATGCCGTTGACCTTGAGCGTGATCGTGCTCATTCTTTGCTGCTCCTTTGAGGCGTGCGCCGGAACGCAGGTCTATTTTATCGATTTGCGGCGCGCCCCCGCCGCCAACCGAGCATCGTGTTTCCCGTCGAGGTACGCGTGGGAGCTGCTGCCACGCTCTCTGCATCTTCCGCCGTTCTGGACGGGAAGCCGCCGGCGCCGTCATCATCTGTGCCGCCCTGATTCTGCACCTGCGCCCCGACGTGCGCCGCGTCACAAATCGATGACGATGTCGCGACTCGGCTGCGAACAGCAAACGAGTACATTCCCGTCGGCAGGTCTGTCGAGTGGCGCCGGGTCGTAGACGACCGATCCCGAAACCAGGCCGCTTTCACAGCTATGACACACACCGGTCCTGCACGACCAGCGAACCGGAACGTCGCACGCTTCGGCGAGCTCTAAAACGCTGTTATACGTCGAGGCCTTCCAGTGCGCTGTAACGCCGCTGCGCGCGAACGAGACCAGTGGACCTGTGTTCAAGTCGCCCTCAGGTGTATGTGGAGCGCGCGCAACCGCGCCGACGATACCGGGGGTCATCGGCTCGCTGCCGTTGAAGATCTCCGTATGGATCCGCTGCGCTGCCGTGCCAATCGCCTCCAGCGCCTCTTTCATGTCCGCCATGAAACGATTCGGCCCGCAGAGATAGACGTCTGCATCTGTCGGAACGCCAATCCCGGTCAGGATCGATCGCGACAGATGTCCTGCCACATCGAAATCCTCACCCAACCTCTCTTGCGGGTCGGGCCTGCTATGGCAGATATAGCTGCGGGCATTCGCAAGTGTGAGCATCAGGCCGCGGACTTCAGCGGCGAATGGATGATGCTCCCGATCTCGAGCCGCATGCAGCCAGAAGACTTGCCGTGTCGAGCGCTCCGAGGCCAGCGCGTGCAGCATCGCGAGAACCGGCGTGGCGCCGATTCCGGCGCTGAGAAGCACGATGGGCCCCTCTCCCGACTGCAGAATGAAACTTCCGCGCGGCGAACTGGCCTCGAGAGTGTCGCCCACCCGCACATGCTCCTGTAGCCACGTTCCCGCCAGGCCTCCGGGTTCGATCTTCACGCTGATGCGATAGCGTTCGTTCGAGAGTGGGCTTGAAAGCGAGTAACTTCGAAAGAGCGGTCGACCGCCCGCTGTCGTTTGAAGGCGCAACGCCACGTACTGGCCCGGGAGCGCCATGGGCAGCGGCTTTCCCTCCGCGGCTTGCAAGGTCAGCGAGAGGACGTCTGCGCACTCGTGGTGGATCGCCGTTACGGTAAGCCGAAGAAATCCGGGCGCGGCGGGATGCGCGGCTGCTTCCGGCATCAGCCCTGCGTTACCACTCGTTCGACTTCTGAGCAGCGCCTCGAAAGATCCGCGCCAGCCCGGCGAAAGCGCCTCGATGCGCAGGGCGCGTTCCAGCCGATCGCGCGGATGATCGGGGGAATAAAGCAGTCCGTTGATCTCTGCAACGCTCATTCGCTCCTTTGCCTCACCCACCTTCACAATTTCGTCGCTGGCTCCGACCTCGCCTTCCTGCAGCACGCGAAAATAGAACCCCGGCCGTCCGCTTGACGTCAGCAGTGCGGCCATGCGGGGCTCATCCATTCGAATGCCTACCCGGTAGCAGGTTACCCGAGGTTGGCTCACTTCGAATACGGCGCTGCCGATCTGAAAACGGTCGCCGATGGACACGGAGCTGTCAGGCAAACCTTCGATCGTAAAATTCTCGCCGAACTGCCCGTAAACGAAATCGGCTCTCTTCAGTTGTTCCTGCCAGTGCCGATACGATTCGAGCTGGTAGACAAAGACGGCGCGCTGCTCCCCGCCGTGCCCGGCCAGATCACCCTGACCATCTCCATCTACGTTCAACCGGCGGACCACACAGCGGCCATCCACCGGGTTTTTCCAGATCCCGGTGTGCACAGTCCTGCCTCTCCACTCGATATCGCGCGGAAGTCCGACATTCACCGATACGAGCGTGGCCATATGCGATCGCTATGCCTGGCTGCGGGTCGTGATCGGGATGTCCAGGTCGCGGTCGGGACCGTGCGGAATCACAGTCTGGCCCGCCCGAGACGGGGTTGGACGCCGTCGAGATGCGCCGTCAGAATGTCCGGTTCGAACGTGACCATATCGCTGATCCGGCCCGTCTGAGCATAGGTGTCCCCATATGACCATTGTTGCCATGAAAATCCCACTGTTCCCTCCCCGATTGAGGCAATGCGCGTTATGAAGAATGCCATCTTGCGGGCAAAGGCGCCAGGAGAATCTTTCCCGAAGGATCTGGAGCATACACGCAGCGAACCCGCTTGCTGGCCCGCCGGTATACTGTCCCGGTCATCAGATCAATTGCGGCGGGGAGCTTTCGGCTCCGGCGTCTCCTGCGCCTCGGTAACCTTAACCGGCGTCCCGGAGATTAGCGAATCCGGCGGATTCACGATAAGACTGTCATTGGGGCGAAGCCCGGCGACCACTTCAAGGGAATCGCCGAAATCGCGGCCCACCTGAATTGGAACAAGCACCGCTTTGTTATTTCGCACCACCGCGGCTCGCAGCCCTTCGGAGCGGAACAGAACAGTGTTCACCGGAATCGTCAATGCCGCGGCTGCGTCTCTCCCCGCGTGCAGGTGTACAAAGACGTAAGCTCCCGGCAGCAGGGCGCCGGTCGGATTATCCACATCCACTTCCACCAGCAGGGTCCGGGACGCCAGATCGATTGAGCCGGAGTTCCGCACCACCGTCCCATGGAACACGCGCCCCGGAAATTCGTTCAGGGTCAGTGTCGCCGGCGAGCCATTGCGCGCCGCCTGGCGGTAGATCTCCGGCACGTTGATAAACACGCGAAGCTTGTTGTTGGCGGAGATATGGAACAGTTCCCTGCCAGGCCCGGCCGAGCCGGCGTCGATCAACTGCCCGACGTCCGTGTTGCGCGCCGTAATGACGCCATTGAACGGAGCGGTTACTTTTTCAAACGACTGTAGATCCTCGAGACGTCTCACGTTGTCGGCAGCCGATTCCACCATCGTCTGCTTCGATTTCATGTCGCTGATCACGTTATCGGCTTCCTGGCGCGCAACTGCGCCTTTCGTTACCAGGTTGGAGTAACGCGCGGCCGTCATCTGGGCCAGTTTCAGATTGGTCTGCGCCGTCGCCAGATCCGCCTTTGCCTGCAACAACTGATGATCCACCTCGGGCGACGCGATCTCCGCCAGAAGCTGGCCGGCCTTCACCTTCGTCCCGATATCCACATACCACTTGTTCAGATAGCCGCTGGCCCGGGCATAAATTGGCGCATCGATCAGCGGCTGCGTGTTGCCCGGCAGGTTCAGAGTTTCCGAAGCGCCGGTCAATTTCGGGTGCATCACCGCTACTTCCAGCACCCCGGATTCCCGCGTTTCCCGAACCAGCCTCGTTTCCGCCGAGACGCGCTGCGTGATGCCCTTATAGATGAACCAGCCGAGCACTCCTGCCGCGGCCAGGAGAATCGCGAAGAAACCAAACCCGAGGCGCCGGCCCCTGGGTTCGTTCAAGACGCCTTCTTTCACTGGCGGAACCCGCCGCGAATCTTCCGGAGGTTTTTCGGTTTGGTATACATCCATTGGCGCTGTCGATTTCGTCACTGATGAACCGGTTGATGCCTTTCGCTTGTTGTCGCGCTTCCCGCCACGCTGCGTGAGTGGCGGAACAGACTGAACACGGCGGGCACAAAGAACAGCGTCGCGATGGTCGCGCACAGCAGGCCGCCGATCACCGCGCGGCCCAGCGGCGCATTCTGCTCGCCGCCTTCGCCAAGTCCCATCGCCATCGGCACCATCCCGATGATCATCGCGAGCGCCGTCATAATCACCGGGCGAAAACGCGTGAACCCGGCGTCGATCGCCGCTTCAAGCGCGTCATGCGTCTCATTCAGCCGTTCGCGCGCGAACGAGACGATGAGGATACTGTTCGCCGTGGCCACGCCCATGCACATGATCGCCCCCATCAGCGCCGGAACGCTTAGCCTCGTATGCGTAAAGAACAGAAACAGCACGATCCCCGTAAGCGCCGCCGGCAGCGCGGAAATAATAATGAACGGATCGAGCCACGATTGAAAATTCACCACGATCAGCAGATAAACCAGTACGATCGACACCACCAGACCTTCCACCAGCCCCAGGTAGGAGGTTTTCATCGTGGCCAGTTGTCCCCGGATCACGACCTGCGAACCGCGAGGCAGCTTGCTCCGGCTCGCGTCCACAATGCGCTCGATATCCTTGCCCGCTCCACCCAGATCGCGCCCGTCGACCGAGCCGAAAATATCGATCACGCGCTTGATGTTGTAGTGATTGATGATCGCCATCGTGGACCCGCGCGAAATCTGGCTGACGTCCGCCAGAATCTCCGGCCGCGTCTGCCCTGGTGACGAAATCGGGACATTCTGCAGATCGTGCAGAGATTGGATGTCGTACTGCGGAGCCTGGGTGACGATGTTGTAATTCACTCCGTTTTTAGGATTCAGGAAGAATGAGGGCGTCGTTTGAAAACTTCCGGAGAGCGCGACCAGCATGCTTGATGCAATGTCGCGCTGCGTGTAGCCGGCCTGCTGCGCTTTTGTTCGGTCGACGCTCACATGCAGTCTTGGCAAATCGAACGGCTGCTGGACTCGCAGATCCACCAGACCCGGCACGCCGCGCATGCGATTCAACAGCTCGTCCGCGAACTTCCGGTTTCCGTCCGAATTCGCGCCCACCACCTGCACATCCACAGGCGAGGGCAGTCCGAAATTCAGAATCTGCGAGATCATATCGGCGGGCAGGAAATAAAACATCACGCCCGGAAACCGGTGAATCAGCTTCGGCCGCAGATCCCGTACCCAGTCCGCCGTAGGGTGGTGCCCTTCTTTCAGTGAAACCAGAACGTTCGAATCGGCTGCGCTGGCCACGCCGGTGTTGTCATACGTTGTGTTGATTCCGCTGTATGGCAGCCCGATATTGTCGACGATGCTTTCAAGCTCCGATGGCGGAATTTCGCGCCGGATCTCGCGGTCCACCAGATCCGTCAGGCGCGCTGTCTCTTCAATGCGCGTTCCCGTTTTGGCCCGCAGATGCAGACGGAACTGCCCGTTGTCGCTCGTCGGAAAGAAGTCCTGCCCGAGCCACGGAAACAGCAGGCACCCGCAGATACACAGCCCGAGGAACGCCGGCACGAAAATGTAGCGGCGGTAAACAAAGGTGGTGAGCAGCAGCTGATAGTTCAGGCGCAGCCGCTCGAATGCGCGCTCAAACAGTCGCTGCAGCAGAGTAAACGGATTCTTTGTGGGACGCTCGAAGTGCTCGTGGATCTTCAACAGATAGAGCGCCATCGTCGGCACCAGCGTGCGCGAAAGCAGATAGGAAGCGAGCATCGCGAACACCACCGCTTCCGCCAGAGGCACGAACAGGTACCGCGGAATTCCGCTCAGGAAAAACATCGGCAGAAATACGATGCAGATACACAAAGTGGATACCAGCGCCGGCACTGCGATCTGCTGCGCGCCGTCCAGAATGGCAGTCCGCAGTTCCTTGCCTTCCTCCAGATTGCGGTTCACGTTCTCGATCTCGACCGTCGCGTCATCAACAAGGATGCCCACCGCCAGCGCGAGGCCGCCGAGAGTCATGATGTTGATCGTTTGCCCGATCGCGCTGAGCACGCAGACGGAAACCAGAATCGAAAGCGGAATAGAGACTGCGATGATCAGCGTGCTGCGCCAGCTTCCGAGGAAGATCAGAATCATCAGGCCGGTGAGGCAGGCCGCGATGAGCGCCTCCCGCAAGACTCCCTGAATCGCCGCGCGCACGAAGATGGATTGGTCTGCGAGTGTTTCTACCTTCAGATCCGGCGGCACCTCCTGCCGGATCTGCGGCAGCAGCTTCTTCACGCCCTGCACCACGGAAAGAGTAGAAGCGGCCCCGTTCTTGAGAACGGTGATCAGCGATCCGCGCTCGCCGTTCAGGCGCACGATGTTGGTCTGGGGCGCGAAGCCGTCCGATACCGTCGCAACATCGTGCACATAAATTTGGGCATTGCCGACCTTCTTTACCGGCAGATCGTTCAATTCCTGAACGGTGAGCGGCGTGGAGTTCAGATCCACGTCGTATTCGAACGGGCCGATCTTGGCGGTGCCGGAAGGCAGAATGATGTTCTGGTTGCCCACCGCCGTGACGATGTCGCTCGGCGAAAGTCCCTTGGCCTGCAGCAGCCCCATGTTCAGCGACACATTCACCTGCCGCTGTTTGCCGCCGTAGGGGTACGGAATCTCGATACCCCGCACAGTTACCAGCTCCGGCCGGATGAAGTTCATGCCCCAGTCACCCAGCTTCGATTCCGGAATGGTGTGGCTGGAGAGCGCTAATTGAAGGATCGGGACCGTAGACGCCGAGTACATCAGAATGAATGGCGGCGTGGCGCCCGCGGGCATCATGCGCAGTGTGGCCTGGGATGCCGCGGTAATTTGCGCATTCGCGGTATCCACACTGGCTCCGGGCTGCAGATAAACCTTGATAATCACGCGCCCGCCGAGCGTCACCGATTCGATGTGCTCGATATTCGCCACCGAAGTGGTCAGGTTGCGCTCCACCTGAGAGGTCATCCGCCCTTCCATTTGCTCGGGCGTCAATCCGGTGTATTGCCAGATGGCAGCCAGCACCGGAATGTCAATGTTGGGGAAGACATCCGTCGGCGTCCGCGAAATCACGATAGGGCTGACGAAGAGGATGAGAATCGCCAGCACAACGAAGGTATAGGGGCGGGAAAGCGCGACCCGGACTATCCACATTCCGGACCTGACCTCAAAAGACGAAACACGGCTTACTTACCTGATGGAATTGGTCCAGCAAAGGTTTCTGGCGCCACTATTTTTTCATAAAATTACCGTCGCCGATGTGACGGATCCTCCGGTATTGGCCCGAGGGTAAGCTCGCCGGTCCACTCCGCGGCCCTCGACGGCGTAGCGGTTTTGACAACGAGAACCTCGGTATGGAATACGGCGCGCCAGCGCCACACGCTGCCGCAGCCCGAAGGCATACTCTTTGCAGACGTACTCTTTATTGAAGACGTACTCTTTTAGGATACGCCCGGCATCTTTTTAGGGGAGCAAGGTGGCCCGCCCGCTGGAGCCGTGGCAAAGCGATTCTGACCGTTTGGTCTGGCGCGACAGGAATTCAAGGTCGCCGTTCACGGGCAATCGGAACCGCCCCTCCGGAACGACCCCGTCGCGAAGTTCTGCTGGTTCTCGGGCGGCCTGGCGAGCCGCCCGAGAGCACCGCATCAATTCTTTAACGCGGCGCTCGGATCCCGCTCCCGCGCTTCCATACGAGGATCCCTGCGAGGATAATTCCGGCGACCGCGAACATCGAGGGTTCAGGTACCGAAGTAGCCGCCTGGTTGAATAGAAGGAATGTGGGGCCGCCGAGTGTTCCGCTACCCGCAGGTGGCCCGCTGCCCGCCGGTATGAACGTATTGATGAAAGCGCCGGTCGTGCCATCGAAGCGGAGAACGTCGCCGCCACCGAAATTCGCCACATACAGATTTCCATCGGGACCAAACACTAGTCCGCGGGGTAGCGAGAGGTCGCTGCCCGGCCCAACGAAAGCGCCAAGGAATGCTCCCGTTGTGCCGCTGTACTTCAATACGCCGCCGGTCGCCCCGCTGCTCGTCGCATACAGATTGCCATCTGCCCCAAAAGTGACGTCGCGTCCTCCGGAGAGGCCACCGCTGCCGGACGTAACAAAGACATCCACGAGTGCCCCCGTAGTCGGGTTGAACCGGACAATGCTATCGCCATTCGCGACATAGATATTGCCGTCGGGTCCAAAAGCGATTCCTTCTGGATCCGCAAGACCGCCGCCCGTAAGCTGCCTCACGAACGCGCCGGTTGCGCCATTAAGTTCCGTAACTGAACCTGGCAAGGAGGAAGTCACTACGAACAGATTTCCGTTCGGCCCAAACTTAAGTCCGGCCGCGTCGTCTACGCTCGCAAATGTGTTGATGAGCGCGCCGGTTGAGCCATTGAGTTGCAGGACCGCATCAGTGTTCGAGTTAGTGACGAAGAAGTTCCCGTTCGCTCCAAATGCTCCGCCGAGCGGAAAGGAGTCCACAGTGAAAGGCGCAAATACCCGATCGAACGCTCCGGTGCTTCCGTTAAATTGCAACACGTCCGAATCGTTGCCGAAAAAGTTGCCAACATAAAGATCGGCCGCCGAACAGACATTGCCGAGAACGAAAATGAACACACAGCACGCGCCAGGCTTCTTCAAATACCGCGTCGGTGTGATGCCCTTGCTGCTTTGTTTCCACGTTTTCATCATGGATCACCCTCCTTCCACGCTGTTCATTTAACTTCGGTGAAGTTATCGAGTGAATCGATTATTCTGTTGCAGCGATTCTGTGTCAAGGAAAACATTCCTCTCCTTGCGCAGTATCGTGCACAGCCTCACTCGTAGCTGGGTGAATCTCGCATGCCGGCCGTTTCAGCCTTAATGACACATTGTGGCGATTCCGTACGGAATCAGGAAGCACTAAACGCGTAGCATTCACGGGCCACGCCCTGCTCAATAGATGAGCATCAAGCGCACACTATATCTGCCGCGCGGGCTGTGCCGCCGTATATGCCCCGCGCCCGGATCGTCGAACTGATTCGTCGGACTGTTCGCGCGAAAGTTCGGATAATTGAACATATTGAAAACCTCGCCGCGAAATTGCAGCCTCATACGATTGCCGGCCCACGTTTGAATTACCTGTAGTTGCCACCCGCCCAGCACTGCCTTGCCGGCCTTTCCCACGCCGCTCAGAAGGCGCCTGAGAGAGGCGCAGTCATCGCAATGGATAGCCTCCCAGTTCATCGAGTCCCTTGCGCGCCGCGCTATTGTCTGGTTTGCGCAGCAGCAATTCCTGGAGAATCGTGCGCGCCCGTTCCCGGTCACCTGTCACACCGTAGGCTCGCGCCAGGTTCAGATAGGCCGTCTCATCGTCAGGAGCCGCCTCAATACCGTATCGAAAGGCGGCAATTGCCTCCTGCGGCTTTTGCAGTTCCATATAGATGACACCCAGATTGTTAATTGCCCCAGTATGGTTGCGCTGGAATGCAATGGCCTGCTTGAAACTTTTCAGAGCCTCATTCAGTCGGCCCTCTCCAGCCAGAAGAAGGCCCATCTGATTGGCGGCATCTGCATTCGCCGGATCGAGTTGAAGCGCCCTGTTAAGCATTTCTTCGGCTTGGCGCACGTCGCCGAGTTTGCCGCGTTCTCTCGCCGCTGAGACCAGAGCAAACACCGAGTTCGGCGCTATGGAAAGCGCTTTTTCGAAGTTGTTAAGCGCAGCCCGGTGATTTCCAGCCGCCGCTTCCAGGCTTCCCAGATTCATCCAGGCGTCAGCGGAAGCGGGATTCAGGCGCATCGCGATCTCCAGATGAGTGCGGGCATCGGCGAGTCCTCTTTTTTCGAGGTACAGCTGACCTATGGCGAGGTGTGCTTTTGCGTTGCCGGGGGATGTCCGCACAACTTCAGAAAGATAAACGAGTGCGGCATCCCGGTAACCTGCCCAGTAGAATGCCGCGCCCAGCCGGAAGTAGTTGCGCCGAGGGGGCGTTGTATAGCGGCCGTCAAATGGCAGCGCCAGCCTGGCGCGATCCGGTTCTTTCATTCTGACGAGATCGGATTTCAATTCCGCCGCGGCCGGCATTGAAGCATAGATCTTGTGGGCAAAGCCGCGTTCGTCGATCAATAGCAGTAAGGGCAGCTCCAGGCCTGCCCGATGGTCGACCCGGAAGTCAAAAAGATAGGACCTGAACACACTGTAAATTCCCGCTAAGTCAGGTGGCGAAGAGCTTAGGTCGATCGCCTGAAAAGGAGCGTCCGCAGGCACAACAGGTTTCCTGCCGGTATAGAGGCAGAGTAACGCCGGACCCGTACGGGCATCAGGAAGCGGTATGGGTTCGAGCAGCCATGTGGACGCAAGGCTCGGACGGTTGTCGACCGGAATCCCGAGTGCGGCGTTGACGCCAGTGTGCGCCTCGCTCGAAAAGCGGACACCCACCGCTTCGGCGTCGCCTTCGGTGATTCGATATCGATATCCGGCAGAGAGGTTATGGAATTCCTGGGAGAGACCTGAGGGCCAGAGCACGGTGACTTTGTCAACAGCGGTCGAATTTCCGAGCCCGAAGCAGAGCCGCTTGGTGTGCTGCGCGAGATAGCCAGACCCGGCCTGGAGCCAGCGCGCCACCTTCTTGCCGGCATGTTCGACCACCACGCGCGCCCCGATGGCATCGCGATTCGAGTTCGCGCCGTGCAGATCAAATGCGATGGCTCTGCCGCTGCGTCCGGAGCGATTTCGCAGCACTCGCAACTGGGGCCCGAGCCGGCTCTTCAGTACGAGATCGAGGTTGCCGTCTCCATCGAAATCCGTAACCGCGAAGGCGCGGCTGTCTTCGGCGAAATCGAGGCCTGAAACGCCCGAATAATCGTAAAACCTTTCGCCGCGGCGCACGTAATAGACGTTTGGTTCGCGCCCGTTCCAGCTCGCCTCGCCACGTATCAGCTGGTTGAGCGCGTTCCACCCGTTCTCATAGGCCGCTGACGCGGCGGTACCTGATGCCGCGGTCCCTGATGCCGCGGCGCCCGATGCCGGCGATCGCGCGACCACCTGCCTCCAGAAGAAGCTCATCAGTTCCGGCGCAGAGTTCGTGAGCATCCCACATGTGATGTAGATCTCCGGAATGCCATCATTGTCGAAATCGATGCCATCGGCTCCCCACGCCCATCGGCCCATCTCGACACCCTCGTTCGCGCCCGTGGATGCAAACGATCCGTCCCCGCGATTGCGATATAGCGCATTACCCCTGGCATGCCGTCGATATGCCTCGCGAACGTTTTCCGCGGCGCCAGGCTGGAAGGCGCGATCTTCTACGATCCGCTGGCCGGCGGCGGCCCACATATTGCTTACGTACAGATCAGGCCTGCCATCACCGTCATAGTCGAACCAGGCGGCGCTCATTCCTGGTCCGGGATTACCAACGCCCGCTTCTTCGGCGATGTCCCGAAAGCGCCCTCCCTCATTGAGATAAAGATTGCCGCGCCCAAAATCGTTGGCGACGTAGAGATCGGGCCAGCCGTCGCCATTGAAATCGCACCAGGCCGGAGCAAAGCTGTAGCGGTTGTTGTTCTCACCCATGCCGGTTCGCTCGGTGACGTCTTCCATCCATCCGCCGCCGTCTTCGGTGAGTTCGTTGTGAAAGAGGAAATTCGGCGGGCCGTTGCGAGAGTCGTAGTAAGGCGCCGGATATCGGTATTGATCTTCGCTTTGGAAATAGATGTAAGTGCAGAGATAGAGATCGATGCGGCCGTCCCGATCGTAGTCCGCGGCGGCCATGCCGGTAAACGTGCCCTGGGGCGCCGTCCGAAACCGGAAAGCGTCCCGCTTCTCTCGGAAACGGCCGCTTCCGTCATTCAGAAAAAGCAGCGGTGCGCCGATGGTGGCCACCACGAGGTCCTGCCGGCCGATGCCGCGCAGATCGACAAACAATGCGCAGGTGGAGTCATCGTGCAGGCCCACGCCCGCGCGATCCGTCACGTCGTCGAAGGTGCCATCGCCCCGGTTCTTGTACAGGCGGTTGGGCAGGCCGCCTGGCTGACAAACGTAGATTTCGTCCAGACCGTCGCCGTCTATATCGCCCACCGCGACGCCGTTATTTCCATAAACGTCGATGCCGGCGGCCGAATCGATCCTGGCGCGCCAGTAAGGAACGCCCCGCGCTAGTTGTTGCCCGAAAGATTGCGATTCCCGAAACGACCAGGCAGTAACGTCCTCAAATAATGGTTTGGCGGACGTGACGAGTGTCTCTTCGATCGGTTCAAAATCGAGCAGGCGCCCTTCGCGCCAAACCTGCTTCCACAGGCCGACGCGGTATTGCAGGCGCCCTTCGACGGAAGTGCCGGCAATCTCGTAACGCACCCGATCCCGCGGCAGCACGAAAAAGCGCGCGGTTCGCACCGTACCAAGGGAATCGAGCCAGCTTGCAAGTCCGTCAGAGAAGTTTTTTGCAGCCGCCCGATCAAACTCAGCGGCGCTTACGTCCGGCGCCACCGTGCGGTACTGCGTCGGAAGCGGAGACACGCCGCGGAAGGCCGGGTCGAGCGGCAGAGCGCGCGTCGCCATCAATTTGTCGAGCGCGCCCGCGATTTCCGCCGCCGTCTTCTCGCCGGTGAATTCATCGTGCCCCGGCTCGATAAATGAAAACAGGTGCTCGTAAGGGTAGGTCCTGGGCGTGCGAACCGGAAACGGCGCCCCCTTTGCGAGTTCCGGTAGCCGCCACGTGAAGCCGCCCAGCGCCGCGCCAAGCAGAAACTGGCGCCGATCGATCAAAACAGCAGTTTCAACGCAAACTGAATCTGTCTGGATGTAGCTGCCGCCGTCAGTTCACCCGGATTCGAGGAATCATACGTCGTGTTCAATCCGCGGAAGTTGGGGTGGTTGATCAGGTTGAAGAACTCCGAACGGAACTGCAGGTGAAGCCGCTCGCGCAATGGAATGTTCTTGAACAGCGACACGTCGATACTCACATTACTCGGGCTGGTGAGAATGTTGCGCCCCGCGTTTCCAAACTGACCGCTGACGGGATTTGAGAAAGCGGCCGGGTTAAACCATTCCTGGCGTGTTTTGCCGCCGGGCGGATCGGTGGGAACGTTCAGGATAATGTTCGGCCTTGCGTCGCCGCCCGTGTTGGAGAAGTCTGTCAACGCA
>Ga0157370_10002367_pt1 | contig 22730 bp, 56 predicted proteins | sample C35metaG_FD_113463 | JGI IMG/M metagenome (GOLD analysis project Ga0157370, IMG submission 113463) | Corn rhizosphere microbial communities from Kellogg Biological Station, Michigan, USA - C3-5 metaG | ecosystem: Host-associated > Plants > Roots > Rhizosphere > Soil | place: USA: Michigan...
GCCCCCTTTTGGTCCCCTCCCCTGGGGGGTGGGTGCCTTTGTGAGGTCCGTTTAGGTGGGTTGCGTGTGTGCTTTGCGTCCGCCTGCGCTTGTGTTGCAGAAGGCGTGACTAGGGCCTATGTACTTGCCCCGGTCGGTGTCGTCGTGGTCTAGGTGCCATGGCTCGCCTTGCTTGATGCGTTGACCGCATCTTGCGCAGTCGATGAGTCCTGCTTGTACGCGGATGTCTAGTGTGGTGCGTGTGCGTTGGTGTTGTGCGCCGTATCCGCGTTGGTTGCTGTTGCCTCGCGCCTTGTCGTTAGCGCGTGTGTGTTCGGTGCAGTAGCTACCGTCAGCAATGGCAGGACATCCAGGCTTAGCGCATATCTTCTTAGCGCGTGGCATTGGGTCTAAACCCGATACGGTTGCGGTCTTCGAAGTAGTAGTCTCGCCGCCCGTGCCCGTTGTGCAGTTCAGGTTCCGTCGTGTAGGAGTGCGCGTGTTCCGCCTGGCTGAAGTTGTTGCCCTCTGGCTGGGGTTCAACATCGCCACCCTTTGATGCGGCGTCAGCTTCCAGCCAAGAGCACACTGCACGGTAGAGCCTGATCATGCCTGCTCCTATGCGGTGATGATGGTGAGGCTGGATAGGTCGAAGCCGTCTGGTGTTATGTCAAATACCAAGAGTCCGGGGTCAGAGTCGCGGCCTTGTGTTTGGCGGAACCAGTCTGATCCGTTGTCGAGTGTGGGCGCGCCGAGGCAGTAGCGTTGTTTGCCGCTGGATGGGTTGCGCCCTGCGACTGATGCGCTGAATGAGTGGTAGTGCCCGTGCACGAGGATGTCAGCGTTGGATGCTGCTTGTGCACCGAACGCTTGTTTCTGCCACCATGTGACTGCTTGTCCTGGCGCGAACTGGTTGCCGTGTACGAGGCCGACGCGTGTGCCGTAGAAGTCAACGGATACGCTCTCGTCGTATTCTGCTGGTGTTACCCAGTTGACTGACATCTTCGTCGCCTTGGTTACTTTGGCTACCTGCTTGTGCATGAACAGGCCAAGGTCATCAGATGGGCGCCCAAGGTTCTGCTTGCCACACCGCCAAGCTGCGTGGTTGGAGGGTACTCCTGCAACAGTCACGGGCGCGTGGTATTGGGCGAGGTTGATGTACTCGAACAGTTCGGTACCATACGTGTCCAACTGACCGGACAGGCTAAGGTCGTTGGTGAACATGGGGTTGCCGCCCGATTCGAAACCCTCGATGCCGTCGCCGGCGTCTGCGATGAGGATCTGATCGGGTGCGCGCTCAGCTAACAAGGCGTCGAGCTTTTCGCGGATGATTGTGGATCGTGCGATGAGTTCTGCTGTGCCGCCACGGGACCCGGTCTTGCCGATCTGCGGGTCAGCCCAGACGATGACTGTTGCCCGGTCGCTGTTGTTGCTAACGGGCTGCGGTGTAGCTGCTTTGGCTGCTGCGTACAGGGCGGGGAGGTCTATGCGATCCTCTGCCTGTTTGCGGGTGAACTGTGCCCGGTATGAGTACAGGTTCACAACATCGCGTGAACCGTCTTCCAAGGCTTTGGACTGCTGCCATGTTGCGCAACGTACTGTGTCGTTGACGACGGCGAACTCTGCGGGGTCCAGGTTGAACCGCTGGAAGACGTGGGTCCAGTCCGTTACGGGCTGCTCGGTTTGCACGTCGATGAACTCCCCACCATCGGAGCGCACGTCAGCTTTGCCGGTAAGGACGGATGCGGTTGCTGGGTGTGCAGCGACATCATCCGTGCAGATGCATTTGCCGGCGCGGTGTGTGTTGATTGCTGATTTGGAGTAGCCGGTGATGCGTGCTGTTTCGCGTGAGCTGAGGTTGTCCCATGTGGGGATTTCGGCGCCTAGTTCGGCAGCGAATTTGCATCTGCTCATGGTTTCTCCCGTTGCTCATTTGGGTGTTGTAAAGGGTGCCCGTTCTGTTGTGCTTCCGCTGAACTGGGGCGATAAGATGCGGTGATTCGCCGCGCTTGAGCCAAGGTCTTATGGGGTTGGCATTTGGGCGGGACGTGGGATACCTGCATGGAGTAGGCGCGTAGCGTCGCCTCGTTCTTAGATCACCAGTGGCTCAGTTCTCAGCGGGTCACTCCCGAAGGGATCGCCGCATCACCTGCCTTGCTGTTTGGCTGCACGTTTAGGAAACTTGCCCTAGTACCAACCAGTGACCTCCATACAGGTCCGTGGGAGCAGTTGGAATCGAACCAACCGTGCACTGATTTACGGTCAGCGCTGGCACCTTGCCTCTTCTACTCCCTTGGCCGCTGCATCCCCTTATCGAATAGGGCACCCGATCCGGCCTGCGTGTTACCGGCATTCATTAGCTTGGGCGGCTGTTCCTCAAGTTCCTACATGTCGGTCGCCTGAGTAGTGGGCTGCGCAGGGCTCGAACCTGCCGGATACCCATCGCCTGCTTGGCGCCGCATCCAGCCCTGCCGAAGCTCATGTTCTTCGGCCTATTAAGTTGTGCCCGTTCCTGGTCACAGGGTTTCGGGTGTTGCCCGTGACGCTGGGCTGCGAGACAGTGACCTCCTGGGGGACGTGCTTGACCTGTCTAGGTTTAACCTGCGGGGCGGCGTCGTTGACACCACGTCTCGATGAGCGGCGAGGAAAGGTGCGAGCCGCCCCGCAGGAACTTAGTTCTTCACTGGTGAGCCTTCTACCCAGTGGTCGTCTTTGATGCCCTCGTATAGGCGGTAGGATTCGTCGGCTAGGAACTCGGTTAAGGGCTCTAGGGCGTTGTGGTATTGGTTTGCGTGGTGGACGCAGAAGAATAGTTCGCCGTCGGGGCAGCGGTCTGTGCTGAGTAGCGCGTACATGCGGAACGCTTGCGCACTGCACCTATCGCAGCGAAAAGACGCGTCGAGCATGTTGGTGATGACTGTTTGGCACATTTTGACCACCCTCGCCCAAAGGAAAAGGCCCCGATTGCTCGGAGCCTTTTAATCCACTATCAACAGACTACAGGACAAAACTAACTTTGTCTACCCCATGAGCTTGTTATTCTTTGGTGGTTTGGTCGTAGTGTGGGGATGTGGCGAAGCGCATGAGGGTAATTGTCCTTTCTGCCGCGTCTTTGTATGTGTTGGGCCATGTTTCGCCCAAGGGGGCCCAGTATGTTTCGGAGTTGTTGGCTCGTGCGACCATAGCGTCGCAGCGGGATGCTTCGAACTCTGCTGCTAGTTCTGCGTCCCTGAACCGTACGTCTCGGGCGAGTACGGCGTAGGGGGCGAAGTGTCCGTTTACCCGGTACGCGTCAGCGGTGGGTAGCTTCTCGAACCATGTGAGGGTCATGCCCCCTCCCGCAACGCCGCTTTTCCTTTGTCTGTTATCTCCCAATCACCTCGACACCCACAAGCGCACCCGTCAAGGAGCCCGCGACTGATGAGCCGCCCCATTTTGGCGAGGAACAAGTTCCGTGGCAGTTCGTAATAGGTTGTCCCGTCGAAATCCCACCAGTTCACCCAGCCGCCCTTCTCGCGTTCTTTGGCTGCGACGAAGGCGAGCAGGGGACCGTCTGGGATGTCCTTGCACTGCATGTTCATTTGCTGGTCCCATGGTCTTCGGCTTGTTCGCGGAGCATGATTGGTAGGGCCGCTTCGAGTGCGGCGCGTAGGTCAGTTCTTATGGCAGCCTTCGCTTGCTCGTCAATGCGTACCCATTCTGCATACTCGCAGTTCTCGAAGTATGCCCTTGCTGCCGCTTCTAAAGCTTTGCCGCTGATGCTCATACCTTGTACCACCTTTGCTTAGGGTCGGATGGGTAGACGGTGCAAACTAGTTCGTACCAGCCAGGGTGTGCATTGACTGCTCGTTCTGCCGAGAAACGATCTTGGTGTGCCGCTACAACTGGTGATGCCTGATCTCCTATGTCGCGCACTCCGTATGTGAGCTGCGCGTCAACGTGTTCGCCACAGGCGGCGCAGTACACGCCTCTCTTGCCGCTCGGCCTGAGCTGCCATGACTCGTGCTGGTGGGCGTTCATGCTGTTCTGCCTTCGAGTGGTTGTTTGAGTGTGGCTTGGTAGAGGTTTAGTACGTGGTCGAGTCGGTAGGCGGGTGGGATGGGTTGGCCTTGTTCGTTGGTTGCGGGGTTTGCGCGTTCGAGTTTGGGTGGGTTGTCGTTGCGTGCGGTGCCCCATTTGCGGATCCGGTCGGCTGATATTTCGATGCCGTATTCGGGGGTGGAGAGTTTGCGGGATAGGTCGGCGGGTGTGCCTACGTAGTTGCCGAAGATGGTTTTCGCGAATGACCGCCACGCCAACACCTCGTATGTTGCCCCGCATGTTTCGCAGCGCGCTTCGGGTTGACCTTTGACGGCGTACAGGTCGGTTTCGCATTCGGCGCACCGACCTGCGAATACGCGGGGTTCTTGTTTGTCGCGTGCTTGGTCAAGGCCGTTGGTGTGTGTGGTGAGTGTGTGGTGGAAGTCGGTTGCCCACATTTGCCCGACGATCCAGGCGGCGCGGGTGAACAAGTAGTTTGTCAGGCTGTGCGGGTCCCGGCCAGACAAAGGGATGTCGGTTTCAAGTGCGACTCTGAGCGCCCGATCCATCAAGAAGCGATGAGCTGCTACCTTGCGGTCGATAAGATCTAGGTTGACGGGTATTGGCGCGTGCTCCCGTGAGCCCGCCCCTGTCTTGTGGCCATAAGTTGCTGTGGTGGATCCGCGCCCGATGTTCACGTTCGCCAACACATGATCCAACACCGTCAACGCACTCTGCAATTCTTCTGCGGTGGTCATGCGACCTCAACAAACGTGATGTGCTTGCGGTGGATGAGAACTGACAGGCCTTCATCGCTGGTCAGGTGTGTTACGCCGTTTGGGTCTGCTTTCAGGGATTCCACGAGTCCAGTGGCTCCATCTTCTGGAATCTGCACGGCGTAAGGTTTCCCGCCAGTGAAATTGATGGTTACGGTTTTCACGTGTCGCTCCTGGTGGTGTGTTGGCAGTGGCATCTTTGGGCATAGTGGTTGGGGTAGATGGTTGCTGTGCACCGGTCCTGGCCGTGGTAGTGACGGCACGACGGGCAACGAGGCTTCACGTTAGAACTCTTTACCACCGTGCTTGCGTCCTCGTGTGGCGTTGTAGGCAAGCTTCTCGGTGATGATGGACTCAAGGTCAATATCATTGGATGCGCAGAAGTCGAGGACTCGGATGACGATGTCTGCCATCTCGGACGGTACGCCTTCTGGCTTGCGCGGTTTGTCTGCGACGTATGCCAGCATCAATTCGCGGGCTTTCTCAACTCCGGCTTCATGGACCAGCGAGGCAGGTAGTTGAGGGTCAGGGTAGTACGTTTCGTTGACTGCATGCCCGCTGCGGAGTTCTTCGAGGGCTTCTGAAGCTTCGGAGTGGATTAGGGCGATGCGTTCGGCGTTGAGTGAGAGTAGTGCGCGGCCTTCGGTGGGTTCGTCATCGTGGAACCCTTTGTCGGCAGATTGCTTGTAGGCGAGGGCTTGAAGTTCGCGGATGCTCATCTATTTTGTTTCTTTCGTTTGGAGGATTTGGTGGAGTTGTTGGGGTGGGAGGTTGGCGAGCTTCCGGGCCAAATGCGGGGCGTTCGGGAGTGGATCAGGGGTGGTCACTTGACTGTTACCTCGCGCCGTTCGAGGGCGTTCATGATGGTGTGGGCGGTGAATTCGTAGTCATCTCCGAGGGCGTCAGTGAATGCGACTCTCCGGCCGTTGCGGTAGATGCTGACCTTGATTTCCCAGTCGCCGTCACGGTCCAGCAGGTCAGGCTTGTTCATGTATGGTCCTCTGCGTCTTTGAGTAGGTCGTGGATCAGGCGTTTCGCGGCCCGGACTTCCCGGTAGTCATGATGGTCCTCGTCCAGGCCGTCTACGATGCCGGCGAGTTCTCGTAGGGTTGTTGCGCTCATGGTGGGCTTCTTATGTGCTCGGGGTCCGGGATGCTCAACTACCGGGCCGATACTTAATTCTACCAAGGAATACCCGCACACGGTAGGCATTTCTAGGTAGTTCGGTGAGCAAAAAAATAAGGTCACACGGCCTCGAACGTGAAGATAATCCCGGCAGGACCAACGCCCCCATGTCGATGATCCGGGCCCAACACATTCGCCCAATCATCATCCACGAACAACCCAGCCTCAACGAACCCATCAACACACGCTTTCGTTGTCGGGTGCAGGTTGTTCGGGTCATACCTGCCACGTCTGGGCTTCCATACGGACGCCACGACCCGCACTGGCTCATCAAACTGCACAACACCAGCCGGGAGAGACTCAGCAGCAGCTTGACGCCACTCCGCGGTCAGCTTCGCCTGGGCCATGCGGTGGATGCGCTGGTTCGAATTAATCCACTTCGTTGGCGCTTCCACCCAAATCTCAGCCAAAGTCATGCTGCGTCCCATTCCTGGTCCCGCACGTCCTCACGCGCCTTCGTTGCCGCGGCACGCATCGCGTTGCCCTCACGCCGGCCCTGCTCGAACAACGCCACGAACTCCGGCGTTTCCCGGATCTTGCGCCGGTAATCAGCCTCAGTCTTCGGACGCCTCAACGGTGCGGCCTCAATCTCGCGGGCCTTATCAACAGCGGACTGCCCAGCCTCACGTGACGACACGATACTGCGGGCCCTGGTTGCGATCTGCGACGGCGCCGGTACTGTGTCGTGCTTCTTCACGTGTTCCAACACGGCCTGCTTAGCAACCGCAGCGTCAACAGTCCTCAGAGCGTAGTGCCACTTCTCAGCCGTTGACTCGTTGAACGGGAACCTCGGATCGGACTCGTTGATCCACCGAAGCATTGAAATGACTTCTTGGAGCTGCATGGTTAGTCCTCGATTTCTAGGAGTGGTTGTTCTTCTGCCTGTTGCAGGCGGGCGAGCATGTCGGCCTCTTTCGCCCTCGCCCTCGCTGAATGGTCCATTTGTTGGCCCCCACCACGTGCCGGCAATGGTTCGTCGTCCCATGACCCCGCGTTCAACCACGTGCTGAAATGCTTCGTGAACTGCGCGGCCCGGTTCGGATCATCCCGGTACCTGACCACCCCTTCAATCAGGGCATCTTTTGTCACTTCCTTTGAAGCTTTCAGGTAGGCCTTGTACGCGGCCTTCTTGTCGCGTTTGAGTGGGTAGAGATTCCAAGCCTGTTCGAACTCGTCGGGGTAGCTGCTTCGCTGCGGGGAGTCGGGAGTGGGGGAGTTGGGAGTAGGGAGAAGGGAGTAGGGAGCATGCGAAGGGTTTCGATCTTCTTTGGAAAGGGTTACCGGAAGGGTTTCGGGAAGGGTTTGAATCGTGGGTTTGGAAGGGTTGAAAAATTCCAGGCCGCGGGGGTCAACTGCTCGTTTCGTGAGCAAGTCTCCGCACACGTCCCAGCCCTTCAGCTGCGGTTCCTCAGCGTGCTTACGTTTCAGCTCATGAACAACCACGCCCCGCAACGTGCGTGACCCGATCTCGCTGAATGTCCGGTACATTGCCTTCGCGATGTTGGGGCTCACCAACAGCCCGTCGTTGCGGATGAATGACCTGACCAGGACTTCCCCGGTTGTCTCATCAATGACCAGATACAGCCGCTCTGACAGTTCCGCGGCGGCTTCCTCAACAGCCTCCACAGTCCAGCCGGACGCGAGCTGGGACAGGCGCCCAGCGTGCCATGTGGTTACCCCGCAGAAGTTCAGTGTCATCTGCGTAGTTACGACAAGGTAGAGGTGTTGTGCTGCCGGGGTCAGGTCCAGGAAATCATCATCGATCCATATCGCTGTTTGGATCCTTGCATGTTCACGCGCCATCCTGTGCCGCTTTCTTTTTCTGTTCGCGTTGTTCCCGCATGGTTTGTTTCCGGGCCTGGTCGGCTTGCTTGCGTGACTGCCGGCGCAACTGATCAGAGGCGGCAGTCACGCTCGTACTTCCAGGATGTTCTTATGCGGGGTCCGATAGTCTCCGAAGTCGCCGTTGACGGTGACAGTGCTGCCGTTGACCCTAACGACGCGGTGCCAGCCGTACATTGTCCGTACAGCGCGGGCCGCTTTGAGGTCTTCATGTGTGAACGGGACCGGCCTGTTGCGTTCGGCGTAGAGCGCGGCGTTACGTGCTGCCTCAGCTTCCTGAGCCGCCTTCGCTTCGGCTATGCCGGCGTCTATGCTGCGCTCTGTTGCCGCCACCCTAGACCTGTAGGCGCTGCGAGTATCACGCTTCATGCTGCACCGCCGAAAAGATCCAAGACGCCTTGAGAGAGCCGCCTGGCGATTACTTCGCAGTGCTTTTCTTCGATCTCAACACCGATAACTTGCCTACCCAGTAGCTTCGCCGCGACTAGTGTTGATCCACTGCCCGCAAATGGGTCAGCTATTGTTCCTTCGGGGTATGCCTCAATGAGTGCTTCCATGAGCCCTACGGGTTTGCGGTGGGCGTGTTCAGAGCGTTCTTCGTTGCCCATGCCGTCAGACCGGGGGAACCGAAGAATGCTGAATTTATCCCGCCCCTTTTCCCGCCAACCGTCACCGCGAAGAAAGATGTTCTCGTGGGTATACGGGTCATCGTCGCGCAGGTAAATGTTTTCGTGCGTATATCGGAAAGGCCCGCCGTTCATTCCGGGCTCCACCTTGTCCCAGATGAGGCGTTCGGTCCATGTCCCGGGAGGTTCGGGCATTCGGGGGCTACCGAAAATGGCGGCGGCTCGTTCTCCCCACATGGTCAGCACAGAGTCGCGGGTGGTGGTGTCCTTGTCTCCTGCGACAGTGAACCCATCCGGGGCGCCTTTTTTGCGGCGCCCGTAACCGCCTCGTGGGTTTGCTTTCGTGAACTGTGTCCCGTACGGCGGGTCGGTGATCAGTACGTTCGCATCAAGCCATTCTCGGTGTTCAACGAGGCAGTCACCGTGGTAGAGCGTCACTTTGTCGTCTTGGTAGTAGACGCTCATGGTTCGTGCCGGTTGAGATCAGATCGTTCTCCGTCATCTGCCGGACATCCTGGGGTGTGCTCTCCTCGATGCCGATAGCTTTCGGAACATTCGCATGAGTCGTCACCATTGAATCGGGGTTTCATGCTGCCTGCTTTCGTTGGTTGTGTTCGTGGATTTCGGCGGCTGCGGCGAGTAAGCCTTGTGGTCCGCCGTAGCGTGGTTCGGGAAGCGGTTTTGTGCTGGGGCGGAATGGTTGTTCGATGAGGCGGGTGGTGCGGTTCTGGGTTTCGATGATGCGTTGTTCGATGCGCTGGTTTTCGCGTTGGATTTTGCGGGCTAGGCGTTCGGCTTCTTTGGCGGCGTCGAGTTCGGCTTGGAGGCGTTGTTTGCGTTCGAGTGCTTCTTGGATGGTGTTGCCGCGGTAGGTGTATCCGGCCATTATTTAATTCCTTTCGTGTAGGGGCGGCAGTCTGGGCAGTGGGTGGGTTTGTGTTTGTCGTGGTTTGGGCGTTGGATGCCGCAGCGTCCGCAGGTGTATGTGCGTGGTGTTTGGGTTGGGTATGGTTTGGATCTGGCTAGGATGCTCATTTGGTGTCCCAGGTTCGGCGGAATTCGGGTGTGGTGACGTTGCAGGGGGAGTGAACGCATGCGGCCCATGTGTCGCTGTGGTGGTTGCGTTCGTGCCATTTGCGGATGTTTGCGAGGTTGTCGGCCATGGTGTCTTTGAGGCTCATGCGTTCACTCCCTTAGCTGGTTGGGTTAGAAGGCTGGCTCGTTGGCGGGTCCGTTGCCCCAGCCGGCGTCTTGTGCGGCGGGTGCGGCCCATGGGTCTTGCTGCGGGGCCTGCTGCGTGCGTGCGGGCTGCTGCTGGTTACCGCCGTTGCTGTTGCGTTGGGAGCGGTTGACCTTCGCGTTCGCATACTTCAAGCTGGGCCCAATTTCCTGGACCTCGAACTCGATCACCGTTCGCTTCTCGCCGTCCTTCTCATAAGAGCGCTGCTTGAGAAAACCGGACGCGATAACTCTCATGCCCTTCGTCAAGGACTCGGCAACGTTCTCTGCTGCTTCCCGCCAGATAGAGGACCTGAGGAACAACGCTTCCCCGTCTTTCCATTCGTTGCTGTTCCGGTCAAACGTGCGCGGGGTCGAGGCGATGGTGAAGTTAGCGACCGCATCACCGCCAGGGGAGAACCTGAGTTCCGGGTCGCTGGTGAGGTTGCCAATAACGGTGATAAGGGTTTCGCCGGCCATGTTTACTTGCTCATTTCGTTGTTGGTGTCGATTTGGAATGCTTCGAGAAGCCAAGTTGGTGCTTCCACGTAGTAGGCGGCGCCCATCCCCCACCGGCTGTGCGCTGGGGTGATGTACTCAAGTTCAGTTAGTTGTTGACCGGCAGAGCGGTCCTTCCTGAGGACGGGGCCGACTACTGTGATGTGCTCGATTGGGTTGCCGTGTGACCATTTGGCTTTGGCGATGGTTGGCAGCATTTCCTTGCCGCCGTGGGAGTAGTTCCGTTCGAGGAGGACGGGTCCTACGTTGTCGAACTCGATGCGGCGGTTGTAGTACCGCGTTTCAACTGTCTCGTCGCTTGTGACGTTGGCGCTCATTACGCTGCTTCCTTGTTGAGGGTGTATTTGGTGAGGTTTGCGGGTTGGAAGCCGAACCAGTGCAGGTCGGTTTCTGGGTCGCCGTTGCTGATTTGCACGAATGGCATGACGGCTTTGGTATCTCCGTCTGCTGCTGCGATGGCGCGGATTGCGTTGGCGGTTTGTTCGTCTGCGTTGGCGTCAATGGCGGTGTAGGTTATGCCGTTGTCGTCAAGCCATTTCTTGGTCATTCGGCATTGGACGCAGGGTGTGGTTGTGTAGACGGTGACTTTCAAGCTGCTGCTTTCTTGTGGTGGGTTTGTTCGGTGTCGCTGGTCCAGTGGTAGAAGCCAAACCGACACTCATAGAAAAATGCGGAGGGGTCGCCGCCGTTGCGTGCCCAGACTTTGGCGTGAAGTAGGCGGGCCGCGGGAAGGTTAGAAGACTTAACTTTCCCGCAGGAGCACTTGTTACTGTTCGGCTGGCTGGGCATGGGACTTGATCTTGTTGAGCATGTCCGGGCCTTCCCCTGCTTGTTGCGCGGCCATGTATACGGCTCTGACGTTCTCGATGTCGCCGACTGCTAGTGCGGCCTCAGCAAGCCAGTCACGCTTGGGTGCTTCGGGGAGCGGCTGGACTGCCCAGTGAGCCCCCCTGCCTCCGCGTGGGTTCACGAGTGTTTTCTTGGGGCTGGAGATGTGTGACAGGCGGCTGATCCGCGTACCACCCCGCTTCTCTTTGCCGAAGTAGACCTCGGGGTCGCCGTACAACTCGACCCTGCGCCCAACCCAAACCTTGGGATCGCGGCCCCAGTTGTCCGCCAGGACGCGCAGCATTCCTTTGCTTGGTCGCCAAACGCGGGGGAACTCTGCGAGTTGAATGTTTACTGGTTGCTGGTCGGAGAGTTCGCTGCCGTTCTCGCTGATGGCCGTGATGGTAAAGACCTGCGGGCCGCAACCGTCGAGGTCCGCGAAGTCGAGTTGGTCGCTTTTGGGTGCAAGCGCTTTGGTTAGATCCATGTCAGAAGTTCAGCTCCAAGTCTGGGTAGTGGTCGATTCGTTCGGTTGTGGGTAGGTGTTGGGTGAGGTGCTTGTAGTTGGCGATGGTGGTTGCGGCGGTGTCTTCGAATGTCATTGCGGCGTCGAGGATGGCTTGTTGCCATGCCGGGTCTGGGTAGACGCGACGGGTCCAGAGGGGCATGCCGCCGCTGTATGAGTTGAAATCGATCCATTCGCGGCCTGAGACGAGTAGCCCGGTTTGGAGTTGGGCCATGTGCTCGTATGGGACGCTGTCTGCGAGGATCGTGGCTAGGTGTTTCTTTGGTTCGGGGGCTTTGATTTCGGTTAGCCCCTCATCTCCGACCAGCCCGTCGGGGGAGTATCCGATGCGGCCCCACGGGTATTCGCGGACCATGAATCCGACCTCATGTACTGGGGCGTGGTGTTCGCTGTATTTGTCGCGGGCGTAGGGCTCGTCCAGGGTTCCGCGTTCCATGTTGCGTGTCATGTGGGTTGGTACTACGTAGCCGGTGATTCGTTCGGATACGAGGGTCATGGTGAGTGCTCGTGAGTAGTCGTTGGAGCTGACTTTGAATACTGGTGGCAGGGTTGCGGCTTGTGTGGCGCGTTCGTCGTGCGGGGTTTTGATGGGTGCCGGGATTTTGCGGGCGAGGCTGACACATGGGGCACCTTCCCCGGCCTCGCATTTGGGGCATTCAACGGTGAGTGCGTCGGGCGGACCTTGTGTGATGAATTGGCCGATGACTGAGGCGGTGATGATTCCGCAGCGTTGTTGGAGCCATTCGTCTGTGCCTTGTTGGAGGTCGGTGAATACTTCGAGGCGGCTTGTGGGTTGTTGTTCAGTGCTGATGCTCATTCGATGTCCTCACGTGGTAGTGGTTCGGCGGCGTTTGGTTTACATGAGCAGCCTGGGTTTGCGCATTGTTGGAAGGTGTCTGGTTGCGCCCCTGCCCCGGTTTGGTCGGGGTCGAGCGGATCAGGCAGGCGCCGCTTCATTGTTGGGCCTTTGTGTTAGGCGTGATTGTCACGTCAAACAAGGCTTCAAGCGCTGGGAAGAACTCGCTGATTCGGATGTCAGCCGATGACTTCAACTCGCCACGGCGGGTGTAGTTGAGTTGGACAAGCCCGCCTGCGATCTTGGGCTGTACGTTGCTGACTTGGAGCTGACCGTTGAAGCTGAAGTGGTCCCAGAGCCGAATCCTTTTAGCCCTCATGCCACGTCTCCGAAGATCATTTCTTCGAGGCCAGGGGCGATGCGGCGGACTCGTTGGCGTGCGAGGTGCGCGTCGGCTACGTCGGGGATGTGGTTGAGCAATGCCTGCTTGGAGGGGTTGAAGATGGATTGTGGTTTGAAAACGTTGTTCGCGGGGATGGGCATGTGAGTCATGGCGGGTTCCTTAGTGGTTGAGGGTGCCGAGTGCTGCGGCGATGGGGAGTGTGCTGAGTGGTAGTACGACGAGGATGAGGATGCCTAGTGCGGTTTCTTGGAGGGATTCGAGTGCGTCACGGTTCCAACGGATCGGTTCACGGGTCATTGTGCGTCCCGGTTGTAAAGGTGCGAGAGGACGTTGCCGTAGTTGATCGCGTCAGCCAGGGACTTGTATCCGACTGCGCACGGTTCGCCGCTGTGGTGCCCGAGCCATTCGAGTTTGTAGGAGCCGTCGTGTACTACTATCCGGGGGCGTTTGGTTACTTGTTGGTTGCGGAGTCGGTTGTTCATCGTTCTCCCTTTCTTGCTTGGTCTGCGTCGTCTTCGTACTTGGTTTGTTGTTGGGCTTCGTCGTCTTCGCGTTGCATGTAGTAGAAGCAGTCACGGGGTTCACGGTGCCGTGTCACTTGCTCCACCCCTCAAGGACGAGATTCATGGCGACTTTGTTGACGCGCTCTACATCTAACTCCCAAGCGTCTTCCCAACTGACGGCATGTTCTTCGGCTATGTAGAGGTCTCGCGCTAGTTCGGCGATGCGGTCTCGAATTGCGCTCATTGTTTTTCCGTCCGGTAGGTGGTGACAATTTGGGTGATGTTCATGAGGACCGCGACGGGGGTTGATTGGCCGCGCATGAACACGTCTACTTGTTGTCCGATGTTCGCCATCGCTTGTTCGGCGGTCATTGTGTGGGCCCGTCGAACGAACTGTCGCGGTGTTTCCCGAAGCCTGGGGGAACGGTGCCGGTTGTGATGTAGGTGGCGAACTCTGTGGCGAACCTGTCGAGTTTGAAGACCTCGGAGTGAGTGCCGAATACGTGCCCGGTTTTGAAGTACTCCCGCATGATGGTCGCGTTCGTGACGATGCTCATGCTGCTACTGCCGTGACTATGGTGACCGGGCCGTGTTCGGTGATGGTGACGATGCTGTTTTCCCCGGCTGCCGCGGAAGCTTCTGTCTGAATATTTGTCAGCAGCCATGGGTTGCGGCGGATGTCTGATGTGAATACGGAGAACGTGCGCCTGCTCATGTCATTTCCTTTTTGGGATTCGGGGTGCTTTGCGGGGTGTCTCTGGTGGTGCTGGTTGTTTGTGGTACATCGCTTTGATGGTTTGGATGTCTTCGGCTGAGAAGCGGATTTCGGAGCCGATCACGTGGTGGGGCCAGTTGTCGCGTTTTTTGAGCCGGTAGATCGTGGACCGTGAAACTTTGAGGATCGAGGCGAGTTCTTCGAGGGTGTAGAGCATGTCGGTCATGCCGCGAACGGCAAACCTTGTTGCTGGATTTCCGGGTCGGGCCGCTTGATGACAATGGGGTCGATCTGCAAGTACGAGGCGATGCGGTACAACACCTGGTTGCTGAGGTGTTTCCGGCCTGTGCAGATTTGCCCGATGAGTCCTTGGGAAACCATCGCGCCCTTCGCCAGTTCTGTCTGGGTGATGGGGCGGCGTACTAGGTATCCTTCGGGGCTCTGTTCTGTGCGGAACATGAGGGCGGCGAGGGTTCTACCTACCCTGTAGTCTTCCGGGTCGATGTCTTTGCGGGCCTCCCGGATACCCGTGATTGCTGTGCTCATGTAGTTATCGTAGGTATTCGTTGGTATTAAGTCAACGCCCTACTTGGTAATCACTGGTAATGCTTGGTGGAGTTCCGCGCCAATTAAGGGAACCAGGCCCCAAAGTAGAAGGTATATTCGAACGCCGTTTGACCGCGTATTACCAAGGTTGGCGGCTTAGACTACCTTTCGCGCGCCTTGCAAATACCAAGAACTTTTTTGGATGCTGAGCAGGTACTTCCGGGTAGTTCATGAGCGAACGACTAGGTACTCGGAGGTACTCATGAGCAAACAAAGACGCGTACCGCAAGGTATTGAACACCTCACCAAGTAGGGGGACATTGATCGTATGAGCATCGTTTTGGAAACCGAGGGAGACATGGAGCAGGGTAGGCAGTACGGCGAGGAAGCAATGTTGCGCCGGCTGGGCCAGCTCGCACGTCAGCGCCGCGAGGAAATTGGTATGGGTCGCGACCGGATGGCCGAAGAGTTGAAGATCGGTTCGGGTGCGACTATCCGCGATTTCGAGTTCGGCAGGACTAGGCCTTATGCGATGACGTTGCGGAAGTTTGAGCGTGGGTTGCATTGGCGTTCGGGTGTGCTCGACAGGTTGTTGGCTGATGCGGATGAGCGCAACGCGTCGGAAGTGTCCATGGAAGAACTTGATGAGTGGGACGCGGCTCCTAAGACGCCTCTTGCCACGTTCTCCACGCCTGAGCTGCTGCGTGAGCTGGCGGAAAGGTTGGAGAAGCTGCGGGCTGGCATGGGCGGGGCTGTTCTCCCCGTCCCTGGTACCCAGGATTTGTATGGGATGGCCGCTAACGGGTACATCCCTGAACACCTTGAGAGCGAACATGAGGGAGCCGATGCGGTACCTGACTCTGACATGAAGCCCGAGTCCTAAGCCGACTGGTGGTTGTGGCTTAAACTGTCCGCCCCAGCCCTTACCCTTAATTCCAGTCGTTGGCATCGGGCTTGCGTGGGGGTTGAGTATTTGGGGGTTGATTTACGTGGCGATGGTTTATAGGTTGCGCATGCCGGATGGTGTTCCTTCCCGTACTGATGGGGAGAACATTTACGTGGATGACCGGTTGGACGAGATTGGGTTGCGGTGCGCTATTGAGCACGAGCAAATACACATTGAGCGCGGGCATTGTACGTTGCAGACTGAGGCTGTTGAGATGTCTGTGCGGTACGAGACTGCGATCCGTTTGTTGCCTTTGGACATGATTGTGGGGGTGTGCAAGGAGGGGCGTTCGTTGTCTCAGATCGCGCGTGAGTTGAATGTGACCCGTCAGGTACTAATGGACCGTGCAGCGACACTAACGGATGCGCAGGCGAGGTTGGCGGGGTGTATGGAGTGTGGGAAGTGTCCTGTGATCCAGGCCCGGTATTCGGGTCACCCGTCAGCTTTCCGCCAGCCCATACTCATCGCCAGCTAACCACTCCCGAAAGAACTACCCTGCTCTACCTAGCCTCACATGGTAGAGCAGGGTATTCTTGTTATATGAGCAAACGATTAGAAGCAGCCGTTCTTGCGTGGGATCACTACTGGGGCGACCGCTACGGCGACGAAGCGCTAGAAGAAATGGGCGAAGAAGTACAAGTAGCCCTCAACGCAGCAGACAAAGTGATGTTCTCGGACGAAGCCAAGGCGTTGGCTAGGGTCCGTCTTGAGTCTGTGTTCCACATTGACGAGAAGGTTGGCGAGCATGATGCCAACGCTGTTTGGGGGACTCCTGATGAGATCATCGCGGAAGTCATCTCGGTACTCAGGGGGCACGCAGCATGACCGCCAATGTCCAAGCCTTGTTGCAGCCCCTGAAAGACCGACTCGCCGCAGCCACAGAAGGGCCGTGGGAGCCTATGCGCGCAGGCATGTTAGGCACTCGCGTAGTCCGTGTGGATGGTGAATGGGAGGGGATTATTCCTCCCGAGTTCATCAAGTTTGTCACGCCTGCAATGCGTAGCTATGACAATGCCGTGTTCATAGCCGCCGCACCCACGGATCAGGCCAAGCTCATCGCAGCCATAGAGGGGGTGCTTGAGTTGCATCAGTCAGAGCATAAGAACCTGATTGGCCCGTACTGCACTGAATGCGTATCGCCTATTGATGGCGGGGCCGAGCTGTACCCCTGCAACACCGTCCGCGCCCTCACCCAGGCGTTGGGTGGTGACACGGCATGAGCGACTGGATGCTTGAGTGCGATAACTGCGGCCACCGTCTACCCGCGAACGAGAAGTACCGCGGATCCGGTGACGCAGGGCTAGCTAAGGTTCGCGAACTTGCAGCAGCGGACGGTTGGATCAGCGAATCCGAATACAACACTGACATATGCCCCAAATGCGCGGAACAATTCGTAGGAGAGTCAGCATGAGCGCACGTAAGAAGGTTGCACGTGAGGCAGTGTTCGACGCCATGATCGAACATGGCCCGGACGGGCATACGGACGGTCACGACAAGATCACCGACGCCGCACTTGCCGCCGCCGATTCCGTGTTGTTCAGTGAGGCCGCGATAGAACGAGCCGCGAAGGCTGCTGTCGAACACCTGAATGAACGCGGCTATGCGGAAGAATCGGAGCCGGGGTACGTTCTCGTTGATGGCACGTACGACATGAGTCAACTTGTCCGCGCTGTCATCGAGGAACTCAAGGGAGGCGCGTGAAAGTGCAGTGTAAAGACATCGCAGACAGGCCATTGCTTGAGTTCATCGCCGCCAAGGAGCGCGAGAAAAGCGGCTGGGTTAACTGGTGGGACTTCGAGGGGACGACCTACTACGGCCTGCCCCGCAACTTGTTCCTTGCGAAGATGGGCCGGCTCATCAGTCGCGGTTTGATTGATGGTTGCGCTTGTGGGTGTCGCGGTGATTGGGAGATGACAGATAAAGGCAAAGCGGCGTTGCGGGAGGGGGCATGAGCGTGTCTGACGAAGCGGTAGAAGCGGCGGCGCGGTTCCTTGGTGATGTTATCGGAACAGGCGCGGGCAATTGGGAAGAGCATACGAGCGGGGCAAGGGAACTTCTGGATCTGGTGGCTCCGCACCTAATGGCGCAAGCATGGGATGACGCGATGGCTTCCCTTTGGTACTTTCCGTCAAAGCCCACAAAAAACCCATACAGGAGCGACGCGTGAGCGTGCCTGATGAGGCGTTGGATGTTGCGTTGACGGCGTTCGCGGATACGATCGGCGCGTTAGGGTCATCTCATCGTGACGGTATCAGCGCCGCACTCGCTGCTGCTGCCCCGTTCATCGCCGCGCCGTTTGAGGCTGAGTTGAGGAAGGCTCGCGGGACAATCGCGACACTCATGAAGCTAGCCGAGTTGTCATCGAAGGTTGGCGACCTTGAGAAGGCGCAAGCATGGGACGAAGGGTGGGATGCGTTGGCTGACTTCGACCACCGACAAGCAGGCCCATACCCAACTAACCCCTACAGAAGCAACAGGCCCCGATCCGTAAACAGTGGGCACCCTGACGATGACAGGCCACTATGACGACTATCCATGTTGAGCCCGTGAATGACCTGATCGAGCATTTGGATGATGACTGCCCGTGCGGACCAAGTGTTGAGGCTGTGTTCCGTGGAGACGGTTCCAACGGGTGGCTCATCACACACCACGCACTCGACGGCAGGGAATAGGGGCGGGCATGGAGATCAACAAGAACACCATGACCATGCGGGTTTCTGCTGAGTTGGTGTGGATGCACAAGTCTTTCGGTGACCCTAGATATGCGCGCAAAGCTACCCGCCACGAGACGCCACCCACGCCTGAGGATTGGGCGCTGTACTATCAGGCCAAAGCGGGGCTGCGTGCTTTGGAAGCCTACGCGGGTACTGAATGGGGCGGGCCTGACTACGGAACCGAAGTCAACGAACCAGAGCCCCGTTCCACATACGAGTACCACGAAACCGAAGAAGAATGGTACGCCCGATGCCACGAACTAGACAGGAAACGCAAATGAACATCACTGAGTTTCTGGAAGCCAGGATCGTTGAGGACGAGGCCGTTGTTGCCTACGCAGAACCGCAGGAGATGAGCGGCGGCTACAGCTACGCAGATGTTGGCGGGCTCAGTGAGGTGTTGACAGTAGGTGCCGCCCGTGTCCTTGCTGAGTGCGCGGCGAAACGGGCGATCATCGCTGAACATGGGCGCGGGGATTCCTACGTGTCTGACTGGTGTGAGACCTGCGCCCAATGGTGGGCCAGCGAGGTGGGTGAAGGCCCGCCTGGCGTTGCGTGGCCTTGCCTGACGCTGAAAGTACTTGCCGCCGTTTACTCCGACCACCCCGACTACCAGCAGGAATGGGCGCTATGAGCATCCTTGACGAACCCACGAACGAGTACAGCATGCGTCACGTGGCGAACCTGCTCAGCAACCTTGCACGCGCCAACGAAAGCAACCTCTCACCCGGCGACCTGGAAGTGATCAACTTCGCGTATCAGCAACTCCATAGGGGAGCGAACACCCTGAGGGCTGCGCTTACTGATTCGTAGCGTTACCAGCACCAATACGCAGCTTTGTCAAATAACCAAGATCGAGATATAGCGGCTTAGGTTATACGCGCAAAGGCCCTCGCTTCGGTGGGGGCCTTTATGCTTGTGTTGACCCCCGTTGACAGCGTCAACATCGCCCGTTTTGGTGTTGACAGGGTCAACCAAGAATGCCATGGAATGACTTGCTCTGACACGTCAGGACGCCAAAGACTACCAAGTGGCTTGGTGGAATCCGCGTGTTCTAGGGGAATGGTGAAGGAGTTCGAATCTCCTTAGCTCCACAGTTTCAGGCCTGTGATTGCGGGGCTTTTTTCATGCCCGTTGACAAATCAATCAAATGCGTTGACTTTCAACTCTACCAACTACCAGCAAATACCAGAAGGGCTTGCGCATTCCTTGGCAGTTGTATACTCTAGTCTTATGAGCGAACGAGAAAAGCAAGTCGGGTCGAGGGTGAAAGCCTTCCGAGAATCCGCGATGCTGTCCCAACAAGACCTTGCAAACCGGATGCGCGACTCAGGCTTCAAGTGGTCGCAAGCAACAGTCTGGAACGTCGAAAACGGTGACCGACCCCTGCGCCTCACTGAAGCTATCGAGATTGCGAACGTGTGCAGCCTGGACCCTGCCGAGTTTTTCGGCGGCAACCAGCAGCCGGCGTCAACAACCCCAGGATTACGTCTTGCGGTGCGAACCCTTCAAAGCCTGATCGAAGAATCAAGCAATGAAGGCCAAGCCCTGAAGGCGTTCTCCCAAATCGTCGGCGGGGATGGCGCTCTGTGAACATTGAACAAAGGTTCGGGGCTAGCGTCCGAGCGAACAGGACGCTTCAAGGAATTTCCCAAAAGGATTTCGCGCAATCTCTTACCGAGGTAGGCATGAGCGTGGATGCTTCTGCAATTTCCCGGATTGAGGCTGGGGCGCGGTCGGTCAGGCTTCATGAGGCTCAGGCGATTGCTGACGCGCTGAAGTGCCCGATGGCATCCCTCCTAAGCGAGGAATCAGAAGAAAGCTCTAGTGCCGTGGATGCAATCTTGGATGCTGCTATTGAGTCCTTGCGCAAACTGAAAGTTGGCTCCGAGTGAACATCCCAAAATTACTCACCCTTGATGAGGTTGCCGAGTTGCTGCGGAAGACTCCCGCACAGTTGCGCTGGATGATCCACAACGGAACAGCGCCCAAGTCAGCCAAGCTAGGCGGGCGTCGGATGTTCCGCGAGCAGGACGTAATGGAATGGATTGAACAAGCATTCGAGGACGAGGGCAATCCGTGATCGCCCGCTTACGTCAGATTCGGTGTGGGATTTTGATGGCTCGGAGGTTCTACGAACCACACCGGCTCACTTCATGGCAAGCAGACTTCCTGATTGCGGTTGATGATCCTAAGTCCCGACTGGTAGGGGATGCCTACATGGAAGAAGCCAACCGCTACGTCTGGCGGAAGGATAGAGCTGCTTTGAAAAGATATGAGGATCAAAGATAATGGCTAGCATCCACCCGCGCGGCCCGAAGAAGGACGGGACATATAGTTACCGCCTTATGTGGCGCGACCCAGAGTTTGGGCCAAAGCACGAAACACTGAGGCATGAGGACGAGGCTAAGCTTTGGAAGCGCCTACTTGATGCCAACGGGCAGTCCATGGAGGCCGCGAAAAGGGTTTATGACAACGGGCAGATCGTCGGCCCCACAGTAAAGGAAGCTATCGAGCATCACATTGATCAGCTTGTGGATGTTACCCCGTACACGATCAAACGGTATCGGGGTGCGTTGCGTAACCATTTCAATGGGCCGCTCGGTAGTCTCAAGGTCGCCGGCTTGTCGCATGCTGACATTGTGAACTGGATCAAGTGGATGCAGGAACGCGGCAAGTCACCCAAAACCATTGCCGACAAACACGGGCTATTGTCCGCTGCGATGCTTACTCAGGTTCGGCTAGGAACAATCCCCAGGAATCCCTGTGACGGCGTACGCATGCCCAAGAAACGCAGGGTGGGCGATGATGGGGACGACATCACCATGGGCGACTACAGGGCCATACGTGAACGCATGGACCGGCACTTCCACCCGCTCGTTGACTTCCTCGTAGGGTCCGGGTGCAGGTTCAGTGAAGCCTCCGCACTCACCGCCACTGACTTCGACCTCAACGGAAACCCGCCACTCGTCTACATCACCAAAGCCCACAAACTCGGTGGCGAAGAATCACCCGCCCGATACATCGGTGATCCCAAGTCAGCGAAGTCACGCCGCCGTGTCAGCCTCGCACCCTCCACCGCGCAAGCAGTCGCACCCCTAGTCGCCAAAGCACTGGCTGAGGGTGGGACTGTGTTCACCATGAAAGAAGGCGGCGAGATGACACACCAAGCCTTCTACAACCGCGGATGGTCCAAGCCAAGAAAAGATGCAGGGTTCGGGCCAGGATCCGCCAAGAACGTCACCGTCCACTCACTAAGACATCTCCACGCCGCGACCATGCTCCAAGCAGGCATGTCCATGTACGAACTCTCAGCACGACTCGGACACAACAGCATTCAGATGACTGTCGATCTCTATGCCCATCTCCTGCCCGACGCACACTTCCGCGGCGCCGAATACGCAACCAAAGCGCTTGAGGGTTAGCCTTGCTGGGTGGAGGTTACTTTGACTGTTGAGGATGAATCGGGCGAGCTGGGTCATGTGTCTGCTGTGGGTGCTGACTATGCGGACGCGTACACGAAAGCGCGGGCACTCATCCCAGACGGATGCCGCGCCATCGCAATCAGAACCGAACCATAGCTCTGTTAATTTGAGGCGCGGTCTGGGAGAATTAAAGCATGACCGAACTTCACTGGTATTACCTATCCCTTGGGTTCGGATGGATTCCCGCTTTGGTCGTCATCGGCGCCATCACGTTCGTCGGGTTCTGGGCATACATAGGTTTGATCACAGTTTGGGATTGGATAGAGAGCAGACTCTAACGCACGAAAAGCCCCCACCCGGTAAGGGTGGGGGCTTCGTTGTTAGTCGCGGTAGAGCTTGCCGTCACCGTCAACGTAGAGGTTTCCTTTGAGGCTTGAGTTGCCGTCGATGATCTTTACTTCACCTTGGACAACGTCGATACTGCCGCCGCTGATCCTTAGTCCAGATGGGGCGGGTGTTTCTTTGGGCGTGACTTTGAGTCGGAGCAGGTAGGAGCCGAGGGAGGTCAGCAACGATTTGCCGATGAGGATCCCGAACGTCACCCAGAACGCTTCCGACGTGATGTCATGCTCAGTCAGCAACGAGGTCAACCCCGTACCGATCAACACGAGGGCGTCAAGGATGATGCCCGTGTACAGTGTCCGCCACGCACGATTCAGCGCGTCAGACTTCACACTAACCGGGGCAGCATGCGTCGCCATTTACGCGCCCGCCTTCGGGGTGATCTTCGCGATGTCAGACTTGACCTGAGTGAAGTTGTCGTGGATCAGATCCTTGAGGGGCTTACCCTCAGGCATGGAAGTTCCACCGTTGAAAATGGCGTCATAGACAGCCGTGAGCATGCGGTTCTGTTCGGGAGTCATTTCGTCCTCAGTTTCAGTTGATTCGGTGATGTCGCCGGCAGGTCCTACGGATGCCGAGCCAAGGTATGGGAGCGGGTTCACCCGCCCGTAGAAGCGGGCGTTCAGGTTGTACCCGTTAGGTAGAACCTCGAAGTGCAGGTGAGGTCCGGTGGATCCGCCAGTGTTGCCGGACAGGCCGATAGCGTCACCCTCGTTCACCCAAGAGTTCTTAGGGGCAATGTTCTTGGACAGGTGCCCGTA
>Ga0157370_10002368_pt1 | contig 22717 bp, 22 predicted proteins | sample C35metaG_FD_113463 | JGI IMG/M metagenome (GOLD analysis project Ga0157370, IMG submission 113463) | Corn rhizosphere microbial communities from Kellogg Biological Station, Michigan, USA - C3-5 metaG | ecosystem: Host-associated > Plants > Roots > Rhizosphere > Soil | place: USA: Michigan...
AGCCATAATATGGCCAGTATAGGGCAATTATGTAGGAAAGGTATATATCTATCTAAAGGAAAAATTGAAAATGCTGGCGATATTAACCTAGTTCTTGATGATTACATTAATTGCGAAAACACTAACAACTCCTCATACGAATCAAAAATCAATAAACAAGATGGTAATTTTCTAAAAATAGACCTTTTTGAAGAATCTGGCAAAGAAGGAAATATCTTTTTTAATGAAACAAAGCCTTATTTATTGATAAAATATCAATTAGGTGAAAATGTAAATAATTTTAATGTTGGAATTATCGTTTCCAATTCCTTAAATGCCAACATATATTCCTCTGCCGATACTGATTTGAACCCTTCATTAACATCATTTAAAAAAAAAGGCATATATCAGGTCAGAGTTCCATTAAGTATTTTGAATCTTAATAATGGAAGTTACAAAATCACCCTCTTAATGGGCATAATCAATACAACAGTATTTGACGAGGTGACATTAAATTTCACTATTCAGAACAACAATTATCTAAATACCGGTCATAGGGCTGGCATGCTATTAAATATCGTAAGATGGGATTACTTACAAGAATAAGGCAAAAGCTTAAGCGTATTGCTAAAAAAGGAAAAAAACTGAGGTTAAATTCTAAAGAAATTGAGGCAATAAAAAAGAAAAATAGAAATTCTTTAAAAGAAATTCAAAATTGGATTAATGAAGATGATTTCGAGAAATCTTTTTTTAACTATGGTGTCCCCGATTTTGTTAAACCACTATTAAATAGTGAAATTGGTAACAAAATGACCTATACCGATTTGCTACTTTATTTTAGTAAACATTTAAATGCTCCAAAATATTTAGAATTGGGGGTATCTGTTGGTAAAAACTTCTATCAAATCGCTGAAGGATTGGAAAATTCTTTTTTATTGGGTTTTGATATTGAGGATATCAGTAGCCCACTAAAAAATAAATTCAATTTTGTAGAAACTGAAAGATGGAAAGGCCCTCAAACTTCATTAAGAAACAGAGAGTTTGAGCTAACGAGCTATAATTACAAATCTAATAAAATAAAATATCTGGCAGGCGACATATGGGATGAGTCATCATGGATGAAATTATCGGAAAATAAATTTAACATTATTTTTTCAGATGCTCTTCATACTCCAGAAGCACTTTTATGGGAATATCAGATGTTGGATAAATACCAACTTTTAGGTGAAAAATTCGTCATCATTTGGGATGATTTGAATAATGGTCTAGAAAACTCATTTCAGCAAATTGCCAAAAACTTGATCAATATTAAAAAAGTGGATTCAAAAGGTGTCTTTTTATTAAAGGTTAATGGCTGGCTTGGAGAAAACGAAATCCCGCATGATATTGGTCTAATCACAAATCTTATTTAAGATGAATGTAACTTTAGTTAATTTATCTAATGAATTGTTTAATACCAGTCGAAACCGACTTAATCTATCTGCTAAAAATATAGGTATTAAGCAGATTAATTCTTATAATTTTGAAGACTTAAGAGAAACTGAATTCTTCTCGAACAATCAAGAAATACTGGCTTACCCAAAAGGCATGGGATACTGGCTTTGGAAACCATATATAATACTTGAAAGTTTAAATAAACTTAAAGAGGACGATATTCTTGTTTATTCCGACTGTGGAATAGAATTGCTCCATGATATTCATCCAATTATCGAATTAACTAATAATCAATCCATCATATTGTTTGGTAACGCCAATCATCAAAATTATATGTGGACTAAAAGAGATTGTTTTATTTTAATGGATTGCGATACTGAAGAATATTGGTATAGTTCTCATGTAGATGCAGCGTTTATTGTATTGAAAAAGAATGATTTCGTTGTTAATTTTGTTAATGAGTGGCTAAAATTTGGACAAAATAAAAACATAATTACCGATTTGCCAAACGTTACTTTGGAGAATTTAAATGGTTTTATAGAGCATAGATGGGATCAGTCTATATTATCGATTTTAGCTCAGAAACATAAATTAAATCTCTATAGAATGCCTACTCAATTTGGCAATCATTACAAAACGCATGATTTTAGAATTAAAGGAGAATTTAATTGTGTAAATCAAGCTGAGCGAACAGAAATAAACTATTATGCAACTATACCCTATTATAATTCACCCTACTTGCAGCTTTTAAACCATCATAGATTTAAAGATGCTCAAGCTTTGTCAGAAGATTTATATTCATTAGATACCCAAGTATATAAAAACCAGACTGCGATCAACCTTTTAAAAAAATTAGCGAACAGACTATTGAGCTATTTTGGTATCAAAATCATAAGAATATAAATTGTAAATACTTTATTCTTGAATGCTTAGTATCATAATTCCAACATACAATTCATGCGAAACATTAGAAAAATGTTTGGAAAGTATCTTGAATCAAACATTCGAAGATTTTGAGATAATTATTATGGATGGGAACTCAAATGACTCAACTGTTCAAATTGCTAAAAATTACTATAACGATAAGATAAAAATTTTCTCGGAGAATGATTGTGGCGTGTTTGACGCAATGAATAAGGCTATAAATAGAGCTAAGGGAGAATGGCTTTATTTTTTAGGCAGTGACGATGAATTATATGAAAACGTTACTTTAAAAAAAATCGCATATTTTTTTAAAAGCAATTCCAAAATTATATATGGAAATATTATCGTTCATCAAGATGCCGGATGGGCTAAAAATGGACAAATATATGACGGCTTTTTTAGCAAAGAAAAAATTATCCAGAACAATATCTGTCATCAGTCAATTTTTTATCACAAAGATGTTTTCAATTCCATTGGATACTATAATCAAAAATATTCGATAAGTGCGGATCATGATTTCAACATTAGAGCTTGTGCCCTTTTCGAATTTCAGTACGTTGACTTAATAATTGCAAAATTTAAAGGTGGGGGCCTAAGTTCAAATCCTGATTATAATTTCAAAAACGACTATGTTAAGATAATTGTCAAATATCACCTTATTATGCTGCATAGAGTAAACTGTAGCAATAAACTTATCTGGAATGAGGTGAAATTTAATTTTAAACGGTACAAAATACATTTGTCAGCGTATTTATTCATAATAATTCTTTTCAAAAAAATTAAAAAATCACTATCCAAGTCAAAAATCAAATGATAGCATTTACGATCTGTTCAAATAACTATCTAATGAAGGCCCTGGCTTTAAAAAGTTCTATTCTTAGTTTTGGGAAATTTTCAATCTATCTTGTTTTAGCTGATGAAATGTCCGATGAAATCGACTATGATGCTTTAGGCTTCCAAAAAGTGATTACAATAGATCAACTTAATATAACAAATTTAGATTGGCAGCTAAACCACTACAGTATTGTCGAATTCAATACTTCACTTAAAGGCGAAGCTTTTAAGTATCTATTTGAAACTATCCAAACAGAGGTGATATATTACTTCGATCCAGATATCAAAGTCTTTCAGCCATTAGACAGTTTTTCGCCTTTTTTCGAGGGAACTTCTATCCTCTTGACTCCTCACATTTTGAGTCCTATACCTCATGACGAGCTCTTTCCATCAGAAAATCTGTTCCTAAATCATGGTATTTATAATCTGGGATTCCTAGGCATAAGAAGAACAGAAACAAGTCTCTATTTTTTAACATGGTGGTGCGAACGTCTTGCCAATAAATCAATAATTGACTTGAAAGAAGGTTATTTTACAGATCAAATTTGGTTTAATCTGGTCCCGCTTTTTTTCGAAGATGTTACGATTCTAAAACATCCTGGATTTAATGTCGCATATTGGAATCTTCACGAAAGGATAATCTCTATTGATGATGTGACTTTTAAGGTAAACAAAGAAGAAAAACTTTATTTTTATCACTTTAGCAGCTTTGATGAAACTCTGCAAAGATTAATACCCAGTGAAAAACCAAGATTTAATTTTCAAAATAGAAGTGGATTATTAGCCTTGTACCAAGGTTACAAATTAGACTTAGAAAAAGAAAAAAAACTTCCCGACATCAAATATTTCAACGGAAAGTATCCCTTACCGACTCAATACGATTCACTTATCAAACGCGTCACCAAAAAGATTAAAGCAACCATAATTTCAAAATTAAAATAGGCCTTTGAACATTTTATTTATTTCGGAGTTGCTCCCTCTTAATACTTACGCAAGTGAAGTTGTGTTTTACAGGCATTTTAAAAAATTGGTTGATGAAGGGCACAATATCCATATCCTGACAGATCAGAACTCTTACAATAGCAGAAAACAGGATATTGATCCATTGTTTACAATTCATCTCATACCCAATCGTAAATGGTATTATCCTCCCTATAAATCTTATGGAATTTATCAGCGACTTAGATTTTTTGATTATTTTGAGAATTACCTCAAGGATATTATAAAAACCCATAAAATCGAAAATTTACTCGGTTTTATATATGGTGATTTTTTGGCGGCATTTTGTGCCTATGCGCAAAGAAGAAGTAAACTACCACTTTACAGCTTCTTTCACGATGATCCTGAAGAACTCAATGGGAGGGAAAGAAAATGGTTAATTCATAAAAATACCAAGGCAATTCTATCGGCGAGTAGCATCGTATTTGTCGCATCGTTGAATTTTACTTCTAAATGGAAGCAATTTGAAAAAAAATTCACCCTTTTATATCCGATACCGGAAGAAAGAAATGCAAAGCCAGTAATAAAAAATAAATATTCCCTAAATACTATTGCATATGCAGGATCTGTTTACAATGAGATTATTCCATACTTAGAAAAAACCGCTTTAATTCTGAACATTTCAGATATTAAATTAGAAATATTGGGCAATAATGAAAAAGCTCGATATCTCGCATCGACTTTTAAAAATGTGAGGTACAATAAGTTATTTGAAACACCAAAAGAATCAAATGAATTTCTGATCGAAAATGCAGTTGCCTGTATTATACCATATCCTATTAATATAGAAGAAATGCCATGGATTAATACCTGCTTCCCGAGTAAATTTATTCAATATACAATCCTCGGCATTCCCACAATAATCATTGCGCCTGAAGAATCAGCAATTGGAAGGTGGTGTATTGAATATAGATGGCCGTTATATTTGAATAATTATGAGGCGCATGCCTTAACCAAATTAATTAAGGAAGAACTATTTACAGAGAAAACATTAAATGCCCTTAATCTGCTTCAAAAAGAGACCTTCAACCCCACAACGATCCACGCTATATTTTCATCCCACTTTAAATCGTAATGTCATTCTTAGGAAAGCTATTTTATAAATTATACTTCGCTCCTATTGGTAAAAGGAAAACTATCAGAAACTACGGCGGTAAAGAAAAATATAAAGAAATGATTGAAAGTGAAAGGGAAATGAAACACTATGCATTAAATCATTTAGAGATCAGTAAATTTTTCACGAGTGAGGGGAAATATAAGCTAAACTTCTTAACAGGAGAAAAATTTATACATCAGTCTTTATTCTGCGTTTATAGTTTTTTCAAGCACATCAGCGATGCAGAGGCCGCTGAGTTTTCAGTATCTTTTTTTGACGATAAGACCCTCAGTAAAGAGACTATCGAGCTAGTCAGAAAGAAGTTCAACAACATTGTAATTGTGCCTTATTCAGAATCCAAAAAAGCTATTGCTGAAAATTTTCCTCTGAACACATTTCCATGGATAAATAAAAAAAGTAAAGAATATGTATATTTCAATAAAATATTCTTTGTACAAAATAGACCAGGATTAAAAATCTTTTTAGATTCTGATATGCTATTCATTAAAAAGCCACACGATTTTTTATTATGGTTAGAAAATAACTACGGTGATATAAACAGTACTTGTGTTATGGAAGATATTAAGCAAAGTTACGGGTACGCAGAAAGTATACTTACCAAAGTAAATGGAAAGAAAGTTGACCATAAACTTAATTCAGGGTTTTATGGGATACATACAGAGGCTATAAATTTTGAAAAACTGGAAAATCAGATCAAAGAGCTTGAAGAAAATTATGGGCCAAGTTATTTTATGGAGCAGTTTATTACTTCGATATTTTTAAATGACCAAAAAAATTTAACAGTCTTCAAGCGCGATCAGTATATCGTTTGGCCATCTAAAGATGATGTTGAACGTGAAATAGGAGTACTTCATCATTACGTAGGCACCTCCAAATATGACTACTTTACAAAAGCCTGGCGTAAGCTGTTGATATCCTAACAAACCAGTTCTCAGGTACATCGATGCCGGATAGTTCCAATTAACATATTTTGAAAGTAAATCCATTTGAATTATATGCCTAATACAAAACTCCATAAATCTTTCAAAATTTTAAAAAGATTTACACCTTATTTTTTATCTGAGTTCATTAGAAAATTTGCAACAGCCACGTTAACGCCGATAAAATTCTCGATTGATTCGGGTCACTTTAAGAGTAGTTTTAGAAAAAAATCAGTCGATAAAAACGGAATGGCAATACCTTGGTATACTTATCCGTGTATTGACTTTTTAAGTCAAAGAAACTTCATTTATTCAGAGGTACTCGAATTTGGAGCAGGTAATTCATCTGTCTGGTGGGCTAAAGTTGCAAAAACTGTTACTGCACTTGAAGGTGATGTGGTCTGGCTCAAATATTTAGAACAAAATTCCGTAGCCAACCTAAACCTGAGGTTGGTATCCATCCTAAACGCCGTTTCGTGCACAAACGACGTGGAAAACACTTTGAGGGAAATAAACAAGCAATATGATGTGATTATAATTGATGGTTTATACAGACCCGAAATGATAAAGTTCGCATTGAAATATAGGAAGAAAAATGGAATAATTATCTGTGATAATGCAGATGGATATGGTTTTTATGACGGCTTTAAAGACAGTGGGCTAAAACGAATCGATTTTTACGGATATGCTCCTGGCGTTATATTGCCTCACTGCACTTCTTTATTCTTTGATGAAACCGAATTTTTAAGTGCCAGGGTTCCCATCAAATCGTTAGAAAATGTAAAGTAAATCTATTGATGAAAAGCGATCCACTAGTTTCTATCTGTATTCCAGCATATAATGCATCAAAGTATATTAGATATACGATAAATTCCCTGTTAGAACAATCTTACCATAACATAGAAATCATAATCGTTGATGATGAATCTGATGATGATACTTTTAACATCATTAAAGAATTCGATAGCAGTAAAATTAAAGTCTTCTCACAAAAAAATTCTGGTGCGGGAGCCGCTCGAAATAAAGCATTCGAGAGCAGCTGTGGGAGTCTCATCAAATATATGGATGCAGATGATTTACTAAATCGAGATGCAATCTATCAACAAGTTAAACTTCATAAGCAATATCCCAACGCAATTATCTCAGGCAAATGGGGCCGCTTTTATGGCCCCGATACATCAAATTTCACCGAATCGCCTGAAAGCGTCTGGAAAAACATGTCTAGCATAGAGTGGATTACGGATTCGTGGAGACAGGGGCCTAATATGACGCAACCGGGGATCTTTTTAATCCCTCGAAAACTAATTGAAGATAGCGGTGGCTGGGTTATAGAGCTTTCCAAAGGTCCAAATGATGATATGGAGTTTTTCACAAGACTAATACTTGCCTCTAAGCAGATCTTTTTCTGTCCGGAAAGCACGCTGTTTTACCGATCGGGAATTGTTGGGTCTCTTTCAAAAAAAAAGGATAAGCTTGGTTTAGAAATGGCCTATAAAACTGTTTTGATGGCTGGTTATGAACTTTTAAAAAAAGAAGACAGCAAAAAGACAAGGGAAGCTTTTGCCACGCAAGTCAAATCAATTATTTTTGATGCTTATCCCGAACATATTGAGCTATATAACAAGGCTAAAATAGAACTTACCAAGCTAGGAGGTAGTGATTTTGAATACCAAACGGGGGGCATCACAAAAATCTTATCAAAAGTATTTGGCTGGAGAGCTGCAAAGAGAATTAAACAAATACTGGGCAGATGATAGCGAAACTAATCACTAAGTTATTTAATTTAAAAAGAAGATACATTCTTGCAAAATTTCATAAGATCATACCGAATACGCTTTCTTTTAATTTAGAAGAATCTGATGATTTAACAATTTCAGTACTTTGTGGCCACAATAGTGTAGACATGGCGCTAGCAATGTTAAAGAGCCTTTATAGATTTCTATCTAAAAAGTACCCAATAGAAATCCATGATGACGGTTCCTTAACAACAAAAGATTGCGAAAGAATCAGTAAATCCTTCAAAGGAATTAGAATAATATTGAGAAAAGAAGCAGACGACTATATGCTTAAAAAGCTCACTGACCTGAATTTGGTAAAGGTTTTAGAATTTCGGAAAAAGAATAATATCAATCTCCAACTAACGGATTTGTCGTCATTCTGCAAAACAAAGTATTGTTTGCAAATTGATACCGATATCTTGTTTTTTAGTAAGCCATATTTTCTTGACGATTTTTTTCTGACAGGCCTCATTAAAAAAGAGCCTAAATCTTCCTTATATAATTTAGACCGCGGACGGGCATATGCATATCGTGACGAAGATATAAAAATGGTAATAGATGAGATGCCCCTTCAATTTAATGCAGGATTAGTAATCTACCCTGTTGACGACAAACTACTTGTCGAAGTAAACAGTATTTTAGAAAAAAGATTAGTGAGCTTAGATTCTCATACCGAAAGTCAGACCTTACAGGCCATTGCTTTAAATAAAATTGGTATCTGTTACCCTATGAATGAAACCGTCGATGTTGTGTTTAGAACCTTGGAAATGAACAATAAATACAATATGACCGATTATAGTAAACTAACAAGCCAACATTACTGTTCATGGGCGAGAAACCTATATTATTTAGATTATATAGAAAAAATTCATCCTTTTATAAAAAAAGACTCTCCTTATAGAACCTACTTTCACAATATGATAAAATCGAATTAGCGTGAAAAAATGTTTTTTTTTTACTGAAGCTATTTACGTAGACAAGTCAGCACCAGAAGGTGGGGTAAGAATGTGCACTTTGGACTTTCTGAAACTTCTTGAAGAACAGTATGAAGTTAACATTATTAAATTGGCCTTTCGGAAAGATTTTCTATTCAAAGTAAAAAGTAGACTTGGCATAGATACATACGATTATTATTCCGAGCGCAAATTTAACGAGATTTTAAACGGACTGGAGGTTGATAATAATACTTTTTTCGCTTTTAACATGACCCAGACCTTAAATCTGACAAAAGTTGCTAAAAATCGGTTTGGAGACAGGATAAAAATAATAATGTTGTCTCATGGAAATGAAACAGGTGATTTTGTTCATACCTATACAAGATTTTTCACGGAACAACCTATAATCAAAAGATTTACCTCATCTTATAAACTGGGTTCCCTTTTAAAAAAAGAAGCCTATTACAAACGCAATTACATAGATTTGGTCTTAAACGTATCGGAAATAGAAGACTCAATAGAAAAGTGGCTGAATGCACCAAAATCATATTTTATTCCAAGAACGGTTATACCAAACTTTTTAGTTATGCGGCCAACTCTTGGCAGAGTGGGATTTCTTGGTGACTTAAGTCATTATCCAAATTATTTTGCTGTAGACGCGATCTGCAATATATTGAATCAAAAAAACATTAAAGTAGATTTCAGGCTCATTGGGAAAGGGGGAGAAAAATTGAAAGCGAAATATAAGTTTATTAATTACTTAGACTTTTTAGAAGATGAAGCGTTAGAAAATGAGCTCAAAACTTGGTCTTCTTTTTTAAATATTGCATTCTACTATTCGAGAGGAGTAAGTACAAAGCTGGGGAAGGCACTATCACTAGGCCTGCCTATTATTTCAACTGAAATTGGAGTTAGAGGATATCAATGGGATCAAGGCAAAATATTAATCGGCAATACCCCAGAACAGGTTTGCGAACTCATCGAAAACAATGTATTTGTTGAAGAAAAAATCAAACACGCTATTGAGCAAACCCATTTGATATCTGCATCAACGCCAAGCTATGCTCAAATAATGAAGAAACTTAAAGTAATCATAGATAGTCTATAAGGGTGAAGAAAATAATTATTGTAAGTCCGCATTTTCCTCCTTCTAATCTTGCCGCTGTACATAGAAGTAGATTATTTGCCCAGCACCTACCTTTTTTTGGTTGGGAACCAATTATAGTTACGGTGCATGAAAAATATTATGAAGAAACATTAGATCCAATTTTGCTAAACCTGTTACCCAAAGGTTTAAGAATTGAAAAAACTGAAGCAATACGCACTAAACCCATAAGACTTATTGGTGATATTGGAATTAGAGGATTTAAAGCCCTGCTAGACAAAATACTATCAATTTGCGCAAAAGAAAAAATTGATTTTCTATTTATTCCTATTCCCTCCAATTTCACAGCAATGTTGGGCAATATGGTTTACAAAAGAACGGGAATCCCTTTCGGGATAGACTATATTGATCCATGGGTACATATATGGCCAGGAAGTGAAACTTTGTTTAGTAAGGCATGGTTTAGTAGAAAACTAGGTGAAATACTAGAGCCAATTGCTGTAAAAAATGCATCGTTAATAACAGGTGTAGCACCGGGATATTATGCAGACGTTTTAGAGAGAAATCCGCATTTAAAGGATAAGATAATTACTGCTGCGATGCCTTATGGTGGAGAAACCCTAGATCATGAAATGATTGAAAAACTTGGCTTAACGCCATACTTATTTCAAAAACAGGTAGGCACATTAGATTTCGTGTACGCTGGAGCAATGTTACCGAAAGCCTATAAACCCCTTGAAGAGGTATTAAAGACAATCTCAAAAGCTAAAGCGACATTTAAAAATATAAGATTTCATTTCATAGGTTCAGGGAGTAACCCTAACGATCCGTTTTCCTATAACGTCAAACCTTTAGCAGAAAAATATGATTTATGGCAAACTATTATTTTTGAATATCCTAAACGTATCCCCTATCTAGATGTTCTGACACATTTAAATGCGTCTGATGGAACATTCATCTTGGGCAGTACCGAGCCGCACTATACACCATCAAAAGTGTATCAGTCAGTGCTAAGTGAGAAAGCTATTTTCGCTATTTTGCACCAGCAAAGTACAGCGTCTAAAGTTATTGAAGAAACAGGAGCAGGGATCGTTCTCGATTTTGACGGGGAGGACGATATATCAAAAATTAGCGATGTCTTTTTGGACAAATGGAATCAATTTATAAAATTTAGTGAGCATTTCACTGCCAGGAATATCAATAGAGAGGCATTTGAATCTTACTCAGCTAAAAATGTGACCAAAACCCTTGCAGATGCCTTAGACGCAGCAATAGAATTGAAGGGTTCTAACAGCAAAAAGGCCATTATTATTGCGCCATATTTTCCCCCATCCAATTCGGCTGATATGCATCGTGTCCGAATGAGTTTACCTTATTATAAAGAACTGGGTTGGCATGTTGAGATCGTTACGCTGCATCCAAAACATATTGATGTCAGTATCGATGAAGAACTAGTTAAAACCATACCAAAGCAGATAAAAGTCCATTATGTAGATGCATTTCTAAAAAAAATAACTATCCAATTTGGCCTAGGAAGCTTAGCCATTAGATCTCTTCTCCAGTATAAGAGAAAAGTTAACGAAATTCTTTCTACTAATCAATTTGATTTGATTTATTTTTCAACGACCCATTTCCCTTTATGTATCTTAGGTCGGTATTGGAAGAAAAAGTGGGGAATCCCTTATGTAATTGATATGCAGGATCCTTGGCACACCACATATTACAAAAACAAGCCTAAGGATGAGAGACCAAGGAAATACTGGTTTTCTTATCGATTAAATAGGTATCTTGAGCCAATCGCTATGAAAGAGTGCAGTGGTCTGATTTCTGTATCTCAAGCCTACTTAACAGATTTAAATACACGATATCCACACCTAAATAAAATTCCACAAGCTGTTATTACTTTTGGTTATTCTGACTCAGATCTACATTTGGCAAAAAAAAGTCGGCAAAAATCACGTTTACAAAACATCAAAAAGCAACTTGTTTATATTGGTGTACTTGGGCCTATGATGAAAAAAAGCTTAGAGATTTTCTTTGCTGCTCTGGAAAAAAGTAAAATGTTCGATGATTCTTTTTATCTATCATTTCGTGGTACCAGCTATGCGGATCCAAGTAAATCTAAAAAAACAGCATGGCCTCTCGTAAAAAAATATAAACTCGAACACAATATTTCTGAGACAACAGCCAGATTGGGAATGTTTGACACATTAAATGCCTTAAATCAAGCAGACGGACTAGTTATCATTGGCACTGATGATAATGGATATACCTCTTCAAAACTATATCCCTATCTACAAGCAAACAAACCTATTTTAGCAATCCTAAACGAAAAAAGCAGTGCATTTATTACATTAAAATCTTTGTCTAATGCATTTGTAGTTGGACTAACTGAACACGCAGATAAATCTGAAGCTATAATTGAAGAATACCTCAATTTTATCTTAGAAGATAAATCACCATATGTAAATCAGAATGAGTTAAAAAGATTCGAAGCAAAAAACCTTACTGAAAATCAGACTAAACTCTTTGATAAGGTCATTACAAAAAAAAATCAATAATAATCAATATCTACATAAACTAGTAAATCAAGTAATTCTAATGATTAAGGCTTTCAGAAGGACATTGAGTTTTATCAGGCACCACTCACTTGCTTCGAGGCATGTTTTTATTGCCTATCTAAAATGGATAGGGTGGCAGTTAAAATCACTAAAAAGGAATACTTTTTTCATTTTCAAGTTTGTTGATAACACAAGATTCTTTGCAAAAAAGGGGTTAACTGGAATAACGGGCAACATTTATGCTGGTTTACATGAATTTGAGGAAATGGCGTTTCTATTACATTTTTTGAATAAAGATGATGTTTTTTTTGACATCGGCGCCAACGTAGGGTCTTATACTATTCTTGCCTCAGGCGTTAGAAAGGCGAAAACTTTATCTTTCGAGCCTTGTGGTACTACATTTGACATTTTGGTAAAAAACATTAAGTTGAACAATTTAGAGGCTTTAGTTTCAACTATAAATAAAGGAGTTGGGAAATCCAATAAAAAAGTTTCCTTTACTACTAATTTAGATACGATTAACCATGTTGTTGAATTTTCAAATGATAATACTACCAATATTCAACTCATAACTTTGGACTCATTTTTTCCAGCATATAAGCCAAGTTTAATAAAAATCGACGTTGAGGGATTTGAAGCTGAAGTAATCTCTGGTGCTAGTAAACTTTTATTAGACAAAGATCTTAAGGCTATTATAATTGAGCTAAATGGATCGGGTAAAATATATGGATCTGAGGAAGAGGCCGTACATCAAAAATTGTTGTCATATGGTTTTTATGCGCATAGCTATGATCCATTTAAGAGGTTACTATCCAAACTAGATAACTATGGAAACCTTAACACAATTTACGTAAGAGACTTAGATTTCGTAAACGATAGATTGACAGCTGCGATTGCATTTCAAGTTTTCAATGAAAAGATATAACATTGTGAGACTAGCAATAATTACAACGCATCCAATCCAGTATTATGCACCTGTTTTCAAAAAGCTAGCCATGGAAATACCATTAAAAGTGTTTTACACGATGGGTGATGCTCCGATTTCAAAATTTGATAAAGGATTCGGAAAAATAATTGACTGGGATCTTCCATTGCTAGATGGCTATGACTACGAAATTCTAAAGAACACTGCAAAAAAACCAGGGACCGATCATTTTAAAGGGGTTATTAATCCAACAATTCTTAATGACATTTCGGATTTTAATCCGACTGCAATTTTAATATTCGGATGGGCGTATCAAAGTCATTTAAAAGTTATTCGTTTTTTTAAAGGGAAAATACCAATATGGTTTAGAGGGGATTCAACCTTAATGAAAAATCAAAATTTCATTAAAAAAACATTTCGGAAACTCGTATTAAGCTGGATTTATAGTCATATTGATCTGGCTTTCTACGTAGGCAGCGCAAACAAACAATACTTCAAAGAATTTGGGATCAACGAAGGACAATTATTTTTTGCACCCCATGCCGTGGACAATGAAAGATTCTCCAATAGTCGAGAAAATGATGTAATTAAGCTTAGAGAAAGTCTTGGGATTTCGGACGATCAGATTGTTATTTTATTCGCGGGCAAATTAGAGCCGGTCAAAAACCCTCAGCTACTGCTCGATAGCTTTCTTAGCCTAAACACAATTAATGTACATCTGATTTTTGTAGGAAGTGGAATGCTTGAAGCAAAATTAAAAACTCAATGCAGAAAGACAGAAATCAAACTTCCTTATATTCATTTTTTACACTTCCAGAATCAAAGTCAAATGCCAGTAATTTATCAGGCCTGTGATGTTTTTTGCCTGCCTTCAATAAGCGAAACATGGGGTTTAGCGGTAAATGAGGCAATGGCTGCAGGAAAGGCTATTTTAGTTTCTAATAAAGTTGGCTGTGCGATAGATCTAGTTGTAGAACATGAAAATGGATTAATATTTGAATCAAATAATATAGAAGACCTTAAAATGAAACTCGAAAGTATGTTAAATGCCAAACACATGATCAAGGCAATGGGTATAAAATCTAAGCTAAAGATTGAGACCTGGAATTTCGATGCGATCACCAAGGCAATCGTTAATAAACTTAAAAATAATGGCCAGTAGTTTTTTCGATCAAATTCCAACAATTTTAAATATCATGGTACAGACACGCCCAAAGAGGCTACTTGATATTGGGAAGGGATTTGGGAAATATGGCTTTTTAGCCCATGAGTACATAGGGATAGCCGATACCTCTAAAATCAATCCTGAGAAGAAAATGCAGGAGCAAAGTTCCATAGAAATTGATGCTATTGAAATTGATTCCGATTTACTGTTACCGCACCTTAAAGATTTTTACAGGAATATTTTTCACAAAAATGTGTTTGACATTTACAAAAATTTAAACGATTATGATCTCGTATTAATGATTGATGTAATTGAACATTTAGAAAAAGAAGAATCGAAGAAATTAATCGATCATTTCCTTTCCACTGGGGCAGATATTATCATTGCCACCCCCCTACTTTTTTTTGAACAGCATTTATACCAAAGTGTGTATGAAGAGCACATTTCCCATTGGGATTTATCTGATTTTAAGACTTATAACAGATATTTGATTCACCAGAAATTAGGATCTAGCAGAATATATTTTCTTTCCAAGAAGCATAAATCATTAACTGGCTTCGGAAGTAGTTTTATGAATAGGCTCAAACGAATCGGGAGAGCAGTCCTTAATGAACTCTAATTATAAAATCTCGGTAATACTGCCGGTTTTCAATGGCGGCGATTTTCTAAAAAAATCGCTTGGTTCAGTTTTAACTCAGGAATTTACCGGTTATGAGGTTATTATCTGCGACGATTGCTCTACAGATGCAAGTTTAGATTATCTTGAAGATATGGCAAAACATTTTCCAGATAAAATCAAACTGATCAAAAATGATATTAATCTGGGATTGTTTAAGACCTTGAACAAATTGATTAATGAATCCTCTGCTAACCTGATTCATCTTTGGGCCCAGGACGATGTAATGAAAAAAAATTGTTTGGAAGAAACTTTTCTTTTCCATACTCAATATCCAAATTTGAGTTTGAGTTATCACGGCTTTAGCTATATAGACGAAAATGATCATATAAAAATTGATGAAGAAATTGATGGAACACCAGATATCATTTCTAAAAGTCTTTACGCCCGAATTTCTGTAACTTGGGGGTGTATAGCGGGAAACATAGCAAATGTTACATTATCAAAGCCCTTTTTACTAAAGTCTGGTTTTTTTAATGAGCATATGCTTGTTAGCGGGGATTTTGATTTATGGACACGACTAGCATCAATCGCAGATATCGGTTTCAATAGGAAAAAATTAATGTATTTGCGTGCCCATGATCTACAATTCAGTCAAAACTATAACAGTATTTACAACAGAATAATAGAAGACATTCCGATTCATCACAAATTGCTATCTATGTTAGATAAAAGGGATCAAAACAGGGGCAGAAAAATTTATGCGTGGAAAACACAAACATCTTATTTTAATGATATTATTTTTCTTTTTAGAAAAACTGACGGCAAAGGACTTAAAAGACTTATTGGTTTATTAAGCCAAGAAACAAATATTTTTTTATTATTATTTAGATGGTTTATAATAAGATTCTTAAGATTAATAAGAGTGGAAACCTTATTCTATAAAAAAATAATGGGAAAATAGAATGAGTTACTTTAAATCAATCAATCTACCGGGAAGAATTATATTAGGACTTCTTGTGATTTATTCGCTTTTGTCTTCAAATCTTATGGCTACGCTTTGTGCAGTCACTGTTCCATTTATTTTAATAAAATTGTTATGGAAAAAAAATGAATCTCCTTTTTTATTTTTAGGCCTAATGCTCCAATGGCTGGCAATTACAATTAAAATATTCTATGCAAATTTTAAAGGCTTAGAATTCGGAAAGCTATTTGAAAGCTATCAAAATATCCATTTAGCTTACTACTGCAGTATTATTGGTTTAATTACAATAGCTCTCGGCATTTATTTCGTGATTAAAAAATTTCAACTAAAAGATGAAGAATATTCTGAATTAGCACTGCGCTACGATTCGAGGAAAGTTGTACCCTACTACATCTTAGTAACAGTTTTATATCCATTTATTTACAATTATTCATGGAAGCTTGGTGGTTTACAGCAACCTATTACGAAGCTAGCGGATTTTAAATGGATGGTATTTTTTGTATTCACTTTAAGTTGTTTTTATACAAAACAACTTAAACTATTTTCTTTGATTGCAGGCTTCGAGATATTGATGAGCTTAACTGGTTTTTTTTCTGGATTTAAAGATTATTTTCTTGTGGTATTTGGAGCTATAGTATTAGTTTATGCAAAAAAATTGAGCATTAAACAGGTTATTCCAATTTTTGGTATGAGCATTATATTTGTTTATATGGTAATTGTTTGGTCTTCAGTCAAACCAGAATACAGGAATTTTTTATCGGGTGGATCTGCATCTCAAAATGTAGTTAAAGGAACCGCAGAATCGCTCAATAAATTAGGAGAACTGGCTGGCAACATAGATCAAAACGCGATTGAGACGGGTTTCAATACCACAGTTGATAGAATATCTTATATCGATTTCTTTTCGGCAACAATGGATTATGTTCCGCGAGTGGTTCCACATACACATGGCCACTTATGGGGTGATGCCGTCGGACGCGTATTACAACCACGTATTCTTTTTCCAAACAAAAAGGCAATTGATGACTCAGAAACTACCCGCCAATATTCTGGTATGATGGTGGCAGGAACAGAACAGGGCGCTTCGATCAGCCTAGGCTATATGACCGAAAATTATATTGATTTCGGAATACCTGGCATGTTTATCAGTTTGTTCATGTATGGTCTGTTAATCGGTTGGGTTTATAAATATGTAATGACCAGCAGTCCCGATAAATTAATTGGTACAGCGATGATTATTCCCTTATTTATCTTAATTTATTTATTAGAATCTGCGCTAAATAAACTGATTGGTGGCTTGCTGATGTACCTTTTAATTTATGAATTAATCAGAAGATTTGCACTGGAAAAGTTCTTAAAACAGATTAAAATCTAAGTGAAAATCATACACATTTCTGCTTCTTACAAACCAGCGTATATTTACGGAGGACCTATACAGAGCGTCGCAAAACTTTGTGAAGCATTAGTGGGGTTAACGGTTAGGGATAGAGAGTTGGGGATTGATGATGTGCAAGTATTAACGACTACGGCAAACGGCACAAGTGAACTAGATGTAACCATAGGCAAACCTGTTTTAATTGAAGGGGTAAAAGTTAGCTATTTTAAACGTTGGACTAAAGATCATAGTCATTTTTCACCAGGGTTGTTGCTGAGCTTACGGAAAAAGATCCTTCTTTGCATTCAGGATGGCAAGCCTGTTATCCATATTCATGCCTGGTGGAATTTGGTTTCCGTTTTAAGTTGCTGGATAGCGAAATGTTACAAAGTACCAGTAGTGCTCTCGCCCAGAGGCATGCTCACATCCTATACACAAACGAACCGCAATTCATATTTAAAAAAAATTCTTCATCAATCAATCGGAAAAAAACTTTTGCAGTACTGCCATATCCATGCAACCAGCGAGCAGGAAAAGCAAGACATACTCAGGATAGTTACCCCAAAAAGCATTACAACAATCCCAAACCTGGTTAATATAAAGGAACCGGTGAGCAGTTCTCCGCTGGCAATTGACAATAACGATACAACAGTTTTCCGCTTGATTTTCCTGTCACGCATTGAAGAAAAAAAAGGACTTGAGCTTCTGTTTGATGCTTTATCACTACTGAAGATAAACTGGGAGTTAACCATCGCTGGCTCGGGGAAAGAAGAATACATAGAAAGCTTAAAAATAAAAGCTCAAAATTTAAGTATTCACAAACCTATCAATTGGATCGGCCAGGTTTCTGATCAGGAAAAATACAGTCTGATGGCTAAACACGATTTATTGGTACTTACCTCTTTCAATGAAAATTTCGCCAATGTGGTGATCGAAAGTTTAAGCGTTGGAACGCCTATTTTGGTTTCAGATCAAGTGGGCTTATCTGAATATGTAAAGGAACGGCAATTAGGCTGGGTATGCAGATTGGAAGCCAACGATATTAAAGAAATGCTAGAAAATGCCTTTCATGATCAAGTAGCAAGGAAAAAGATCAGACAATTGGCACCGGAGATAATTAGAAAAGAGTTTGATGATGAGGCTTTGATAAACAGATACTTGGAGATGTATAAAATACTGGTATAATGAATAGGAATTTTAGCTTCATCATTTTAACCTTTAACGAGGAGATCCATCTGCCTCGGTTGTTGGAATCAATTAAAGATCTTCATGCCGAAGTTTTTATTCTTGATAGTGGCAGCACCGATGATACTTTAGAAATTGCTAAATCTTACGGTACTGAGATAAAAAGCAATCCTTTTGTTAATCATCCGAAGCAATGGGATTTCGCATTGAAAAATTTTGACATTGCAACGCCCTGGACAATCGGGCTAGATGCCGATCAGATTGTTACACCGGAACTTCTTGATCAACTCCAAAAATTCAAAGACGCAGACTTCGATGGTATAAACGGGATCTATTTTAACCGCAAGAACTATTTTCAGGGCAGCTGGATCCGTTATGGAGGTTACTACCCGCTTTACTTGCTAAAAATGTTCAGAACAGGACTTGGCTATTCTGATTTAAACGAGAATATGGATCACCGTTTTATTGTTCCTGGTAGAACGATAATCTGGAAAAAGGGACATTTATTAGAAGAAAACCTTAAAGAAAACGATATCGATTTTTGGTTTAAAAAACACGAAAAATATAGCGATCTGATTGCTCAGGAAGAAGTGGAACGGATGCAGAAGCTACGGGGGCAAACGTTAAAACCAAGTCTTTGGGGCAATCCAGATGAAAAAAAAGCCTGGCTAAAAAGGTTTTGGTGGAAACTACCACTGGGTTTAAGGCCTTATTTATACTATAGTTACCGTATGGCTTTCCAATTGGGTATTTTAGATAATAAAACTGCCAGAAAATTTCATTATCTGCAGGGCCTTTGGTTTAGAAAGTTGATTGATAAAAAAATAAACAAACTTAAAAATCCCTAGTCATTACGGTTAATAATTAAATCAAGAAAAGTCCTACATTTATCCAGAATAGCAATAAGCATATGAACGAAATCCAGATCAAACAGGCCAAGAAACTAGCAGATAAAAAAGCAATCAAATTTGTTATTGCACTTTTCTTATTATACATTTTGTTTAGTCAGGGAAACCTGTTTATGAACAGCGTAATGAGCCCTGGGGGAAGGTTTTATAATGTTTACCTTGCTGAGCATTTTGACTACATACAAGGGCTGAAGACTGCCTTGATTGTTCCTGCCGTGTGGATTATTAAGGCCTTTGGTTTTTATGCCATTTATAATGACTCAGATGTAATGGTTGTGGCTGGACCCTATCTCCGGATTAATTATTCGTGCCTGGGCCTCGGGGTGATGAGTTTTTTAGCGGCTTTTGTACTGGCTTTTCCCGCACCCTGGAAATCAACATTTAAGATGTTGGCAATTGGGATCCTCACCATCTATATTTTAAATGTTTGCCGAATTGCCGGCCTGGGTGTCTTGCTTGGTTTTTTTCAATCGCAGCGACAGAACTTTACTTATCATCACGAGGTCTTCAATGTAATTGTCTACATCTGCGTTTTTGTGATGTTATATATATGGATCAAGAAAAATACAAAAGGGATAGGCAAAGCAAAAACTGAAGATACTGATCAACCAAAGCAAGACTAATTATACCTTGAATAAAACGCAACTAAATAAGAACTTTAACACAGGCGATTTCCAGATCGGAGCGTCTGTTTTGAAACAGTTTTTATGGTACTTTACCAATGTATTCTTTTTTAAAAGCAGACTTATGCCGAGCAGTTCGGTACTTGTGTTCTTATTGAGGTTATACGGAGCGAGGATCGGGAAAGAAGTTCGTATTAAACCCGGCATTCATATCAAATATCCATGGAAGCTTATTATAGGTGATTACAGCTGGCTTGCCGATTGTTATATCGAGAATTTAGATCTTGTGCGCATTGGTGCAAACTGCTGTATCTCGCAGAACGCCATGCTAATGACGGGAAATCATAATTATGCCAAAACCAGTTTCGATCTGATTACTAAACCAATTTTAATCGAAGATGGCGTATGGATCGGTGCTGAAGCCAAAGTTGCTCCTGGCCTTCATTTATTCAGTCATGCTGTACTTTCCATGGGTAGTGTTGCAACAAACGATCTTGAAGCGTATTCCATCTATCAAGGCAACCCTGCCATAAAAACAAGAAAAAGGGAAATCTACTAGTCTTGAACATTCCAATTATCATGCTCCACCATATCAATAATCTTCCCGGTCCAGGCCTGGAAAATTGGAGCATCAGTGAAGAAAAGTTCATCCTCTTGCTCGACACCATTGAAAAGCATGGGTTTACTACCACTACATTTGAACTGTTAAAAGATCATAATCACCAAAGGCGGCAGAAGGAAGTGATCCTGAGTTTTGATGATTGCCCGGCTGCACTTTTTGAATTCGCTATTCCAGAACTACTGAAACGAAATATGAAAGCTGTATTTTTTATCCCAACGGGCGAAATTGCTGGTTTTAACAAGTGGGATGTATCGGAACAGGGCTTTTCAAGGTTCAGTTTAATGAATGCCGAACAGCTCATTTATCTTTCTAATCTCGGCATGGAGATTGCGAGCCATGGCAAACATCACCTAAGGGCAAATAAAATCAGTGAAGAAGTATTTTATCAGGAAATTTTGGCTGCCAAAAATGAACTCGAAGCACTTCTGCAGAAAGATATAGTTGCCCTTGCCTATCCCTATGGCGAGGTTCCCAAAAATTACAAAACACTGGTCAGCCAGGCAGGCTATACTTTTGGACTTTCGATCTATCAGCGGAGATCGAATCAGTTTGCACTGCGTAGGATAGGCATCCACACGCGCGATACCGAAAGCTCCATATCTTTTAAACTGAGTAAGTCCTATCAGTTTATGCGTACATTCTTCGATCCAATTCTCTGGATAAAAAAGGCTACCAGGGTCTAAATACCACCACTTTCCATTTTTGATTGTTTTCATTAAGTATCTCTTGAAAAGAGATAAAATTGAAGTGCTTTTTGAGTTTCTCCCAGATTACATCATGGCCTAAAAAATCGCACATGGAAATAATAAAATACCCACCCTTATTTAAGTTCTGGTTTATACATTTCTGAATGGTATTTAACGGCCTGTTGAAATAATACAAGGTTTCATTGAAAATGATTACATCAAACTTCCCTTCCAACTTTTGGTAGTCGAAATCTAACTGCTTAAAGTTAGCCTCCGAAAATGAAGTTTTTGCCTTTTCAACTGCATTGCCAGATATATCGATTCCCAGATAATTTAGTGACGCTGTCGCCGCTTTAAGGTAATGATAAAGGACCCCCTGTCCGCAGCCAACATCTAAAATCTTACCCGATCCATACTTTTTAAACAGATCTACAATAGCTAAATAATGATCTTTTTCAGCTTCAGCGTAAAGATAATCCCAATCCTTCCCACAAAACTGTTTTTCCCATATACTTTTTGATACTCTATTACCAAAGCCAAATCGTGATAAAACAAAGATGTAGACCTGATGTCTGATTTTATTTTTGACCTTATCGAAAAGAAGCTCCATGTTAAAAATCGGGATTGATAGACGAATAATTCTCCAGAAAGATGATTCTTTTGAGGATCATAAATATTTGTAAACAAATATAATTTTCCTAGTGGAGAGATGAACAATAAAAAATATTTTATTCTCGTTTTAAAAATCGAACTGAATTTCTATTTAAACCCAAAAGTCTGTGCATTTTTTAACTTTGCAAAACAAGCTTTTAAAAACTGGAAAATAAATTTACCAAAATGAATGTTATCCTTGCATCCACTTCTACGCTGTTCGGCGGCAATTATCTGGAATACCTAAAAGATGAGCTCATTACGCTATTTGCCGGGATAGATGAAATTATATTTATCCCTTTTGCAAGGCCGGGAGGCATTACGCACGAAGAATATACTGCCAAAGCCCGCGATTTTTTCTCACAGCTAAATATCAGCGTTAAAGGCCTG
>Ga0157370_10002370_pt1 | contig 22713 bp, 19 predicted proteins | sample C35metaG_FD_113463 | JGI IMG/M metagenome (GOLD analysis project Ga0157370, IMG submission 113463) | Corn rhizosphere microbial communities from Kellogg Biological Station, Michigan, USA - C3-5 metaG | ecosystem: Host-associated > Plants > Roots > Rhizosphere > Soil | place: USA: Michigan...
AGCGTTATCGATTTCGACCGTGATCTGTGCGTAGGAGGAAGCCGCAGACACCAGTATGGCGAGGGAGAGCCGTGCAACCATACTTGTGATAATAGAGGGTGAGGAGGCCCTTTGAAACTGGCCGGAGTTTTTTTCGCGATATTTGCGATTTCCGCCCTGGCGCAATCCGCTCAGTACGGTACGCGAATCGGCCAGGTTCAGACCGTCTATCTTCGAGACATTCCAGTTACGCCTGGCCCCACCGTGCCTTTCGCGGGCCCCGCTCGCATCGGCGACCTCCCAGAAGCGGTCCGGGAGACGAGTGGAGCTCCGGCGGTTACCCCCAAGGCAGAATTCGAAACTTGGGCGGAGCAGAGGTTTAAGGACTACGCTGAAAGCGTCGTGACAGGTTCTACGGACATCGAACGCGCGCCTGGGAAGGCGACCATTCATCGTTTCGTGCGCGACAATTTCCGGAACCTCTACGTTACCTACACAATGACGTTTGAACCCATCGCCAGGACAGACACATTTCGAGTTACCTTTGCCGATTCGGCGGTTCCTTCTCCGGTCCCGCAGATTCTTCGCGATGGAGAAACAATCGCGCTCACTCTTGCCGCGGACGCGCGAACCGGCCGAAGACTGGTGGACTACGTTCGCGTTGGCACGGGCGTTATGCACTCGCGCTCGGGCGTCTCGCGGGATGTGTATGCGGAGGACGCGGAATTGACGATTGCGAAGCCGCGTCTGCGGACCAACGGAGTGGAACAGCGAGCCGCAAATCCTACGGCGACCGTGAGCGCTCCAGTGGTGCGGGTCGATATTCCCGGAGAAGGACGATACGACCTGTCGTTCCGGCCGCGCCCCGATCAGGGATTTGAACGAGCGGGTGAAGTTGCGGAGAATTCGCTGTGGTTTTCCTTGGGCGGCAACATCTTTCGGATCGACTGCGCCGACCGTATCGCCACCGGGTCGGGAACGTACAACATTTACGCTCGCAAAGAGCCGGTTGAGGTTCCTGCCGGTTCCGCGGGTTTTACGTTCGGTGCGCAGCGGTAGCACGGGCTGAAGCCCATGCCCACCAAGCGCTTGACTCCCGATTCTCCAAAGCGCATGATGGCGTCTTATGAAGATTCGTGCGTCTGTTCCTATCCTGGTGGTCCTCCTGGTCGCGCTGGCGGCGATCCTGCCCGCGCAGCAGAAGGCTAACACCAAAGCTGCGCCGGCGCCCGCGCCGCGTAAGGCGAATGGCAAGCCGGATTTCGGTGGAGTTTGGCAGACCCCGCGCATAGCCGACGTCACCAAGGACGAAGCATGCTGTAAGGGTGTGAAGGATCTGCCATTCACGGCTTGGGGCAAGCAGCAATGGGAGTCCTACGATGCGACAGCCAACGGCGATTATGCCGGTGCGTGCCTGCCGTTCGGGCTGCTGCGTTCCGTAGGTGGACCGCACCCCGTCCAGATTATTCAGGATGACAAGTACATCGCGATGATGTACGAGCAGAACACCTGGTTCCACGTCACGCCTATCGACGGACGGCCGCATCCCAAGGATATCGATCCCACCTGGTTCGGAAACTCGGTCGGTAAGTGGGATGGCGACACGCTGGTCATCGACACCATCGGTTTCAACGGTCGCACCAGGATCGACACGATCGGGCACCCGCATAGCGATCAGCTGCACACCATCGAACGCTTTCGCCGCACGGATCGGGACCACATCGATTACGTGATCACCATAGACGATCCCAAGACCTATACCAAGCCATGGGACAGCGTTCGCCGATGGACGCTTCGTCCGGAGTGGGAGATTATGGAATACTCCTGCGAGGAAAACAACAAGAGCTTGTGGGAAGGCCGCATCAAGGTGCCGCAGCCCTAAAAACACTCGGGGCGGCCATTTCTGGCCGCCCCACGACAAACCCGGAGTGTAATTCTCTTACTGCCGGGCCAGTGTCACCTTAGGTGTCGAAAGGTATCCAACCACTGAATCCTTCTTCACCTGATTGACGACGATTTCATACGGCTGGCGGTAGCCGGATACATATATCTGCACCGGCTCATTGATGGTCTTATCCTTCTTTTCGACGCGCTTGTCGTCGGCAAGAACTTCCATCGTGTAGCGGTTCCGCTTCAGATCGGCATTCTTCAGCTTGAGCGTCACGTTGCCGATTCGCTTCTCGGCTTGCTTCTTGCTCAGATCGAACTCGAAGTAGTTCCGTTCTCCGAGTTCACGCAGCGCTGCCAGATCTTTGCCGTTGGTCGCAATCAGGCCGCTCATCACGCCCATGTCGCCATTCATTCTCTTGAGATCGGCGGTGGTCTTTTCGAGGTTCGATTGCGTGGAGGCAATATCCGCTTTCACCGCTGTCACGTCCGTCTTAACATTGCCTACATCGGAGGACACGGCACTAACCTTGGAGTCGACTGAAGTGGTGGCTTCTTTCAAATCGCCGATCTGGCTGGCCACTTGTTGCTGCTGCTCTTGAATCTGCTTGCTGAGCTCTTGCGATTGCTTCAGAGCGTCAGCCTGGGTGCGCCGGAGCGCGGCGGTAGTCGTGGTGCTCGCGCCTTTCATGGCCGCCGTCATCTCATCGTCGAGAGCTTTCAGGCGTTGCTGCAGGAGTTCCGTGGTGGCATCCCCGAGCTTGGTGATTTGTCCCTGCGTGTCAGTCTGCATCTGCGCTATCTGCTGGTTGGTGTCGCTGGTACGCTTCAGAAGATATCCATCGCCTGCCAGCGCCAGTACCAAACCTGCGCTTAATCCGATCACCGCTCCTTTAGCCCAGCGTCCGCTGTGATCCGGCGACTCGTCAAATTGCGAAGACATAAACGTATAGCCTCCTCGGTCAGGCTCACTTTTCACTGCGTGTCCTGTCGGAGAACGTAAGGAGCAACCGTGCTGCCAACCGCTGGTAAGCGCTCTGGGCCTAGCGTATTAACCTTATCTGGCATAGGGTTGGCGCGGGTCGGGTCCGGGGTGTAATACCTAGAAATCTCTCTAAAACAGGCGTAAGCTTTACCGTTCGGATAGGTTTTACCGGAATTTTCGGGAAAACATCCGGGCGCGGGTTTGATTTAGGCGGGCGGGCGGCAAAACAGCTTGCCGAGATTCCGCGATTTGCTGCCGCAGTTTCACCTAAGAATATGGCACGTGGATCGCGTACAGTGGTCCCTAGTGCTGCTCGCCGCGATTCTGTTCTTGGGCATTCTCTCCATGTGGGTTCCAGCTCGCTGGGCGCTCAGCGCGTTTCAAATCGCGGTTTTCGCCTTGGCTGCGGCGCGCATTGTCCAGCGAAAGAGTCTGACGATTCATCCCACCGCGGTGCTTCTGGGAATGGCCGTTGTGTGGGGCTTGGTTCAGGCGTCCATGGGATGGAGTGTGGACCGCTATAAGACGCTGAACGAAGTTCTCAATTGGACGACTATCCTCGCGGTCTTCGGCCTGGGTCTCGAACTGGGAGGAAACAAGCAGAGCCGGGAGCGGTTCTTGAGCTGGTTACTGTCTTTCGGTACGGGGCTTGCGGCGATATCGATGCTTACCGTTTTTTCGTCGCCGGAGGGGGTCATCTTCTGGCTCTTTCACGCGGGGTCGGACCGCCGAACCCTGGGTCCGTTTGTCTATTACAACCAGTACGCGGCGTTTATCGAAGCCGTATTGCCGCTCCCGCTGGTTAGAGCGATCCTGGATTCGCGGCGGCGCATGCTCTATAGCGTCATCGGCGCGTTGCTGCTGGCTTCAGTCGTGGCGGGCGGATCGCGGGCTGGAACTATCTTGTGCCTGGCGGAAGTGATTGTGATCCCGCTCGTCGCCTTAGGGCAGGGAGTCATTTCCCGGCGAGTCGTGGCACGCGTGCTTCTAGCAAGCATATGTACGCTAGCCGTCCTCGGCGCCGTAGCTGGCTGGGAGGTTATCTGGAGGCGGCTCCAGGAACCGAATCCGTATGCAGTCCGGAAGGATTTCCTGCTATCCAGCCTGGCGATGATCCGGGATCGTCCGCTGACCGGATTCGGGCTGGGAACGTGGTCCGAGGTCTACCCTGGTTTCGCGCGCTTCGATGACGGTCTATTCGCCAACCAGGCTCATAATGATTGGGCCCAATGGGCCGCCGAGGGCGGCATACCGTTCTTCCTATTAATGGTGGGAGTCGTAGCGGGAGCAGTCCGGCCGGCGTTCCGGTCGCTTTGGGGGGTAGGATTACTAGCCGTGTTCGTACACTGCTTGATAGACTACCCGATGCAGCAAAGACCGGCTCTAGCGGCTTTCTTCTTTGCCTTGCTAGGGATTGCGATGGCCTCCGGGGACCATCGCCGCACCCCGCGCGCGGATGGACCTTAGAAGGCCCTAGCACCAACTGAGACCTTTCACGTAACCACACCTAATTCTTTTCTACTTCCAACCGATTGAGTCATATAAGGCCGGGAAATCCGGCATTGGAAAGGGACTCTCATGTCTTCGTCTCGCAACACGTCACTGTTGCTCACGATAGTGTTGACCACTTCGTTCTCGATGATCAGCGCCTTCGGTCAGGCCACGGATGGCAACCTCGTTGGAACCGTCTACGATACGAGCGGAAAAGTGGTTGCCAACGCCGGTGTAAATGCCCAGAACACCGCGACAGGAGTGATTGCCGAGACTAAGTCGGACCAGAGCGGCGCTTATCGCTTCAATAATCTTCCAGTGGGGAGTTACAGCGTTACTGTATTCTCGATTGGCTTCGCGAAAGCGCAAATTAAAGACCTGAGTGTTGAACTGAACAAGACTGCCACGGCAAACGTCACGCTGTCGGTGGCCACCGCGACGGAATCAGTAGACGTAGTGAACTCAACGACGTTGATTGACACTACGACCGCGCAGATCGCCAACATCTTCGCCAGCCGGATGGCATCTGACTTGGGGATTGCGGCGGATCCCACGGGCGGATATCTGAATCTGTCTTTGCTGGGAGCCGGCGTTGCGAGTGCGGGCGGCATCGGTGCGGGAACCGGTCCTTCGGTGGGTGGACAGCGTCCGCGCAATAACAATTTCATGGTCGATGGAACCGACAATAACCGCAAGGACATTACGGGTCCCGTGGTCGCGCTGCCCAACGATTCGGTGGCTGAATTTAGCGTGCTGCAGAATCAGTTTTCCGCCGAGTTCGGACACTCCTCGGGTGGTCAGTTCAGCGCCGTGATCCGGCGCGGAGGCAACGATCTGCACGCAACGCTTTACGAGTACATGCAAAATCGCAATCTGGATGCTCTGGACCAGGCGTTTAAGCGGCAAGGAACCCTCTCGCAGCCGCGTTACGACAACAACGTGCTCGGCGGCGCGGTCGGCGGTCCTATCCGGAAGGACAAGATCTTCTATTACGGCAACTTCGATTACAATCCAACCGGCTTCAGCAGCACCGGTGGTTCGACGGTCTACGCTCCCACCGCGGCCGGGTACGCGACCTTGGGGGGGATGACGAATGTATCCCCAACAAACCTGAACGTAATGAAGCAGTATGTCGGCGCGGCGCCGCAGCAGACTAACAACTTCGCCACCACCGTCAACGGGACCTCCATTCCTCTGGGAATCGTGCCAGCGCTTGCGCCCAGCTATCAGAATATTTATCGGGGGCTGGTTTCGGGCGACTACAGCATATCCGATAGCGACCAGTTGCGCGTGCGGTACGTCGCGAACAACACATCGAGGATCGATACCGCTGCCGCCCAGTCGGCGTTCTATTACCTGCGCCCGACTGCAGCCAAGCTATTTTCGCTTTCTGAGTTTCACGCATTCCGCGCCGATTTGGCCAATGAAGTACGGCTTGCCTACAACCGGCTGAATGACAACGACGCTGTTCCCTCCACGCAGTTTCCCGGCTTGGATTCGTTCCCCAATCTTGTGGTGGGCACAGGCAGCAATTTGGGCGCGCAGATTGGCCCGGATCCTAACGCTCCGCAGCACGTGGTGCAAAATACGTACCAGATTGTGGATAACGTGACGTGGATCAAGGGTCGTCATAGCATGAAGTTCGGTATCGATGGACGGGACAATACTTCCCTCATCAACTTCATCTCAAATGTTCGTGGCAACTATCAATACAGCAACCTGCAACAGTATCTGCTGGACTTAACCCCCGATAGTCTGGCGACGCGCGCGGTCGGCGGCAGTATTCCGTATTCCGGAAACAACTATGCGCTATATGGGTTCGCCAATGACGATTGGAAGGTCACGCGAAACTTTTCCTTGAGCCTGGGCGTGCGTTACGAGTTTACGGCCGTACCCAGATCCATGCAGGAGTACACGATGAATAGTCAGGCGGACGTTCCGGGAGTGCTGACCTTCTTTGCGCCCCAGCCGCAGACTAAAAATTTCGCTCCGCGTATTGGATTCGCATATTCTCCGGGGAAGTCTGCGAAAACCGCGATCCGAGGCGGGTTTGGGATCGCCTACGATCAGATTTTCGACAACATCGGCCTCAATATTCGCCCTCCCGAGGTAAACTCGATCGTCACGGTAACGGGAGCCAACGCGCCGGGATTTCTTGCGAACGGAGGCATCCTGCCGGGTTTGACCTCTCCCACCCTGACCCCCGCCCAGGCTCGCGCGAGCACCACGGGCTGGCTGGACAATCAGAAACTGGGCTACGCCCTGAACTGGAATTTCGGCGTACAGCACTCTTTTGCAAAAGATTGGATGTTGGACGTCCGTTATCTGGGCACCAAGGGTGTGCATCTGCTGATGCAAACCCAGCTGGGGCGCACCGCGGTGGTGACCGATACGAACTTTCTGCCGACCTATCTCCAGGCGCCGACTCCGGACCAACTGAACGCGCTGCCGCTGACGCTCGCGCAGCTTACAACCGAGAGAAACACGCAGGCAAATTCGCTCGCGCAGTATGGATTCACTAATTTCTCGGGGATCACTTCGTACGTCCCGCGAGGGAACTCGGAGTACAACGGCCTGGCTATCGATGTGAGCAAGCGCCTATCGGGACATCTCACCTTCAAAGGTGGATACACCTGGAGTCACTTGCTGGACGACAGCACTATGGAGCTGAATTTCACGACCTTGACGCCGCGCCGTCCCCAGGATTTCCAAAATCTCGGACCGGAGTGGGCCTCGTCCGCTCTCGATCATCGTCACCGGCTCACGCTAACTTCTTTGTATGATACGCCCTGGTTTGAAAAGAACGACAACTGGTTTCTGCGTAACCTGGTGGGCAATTACCAGCTATCCGGCGTGTACGTCGTGGAATCGCCCGAGTGGGTGACCCCGCAGAGCGCCGTCGATTCGAATATGAACCTGGACAGTGCGGGCGATCGCGTGATTGTGAATCCGAACGGTATTTCGGGAACCGGGAGCGATGTCACCGCACTGAAAAACAGCGCCGGGCAGACCGTCGCATATCTGGCAGTAAATCCCAACGCTCAATTCATCAAGGCTGCGCAGGGCGCGTTGGCGACCTCCGGCCGGAATATTCTGCCCACGAATCCGATCGACAATATCGACTTCAGCGTGGCTAAGTCTTTCACGGCCCGCGAGCGCTACCATGTTCAGATTCGCGCGGATTTCTATAATGGCTTGAATCATCCGCAATACACGCCGGGCGCGCTGGACAGCGTGCTCGCGGTCGGCCATGCAGGCCAAACTAACTATCTCACTCCGGGGAATCCGCTGTTCGGAAAATGGGATCAGGTGTTCCCCAGCAACTCCCGAGTCATCCAGTTGGCTGCGAAGTTTAATTTCTAGTAACTACTCGCGCCCTGTGCGCTTCTGAGCACAGGTTAGTCCCGAACGTTGGCGGGGATCGAAAGGTCCCCGCCCTTTTTTTGTAAGCTCAGGGTATGCGTTCCCGCGTCGCGATCACATTTCTTCTTCTGCTGGCTGGTTGCCGGCAGCCAAGTGTCACAGCAGTTAAAGAGGGAACAAAGGACGAACCCGTCAAGCAGTATCCGATGCATGGCGAAGTGCTTCGCCTGGATACGCAGGGCAAGATCGCCGCTATCAAGGCCGGGAAGATCGGCGACTGGATGGAAGCCATGACCATGGAGTTTCCGGTGAAGGATCAAGCGGAATTTGACAAACTTCACACCGGGGAAAAGATCACTGCAACGGTCTTTGTGCAGGGCAACAGCTATTGGGTCGGCGGAATCCAGGAGGACGCGGCGCCCGCGCCGGCGTCAAAATAAACGGCGGGGCATGATACCCTAAAGTATTGCGCCCAGACTATGCCCGCGCAGGTGAGCGACACGTTCGTCCTGCGCACTTACCCCTACCGGGAAGCGGATCTCATCGTGAGTTTTTTTACCCGTGACCAGGGGAAGCTGCGGGGTATCGCGCGGCGAGCCAAGCGTCCGAAAAGCGCCTTTGGATCGGGTCTGGAACGGCTTTCCCACGTCCGGATGGCCTACTTTTTGCGCGAAAATTCCGAACTGGCGAACCTGTCAGGCTGTGAGCTGATCGAGTCGCAGTTCGCGTTGCAGTCCGATTACGGTTGTTCTTTGGCGCTGGATTATTTTACAGAGGTGACCGATCAACTGATGCCGCCGCACGAGCCCAACGAGAAATTTTTCCGGCTGCTGAATAGCACGCTGGAGGTTCTTCGGTCCGGCGGCAATATGTGGTCCGCGGTGGACTATTTCACTCTGTGGTCGGTGCGCCTGACGGGCGTGCTGCCCGAGTTGCGCGTGAGCAAACAAGAAACCGTGGAGATTGTGGAGGAAATGTTCGTCAAGAAGCTGGCCGATCTTACATCCCGTGAGTGGACCAAATCCACGCTGCAGGGACTCCGCCGCACTCTAATCCGCGCCATGGAGCAGCACGTCGAACGACGGTTTTTAACGGTCCCGCTACTGGAAGCCCTTTAAGTCATGGACACTTTTCAGGACACCGTTTTCAAGCTGAAGCGCTACTGGGCGGATCGCGGTGCGATTATCCAGGAGCCGTACGATGTTGAAGTCGGCGCAGGAACCATGTGTCCCGAGACTTTCTTGCGAGTGCTGGGGCCGAAGCCGTATCGTGTCGCTTATGTGCAGCCCAGCCGCCGTCCCGCGGACGGGCGCTATGGCGAAAATCCCAACCGGCTGTACAAGCACCAGCAGCTTCAGGTGATCCTGAAGCCCACGCCCGACGACGTGATCGATCAGTATCTGGGGAGCCTCAAGGCCATCGGCATCGATCTTTCAAAGCACGATATCAAGTTCGAGGAAGATAACTGGGAAGCCCCGACGTTAGGGGCATGGGGCGTCGGCTGGCAGGTTATGCTCGACGGTCTGGAGATTACTCAGTTCACCTATTTCCAGCAGTGTGGCGGTTTGGATTTGGATCTTGTTCCCGCGGAGATCACGTACGGACTGGAGCGCATTTCGGCATTCCTGCAGGGCGTCGACAGCGTGTATGACATGGAATGGGCTCCCGGAGTGAAGTATTCCGAGGTTCGCCTGTCGGACGAAGTGCAGTTCTCGGTTTATAACTTCGAGATGGCCAACGTGGATCGCCTGTGGCGCCTTCTTGCAGAACACGAGGCCGAGTGTAAAGAGCTGCTGGCGGGATATGACAAGTACCCGGAGAAACGCCGCTATCCCGTGCTGGCGACCTATGAGCAGGTGTTGAAGTGCTCGCATCTGTTCAACCTGCTCGATGCGCGCGGAGCGATTTCGGTGACAGAACGCGTCGGCGTGATCAAGCGCGTACGCGACCTTGCGGTCGGGACTGCTAAGATCTGGGCCGATCAACAGCAACAGGAGGCTGCGTGAGCCTCGATTTTCTGTTGGAGATCGGCACCGAAGAGATTCCGCACTGGATGATTCCAGGTGCGCTAGCGCAGTTAGCCAAGATGGACCTGTTAGGTGCCACGCCGAGCGTGGACGCGACGCCGCGGAGGCTGGTCGTCCGCGCGCAAGGCTTGCCGGAGCGAACACCCGATTCCGAGCAAGTGGTCAAAGGTCCACCGATCACCGCGGGCGACAAGGCCGCGGAGGGTTTCGCGAAGAAGCAGGGCGCGGATGCATCGGCGTTGCGCAAGGCCGGCAACTACTACGAACTGGTCAAGAAAGTTTCAGGCCGGGCCGTGCAAGACATTCTGGCGGAATCGCTGCCGGCCGCGATCCTCGGAATCCAGTGGCCCAAGACCATGTTCTGGACCGGCGGCAAGAACGGTCCCCGTTTCATTCGTCCCATTCGCTGGATCGTCGCCCTGCTGCGCGATCAGGTGATCCCAATTGAGATCGGAGGCGTGCGCTCGGGTAATATCACGCGCGGACATAGGATTCTGGGCGCAAGCTCCATCCCAGTGACAATCGCCAACTACGAGAGTGAACTGCGCAAGAACTTCGTGATTCTGGCTGCGCACGAGCGGCGTCACAAGATCGAGAAAGAAGGCGCCGCGCTGGGGGCGAAGCTCGACGGCGACCTGGTCGAGACGCTGACGTATATCACCGAATTCCCCACGGCGATCAAGGGTGACTTCGATCCGGCATATCTGGAACTTCCGGCCGAGGTGCTAACCACGGTGATGCGGCATCATCAGAAATACTTCTCCGTGGAAGACGGCGTCGGACTAGCGCCGAATTTCGTCGCGGTGATGAACACCGCGGGCGATCCTGAGGGTCTGGTCAAGCACGGGAATGAGCGTGTACTCAAGGCTCGCTTCAACGACGCACGGTTTTTCTGGAACGTCGATCAGGCGAGGAAGCTGGCGGATCGCGTTGACGATCTGGCAAAGGTCACTTTCCAGGCGAAACTTGGCTCGTACAGGGAGAAGACCGATCGGGTAGTGGCGTTGGTGAAGGAACTTGGCGGAGGCGCAGACGCGCAACGCGCAGCGCTGTTAGCGAAATGCGATCTCACCACCGAGATGGTGAAGGAGTTCACCGATCTGCAAGGCGTCGTGGGCGGGCTGTATGCCAAGGCGCAGGGCGAGCCTGAGGCAGTCTATCGAGCGATCTACGAGCATTACCAGCCACTCAGCATGGAGGATTCGATTCCCTCTACGCGCGAGGGGCAAATCGTCGCGCTGGCGGATAAGCTTGACACACTTCGGAGTTGCTTCGGTATCGGACTCGTGCCGACCGGTTCAAAGGATCCATTCGCTCTGCGTCGCGCCGCGCAAGGCGCGGTAAAGATACTGGTGGAAGCCGGTCTGGATTATAAGCTTGATTCTCTGGCGCAGGGTGAGCTGTACGCTTTTCTGTTGGAACGAGTGCAGCACTACTTGCGCGAGGTTCGCGGGTTCGAGTACGACGAAGTGAATGCAGTGCTGAAGGTTGGTGTTTCGACACTTAAAGATGTCGAAGAACGGCTTCAGCACGTTTCTCGCGTGCGGCCGACACCCAATTTCGAACCACTCGCGGCCAGTTTTAAGCGGATCAACAACATCCTCAAGCAAGCCAATTTTACGCAGGGCGTGATGCATGCGGAGCTGCTGGAAGACGGACCGGAAAAGGAACTTTACGAGGCCTATACGAAGCTTCCAGCCAACGGTCCGCTGGAGGACGTCGCGGAATTAAGGCCGCTGGTCGACCGATTCTTCGACAAAATCATGGTGAACGCGCCGGATCCGAAGATCCGCGAGAACCGATTGAGCATGTTAAGCGACATGCTTGGCAAGTTTTCTTCGATCGCCGACTTCTCGGAGATCGTAACCTCAGGAGATCAGAAATTATGACTAAATACGTTTATAGTTTTGGCGGCGGGACGGCCGACGGTGACGGCAAGATGAAAGAAGTCCTCGGCGGGAAGGGCGCCGGGCTAGCCGAGATGAGCAAGGCCGGTGTTCCCGTGCCTCCCGGCTTTACGATCTCGACGGAAGTCTGCAACATCTTCTTTCAGAACGGAAACAAAGTGACTCCCGAGATTGACCAGCAGATGTTCGCGGCGCTGGCCAAGCTCGAAGGGCAGATCGGCAAGAAGCTGGGCGATCCCGAGAATCCGCTGCTGGTCAGCGTCCGCAGCGGCGCGAAGTTCTCTATGCCCGGCATGATGAACACCATCCTCAACCTGGGCTTGAACGACAAGACCGTGGAAGGGTTGGCCAAGAAGAGCGGCAATCCGCGCTTCGCCTACGATAGCTACCGGCGCTTTATTCAGATGTTCGGTGAAGTCGCGCTGAACATCGATATGGAGAAATTCGATCACATCTTCGACACGCGCAAGCACAAGGCCAAGACCAAGCTCGATACCGACCTCAGCGCGAAAGATCTGCAGGCGATCATCGACGATTACAAGAAACTCGTCCAGAAGGAAACCAAGAAGCCCTTCCCGCAGGACGCGCGCGAACAGCTAACGATGTCGCGGGATGCGGTGTTCCGCTCCTGGTGGAATCCCAAGGCGGCGTACTACCGCAAGATGGAAAAGATCCCGGACGATATCGGAACGGCTGCCAGCGTCCAGGCCATGGTATTTGGCAACACCGGCGATACTTCTGCGACTGGTGTCGGTTTCACGCGCGATCCCGCGACCGGTGAAAAGTTGTTTTACGGCGAGTTTCTGGTGAACGCCCAGGGCGAAGACGTTGTCGCCGGCATCCGTACGCCGCAAGCGATCTCCGAGCTCATGAAGATCATGCCGGAAGCCTACGCGCAGCTTCGTGAGATCACCGCGAGCCTCGAAAAACATTATCGCGACATGCAGGACTTCGAGTTCACCATCGAAGAGGGCAAGCTTTACATGCTCCAGACCCGCAATGGAAAACGTACGGGCCAGGCGGCAGTGCGCGTTGCAGTGGAGATGCATGAGGAAGGCCTGATCAGCAAGGAAGAGGCCGTGCTGCGCGTCGCCCCCCAGCAGCTCGATCAGCTTCTGCACCCGATTTTCGACGAACCGTCACTGAAGAAACTCGTAAATATCGCGACCGGAATAGACGCCAGTCCAGGCGCTGCCGTTGGACGAGCCGCATTCACCGCTGAGGAAGCGGTGGAGATGAGCAAGAACAGTCCCGTGATCCTGGTGCGCAAGGAAACCACTCCCGACGACATTCACGGAATGGATGTGGCCAAGGGAATCCTGACCGCAGTCGGCGGCAAGTCGAGTCACGCTGCAGTGGTCGCGCGCGGCATGGGCCGGCCTTGCATCGTTGGCGCGGGTGCAATCGCCATCGACGAACGTAGTAAGAAGTTCACCGTCACGGTCAATAAGAAAGCCCTCACCGTCAAGGAAGGCGACTGGATTTCGATGGACGGCACCACGGCGAAGGTCTACCTGGGCAAGGCTGTCACCAAGGATCCCGACCCGACCTCCTCCTACTTCGGCAAGCTGATGACTTGGGCGGATGAATACCGAGGCAGCTTCGGCGTGCGGGCCAACGCGGACATTCCGCGCGACGCCAAAGTCGCCAGGCTCTATGGCGCCGAGGGAATCGGACTGTGCCGCACGGAACACATGTTCTTCGCCGAGGATCGCATCCCGTTTATGCAGGCCATGATTCTGGCGCGCGACGTAAAATCGCGCACCAAGGCTCTGCAAAAGCTGCTTCCCATGCAACGCAAGGACTTCATCGGCCTATTCAAGGAAATGGACGGGCTTCCCGTGGTGATCCGTACGCTCGATCCACCATTGCACGAGTTCCTGCCGAAGCGCGAAGACCTGATGGTGGATCTCGCCCGGCTGCCTTACGCCAATGGATCGTCGAAGAAAGAGATGTCCGAGAAGTATCGGATTAAAGTCGGTGGTTTGAAGAAGCAACTACCCGAACTGTTAAAGCGCGTCGAGGAGTTGCACGAGATGAATCCGATGCTGGGACATCGCGGGTGCCGCTTGGGAATCACCTATCCCGAGATCACGGAAATGCAGGCGCGCGCGATTTTCGAGGCCGCCGTGCAGGTCGCGAAGAAGGGCATCAAGGTAATTCCCGAGGTCATGATTCCGCTCGCGGGCAGCGTGCGCGAAGTCGAGCATCAGAAGGAAATCATCGTTCGCGTCGCCAAAGAAGTTCTGGCGAAGGCGGGTCAGGAAACGCTTCACTACCTCGTGGGAACGATGATCGAGATCCCTCGGGCAGTCTTGGTCGCCGATAAGATCGCGAAAGAGGCCGAATTCTTCAGTTTCGGCACTAACGATCTGACCCAGACCACGATGGGCTTGTCGCGCGACGATTATACGAAGTTCTCCGGCGAGTACGAAGCCCTGAAGATTTTCAAAGCCGATCCGTTCGCTTCCATCGACCAGGAAGGCGTCGGCAAGATGATCATCATGGGTATCGAGCTAGGCCGCAAGACGCGTCCGAATCTGGAAATCGGCATCTGTGGCGAACATGGCGGCGATCCGAGCTCGGTCGAATTCTGTTATCGAGTAGGGATGAATTACGTGTCCTGCTCGCCGTATCGTATTCCGATTGCCCGGCTGGCTGCGGCGCAGGCGGCGATTTCGGGCGATAAGACCGAATCGATGCGGACCGCCTAGGGCGATCTAGCGAATGGTGTGCGTGACCCGGATTCGGGTTGCGCGGATTTCTAGCTCTTCGGCTCCGGCGAAGTCTTGCTGCGCGCGGAGGACGGCTGCGAGCTTCTCCATCCACTGGGGGAGCCGCGCGTCGTTAGGACCCCAGGCAGAAGTAACACCTGCGAGCCCGCGCTGGTACGTATCGCGCGCTTGGTCCATCTTCTTCTCCAGCCGATAGACTTCCGCTAGATTCAACAGAACCTGGCCGGTCTCTGCATGCTGTGGAGACTGCGAATCTTCCAGGATTGCTGCTGCTCGCGCGAGCATATCCTCGGCTTCTTGGTAGTTCTTTCGCGCGGTCGCCAGAACGCCGGCGGCGTTAAGGTTCATCGCTATCCGTGGATGGTTCGCGGGAAACGCCTTCTCGTCGATCCTCCTCGCCCGGGCCAATACCCGAGCCGCTTCGTCGTACTGTTTGCGCTCTTCTAAAAGGACTCCCAGATTTAGTAGTCCCGCTGCCACACTCGGATCGTCGGGGCCTCCAGCTTTTTCCCAGATAGAAATCGCCTCGCGGATCCGGGGCTCGGCCTCCTTCCATCTGTTCTGGGCGGACATTACATCGCCTAGATTGTTCAATGCAGCCGCCAGTTCCGCCGAGGGTTCCTGCATGCGAAGAATGTTTACCGCGCGAGTTTGAATGGCTTCGGCTTCGGCCAAGTGGCCTTGCCGGGAATGAGTCAGTCCGAGCCGAACCAGAGTATCGGCCACAAGAAAGTGGTTCTGTCCGAGCAGTTGTTCACGAATCGCAAGAGCGTGTTCCAGTTGTTCCTGCGCTTCTTTCTCGTGGCTGCGCGATTCCAGCAAGCTGGCAAACGTCGTTAAGCAGGCCGCTCCGCCGGTCGTTTCCAGCGAATTGTTCCGGACAAACAGCGTCAGGCCATGACGTATCAGTTTTTCAGCGCCCGGCATATCGCCGCTCTGCTGAGCAAACATCGCCGCCCGGCACACCAGATCAGGCAGAGCGGGATCATTGTCATCGATTTGGAGACTGGTGTTTTGCCCCGCAAGGGCTAGGGCTGAAAGAATGAAAATCCAGAAACGGGAGGCAGTCATGTTCTATATTCGGATTGATTCTACCCGAAATGTAGTGAGGAAAAGTAAAACCAGGGAGACTGCTTACCGTAAGAGCCAATCCGCTGGTTCTTTTTCGGAGCCGGGGAAAGTCATTTACGGATGCAGCCGGCGGGCTGCGTCCACGTATCGCCGCGCCGGTGCGTACTGCTCGTTCCACTTGGGCGGTGTCGCATCGGATGCCAACCTAAGCATTCCGAAAGCTACGGCGCGGTCGACCGTCGCCATGTTGTCGTAGTCGATCTTTTCCCAGCTGTCGGTGACCCTATGATAGTCGGGAAAGTCGAAGGCGACACACAGCGTGTGCGCTGGGATTCCGAGATCCGCCAGAGACTGGTTGTCGCTGCGACCGAAATATGCGTCGCTGTTCTGAGGATTCTTGTAGACTTTGACACCAGCGGCCTGCGCCGCATCGGTGAGGATACCGGGGAGTTCCGAAAAATCGTACCCGGTGATCGACGCCGTTTTTATTTGCGGACCATCGGACGCATCCGTTCGGCCGACCTGTTCCAGGTTCAACTGCGCGATCGTCTGCGCGGGCGGCACCAGAGGATGGGCGGCATAAAAGCGCGAGCCCCACAATCCCCGCTCTTCGCCAAAGAACAGAATGAACAGGACGCTCCGCTTCGGAGGCACCGGAAGCACGGCTAGAGCACTCGCGACTTCGATGACACTCGAACTCCCACTGCCGTCGTCATTGGCGCCATTGTAGATGCGGTCATCGCCGGCCGGCGCCAAGCCGAGGTGATCATAGTGGGAGCTGAGCATCACGTACGTATCGCGCAATTGTGGATCGGACCCGCGCAGGATAGCCGCAACATTGCGAACTCTGACAGCTTTCTCGGATGCAGCGCTGGCATGAAGGGTAATTCGTGCATCTGCCGCGCCGCGCACAAAACCCGCCAGTGCTGGCTTGGCGATCACACCTGCCGTTATTGGCTGCGTTCTTGTGTCAGGGGCGGCAACCTGAGGTTCGGAGGGAAGGACGCTAGCCATCGTCAGCACCAGGGCGGGCCGCGCGCCTTGCGGAAATCGAATCCGCTGTGTCGTTATGAGAATGGCCTTCCCGTTCACCGCCTCGGCCGTCAGTGGCTGCGATCCGTCCGCGATCACCAGTTCGACGTCGTCCAGGCGCAGAGGAGCGGCGGGAAGGATGTAGGCTTCGTTAGGGGCGACGGTCATCGTGCGGCCGCCGGCAGTTATCGTCATCGAGAAGCCGTCGCGATTCGGTTCGCGGAGAGTTACCGTCGCCGTTTGGAAGTAACCATCGTCCCCGGCCGGTTCGAGCCCTACGCGCCTAAATTGCGCCGCCAGATACTCCGCAGCCAGGTCCAGGCCTCTTGAAGGAGTGGCACGGCCTTCGAGCAGGTCCGACGCCAGGAAAGAGAGATTTCCGCGCAACGAATCCGCTGAGATGTGGCTCATTACCTCGCGTTGGTTGGACGTGAGCGGCTGATCTGCACCCGTGGCCAGCAGCGCGAGCAGTATGGCAGCGGCGAGAGCGGCTACCGATTGTCTTGGTATTCTTCCAGCCATGCCATCTGGACCCGTTCGAGCTTGGCCTCGTTTGATTTCAGCGGATCGTCGTCGAAGCCGTCAAGCTCGGTGATCCACTTCAGCAGGTCAGTGAACCGGACATGCGTGGGATCCATATCCGGAAACTTCTCGTACAGCGACAGGGCGATGTCATCCAGATTCTGCCATGTGAGCTTAGTCATTGACGTTCGTGCCCTTCAGCGCCTTGCCCACTGCTTCGTTCATTATGGCCTCGGCTAAGGCCATCGTAGCCTGATTCAGTTTCTCGATCTGATCGCGGATCAATAGGTGGTCGTCGCTGTGATACGCCAGCTGCAGCTCATTGATGGCGCGATCGATGGCGGTACGCTCTGCGTCGGGCAACGCATGGTAAGCCTCGTCCTCTTTCGCTTTTTCAGTGGCGCCAATGATCGCGTCGGCTTCAACGCGCGCCTCGCGAATCTGTCGTTCCTTGAAGTCCTCCTCGGCCTTGTCATATGACTCGAGGATCATCGCTTCCACCTGGTCGTCCGTCAGTCCGTAGGACGGCTTCACGTCCATGCTATGCTCTTTGCCGGTCCGCAGGTCCTTGGCGGTGACGTTCAGAATTCCGTTGGCGTCGATCAGGAACCGCACCTGGATGCGCGCCATGCCTGCGATCATGGGGTCGATGTCTTTCAGATCGAAGCGGGCAAGGCTCCGGCAGTCTTTCACGAGCTCACGTTCGCCTTGTAGAACATGAATCAGAACGTTGGTCTGGCCGTCGACAGCGGTCGTGAACAGCTCGGTTTCCGATGCAGGGATGGTCGAATTACGATGGATAAGCTTCGACATCAGCCCTCCCATCGTCTCAATGCCCAGCGACAACGGTGTGACATCAAGAAGAAGCTTGTCCTCGACCTCGCCGCCCAGGATTCCGGCCTGCACCGCCGCTCCCAATGCGACTACTTCGTCGGGATTCAGCTCTGTATGCGGCCGTTTGCGGAACAGGCGTTCTACTGCTGATCGGACCAGAGGAATCCGTGTCGAGCCGCCCACCATCACTGTTTCGTTGATCTGCTCGACTGTAATCCCGGCGTCTTTGATGCAATTGCGGCAGGGGCCGAGCGTGCGTTCCACAATCGGCTCGATCAGACGATTGAATAGCTGGACGTCTATCTCTCTCTGGTACTTTCGCGGACCATATTCGAGTTCGATGGTGGCCGAAGGCGCGAATGAAAGAGCCTCCTTGGCTTGAATTATCGCGCGGCGCAAGAGCTGGACCAGGCTGGCATTTCCGGAAAAATCCTCGCCCCACTCGCTCTGCAGGTCCTCAAGCGCGATATTCAGCAGGAGATTGTCGATGTCGTCGCCGCCCAGGTGTGTGTCGCCGTTGGTCGCGAGCACCTCGAAAATGCCATCGTGCAGTCTCAGGATCGAGATGTCGAATGTCCCGCCGCCTAAATCGTAGACTGCTACCAGGCCTTCCTTGCGTTTGTCGAGCCCGTAAGCAAGAGCTGCCGCGGTCGGCTCATTCACCAGCCGCAGAACTTCGAGGCCGGCAATTCTGCCGGCGTCCTTGGTCGCTTGCCTCTGCGCGTCGTTGAAATACGCGGGGACGGTGATCACGGCCTGTGTGACCGACGCTCCCAGCACGTCCTCGGCATCTTCTTTCAGCTTGCGAAGGATGTATGCCGATACTTCCGGTGGCGTCAGGACCTTGTCGCCCAATTGGAGCTTGAGAACCGATTCGCTTCCCTCGGCATCCGAAGCGGGAACGACACGAAAAGGAAAGAGCTTCAGCTCATCCTGCACGTCGCTGACGCCGCGGCCCATCAGCCGCTTGACGGAGTAGACCGTGCGTTCAGGATGCGTGATCAGCATCTCGCGCGCTTCCGCGCCTGCGATCACCTCGCCCGACTCCGTAACCGAAACCACACTAGGGACGATTCCGGACAGAATACGCGGTCCCGTCAGATCCATCACCGCTACCAGGCTGTTGGTGGTACCTAAATCGATGCCGACAATGCGCGGCTTGGCGTGGCCGAAGTCAATTTGCAGAGTGGACATTCAGTTCCTTTTCGACGTCGCGCAGAAGGTTCGACACATACTTTCGGTGATTCAGCGTCGCCCGAATTTGCTCCAGCATCATAGCGTCGGGCTTCCCGTCGTAACTAGCAAAGAGTCTGCTGAGTCCCGAATCCGCGCCGGCTAACATGCCGGTGAAACGCTCCTGCGCCAATACCAACTGTCCGCGTGCCGATTCATCGCCGCCGCGAAGTTCTTCCAGCGCCATATTCAACTCGAAAACTTCTTCCAACAGCTCCGCTGGGGCATCTTTGGAAAGCTCAAGTCCGCTTTCGCGCAGAAAATATTCTGCCCTGGTCACGGGCTCGCGCAGAGTTCGAAAGGCGTCATTGAGCATCGACGTCATTTCCTCGGACCGCTGTTTTTCCTCGGAACTACCCCGGCTGAAACGGTCGGGATGCCACTGGCGGCTGCGATCGTAAAAACGCTTTTTGAGATCGTCCGGATCGATCGCCAGCTTCGGCTCGAGGCCGAGAGCGTCGTAGAACTTCATTACGCGGTAAAGGATGTCCCGCAGCCACAACTCTTCTTGGCATGCGGATTCTCAAACACGAAGCCCGATTGCATCAGCGTGTCCTGCCAGTCGAGCGTCATGCCGTCCAGGAACACCATGCTCTTCGGATCGATGTAGACGTTGACGTCGTCGAAATTGAGAACAGCATCCGTGGGCCGGGGCTTTGGATCGAACTTAAAGAGATAGCTCAACCCGGAGCAGCCGCCGCCACGCACGCCCAGGCGCAACCCGCCTGAGACATTTTCGCGCTTGAACGCCTCGCGAATCTTATCTACCGCTTTGGGAGTAACCGTGACCATACGACTGATGTCTATGCGTGGGCCTTCGACTCAACTCCGACGTTCTCCGACTTCTTCTTGTAGTCGTCGATAGCGGCCTTGATCGCATCTTCAGCCAGCACCGAGCAGTGGATCTTCACCGGAGGCAGGCTCAGTTCGTTGACGATGTCGGTGTTCTTGATCGCCAACGCTTCGTCGACGGTCTTCCCGCGCAGCCATTCCGTCGCGAGCGATGAGCTGGCGATCGCGCTGCCGCATCCGAACGTCTTGAACTTTGCGTCTTCGATGATGCCTGTTGCCGGATTCACCTTCACCTGCAGCTTCATCACGTCGCCGCATTCCGGCGCGCCCACCATGCCCGTGCCAACGTTGGGATCCTTCTTATCGAACGAGCCCACGTTGCGGGGGTTGTTGTAATGATCGAGTACTTTGTCTGAATACGCCATAGTTTTTACCTTTTAGTGAGCAGTCCACTGAACTTTCGTTAAGTCGATTCCCTCTTTGTGCATCTCATACAGCGGTGAAAGCTCGCGCAGCTTTTGGACCACGTCGATCACCTTCGCCGCCACGTAATCCACTTCTTCCTCGGTGTTGAACCGGCCCAGGCCAAAGCGGATGGAAGAATGCGCCAGGTCGTCTCCGGCGCCCAATGCCTTCAGTACATAACTGGGCTCAAGCGTCGCCGAAGTGCAGGCCGATCCGCTAGATACCGCGATCTCGTTAATGCCCATCAGCAGCGATTCACCTTCCACGTAAGCGAAGCTGATATTCAGGTTGTTCGGAAGCCGGTGCTCCATGGTGCCGTTGATGTATACCTCGTCGAGCGAGGACATCAGCCGAGCCTTCAGCTTGTCGCGCAGGTACGACATGCGCTTGATTTCCTCGGACATCTCAGCTTTGGCGATCGCGCAGGCCTCGCCCAGTCCCACGATCCCGGGAACGTTCAAGGTGCCGGAACGCATACCGCGCTCGTGGCCGCCGCCATCCATCTGCGCGGTCAGCTGAACACGAGGATTACGCCGGCGAACATAAAGCGCGCCCACGCCTTTGGGTCCGTACATTTTGTGTGCGCTGATCGATGCCAGATCGATGCCGTCCTTGATCACATCCACCGGTACTTTGCCGATAGCCTGCGTCGCATCGGTATGAAAAAGAGCGCCGCGCTCCTTGGCGATCTTGCTAATCTCAGCTACCGGTTGCAGCACGCCGATTTCGTTATTCGCGTACATGATGCTGACCAGAATGGTCTTGTCCGTCATGGCCGCGCGCAACTTATCCAGATCCACCAGCCCGTTGGTTTCCACCGGCAGGTAGGTGACCTTATAGCCTTCTTTTTCCAGGCGCTTGCAGGTATCGAGGATGGCCTTATGCTCCGTGGCTGCGGTGATGATGTGGTTGCCCTTTTCCGCATACATCTCCGCCACGCCCTTAAGCGCCAGGTTGTCCGATTCCGTCGCGCCACTGGTAAATACTATTTCCTTCGCTGTTGCACCAATGAGCTCGGCCACCTGCTTGCGGGCTTTTTCGACCGCGTCCTCGGCCACCCAGCCGAAGCTGTGGTTGCGACTAGCGGCATTCCCGAACGTATCGGTGAAGTACGGAGTCATCGCCTTGAACACGCGCGGATCTACCGGCGTGGTGGCGTGGTTGTCCATGTATATGGGTAGTTTCATCTTGATATAGGTTGGATGCTCGAAACCATGCTGGGGATGGCCGGAATGGACATATCGTCCGATGCCAGATCCGCAACCGTGATTCCCGATAGCAATCGCAAAATCCCTTCGTGAACTTTTCGCAGCGGCTCCCGCACCGGACACATTTCGCTCTGGTCGCACTCAGTCGGCTCATCATGCTCCGTGAAGCACTGCGTCAGGATGATCGGGCCGTCGATGCTACGGATCACTTCCAGCGCGTTAATTTCGTGGGAATCCCGGGACAGCCTATAGCCGCCGGTTGCCCCTTGCTCGGACACCAAAAGTCCGGTACGTACCAGCGTTTGCAGGACTTTCGAAAGCAACGGCAAGGGGATCCGGTACCGGTCGGCGATCTCCTTGGCAGACGCAGTTTTAGCCTGGCATGCTAGATGCCGGAGGGCAATCAACCCGTAGTCCGCTTTCTTGGTAAGCTTCAACATGTAAGACTAATTCAGTCCAATATTAGGTTAACAGTCCTGCGCAGACCTGTCAAGGAAGCCTAAGTGATTGAGCTAGTATAGATTAGAGTTGCCCAAGACAACAGAATGAAGCCGCCTCCCAAGCCGGTCCGTATCCCGGACCTTCTCGAAATGAAGCAGCGCGGTGAGAAGATCACCGTTCTGACTGCTTACGACGCAACCATGGCCCGGTTGCTGGATTGCGCCGGGATCGATGCGCTTCTCGTGGGAGATTCGCTGGGCATGGTGATCATGGGTCACGAGACCACGCTCGAGGTTACGCTCGACATGATTGTGCATCATACCCGAGCGGTTCGCAGGGGAACAAAACATGCCCTGGTGATCGCTGACATGCCGTTCCTGACCTTCCAGACTGGCCTGGACGATGCCGTGCGGAACGCCGGCCGGTTAATCCAGGAAGGCGGCGCCGCCGCAGTGAAACTTGAAGGGGGCAGGGCATCTGCAGAGGTGATCGCGCGGCTAGTCGAGATCGGTATTCCGGTAATGGGCCATATCGGTCTGACGCCACAATCCGTGCATCAATTAGGAGGATTCAAGAAGATCGCGGGCGCAGCAGCCGAAAAACTGATGGAGGAAGCCCGAGTAGTGCAGCGGGCCGGCGCGTTCGCAATCGTTCTGGAATCGATTCCGTCCGAAATTGCGGCCGAAATCACCGAAGCCTTGAGGATTCCCACCATCGGCATTGGTGCGGGCCCACACTGCG